>Ga0210040_10003759_pt1 | contig 20295 bp, 19 predicted proteins | sample CryGeyCG12114_NA_FD_185462 | JGI IMG/M metagenome (GOLD analysis project Ga0210040, IMG submission 185462) | Groundwater microbial communities from aquifer - Crystal Geyser CG19_WC_8/21/14_NA (SPAdes) (version 2) | ecosystem: Environmental > Aquatic > Deep subsurface > Groundwater | place: USA... | reverse complement strand
AATAAATACCCCAACCGAACAAACCCGCGGCAATCAGCAGGACAACTATCCGGTTGCGCAGGGAAAATGATATTAAATACCCAATCATGAACTATAAGGAATTTACTTCCCGGCTTTTGCGGCCGGGGAGGATGGTAAAGCAAAAATTAATGCTGTTCGCCGGCTTCGTGCTGGTGTTCGTCCGTGCCGGCCTTTACCAGGGTCATACCGCATTGGGGGCACTTGCCCGGCTCATTGCTGATTACTTCCGGGTGCATGGAACAGGTGTAAGTTACCCCGGCCACTTCTTGTTGTGTTTCGGTTTGCTCCGTCGCGTTTTGGTCTGTTTCGCCACTGTTACAGGCAGTAAATAAGGATAAGCTAAAAAGAGATAAACAAAAGTTTAAGATAAGCGCTTTCATAAAATGGATTAGATTAGATAATGGGGTTTGAATTATAATGAAATCAGAAATAGTGGCCACTAACGCTTTTAAAAGCCAGAAGGGCCATGTTTAACCATTATCAGAAGGATTTATTCGTCCGGACTAAATGGCAAACCAGCAATTTAAAGGAGTTGACATCGTGAAATTCCCATACAACTAAGCCCTTCAAGCCACTGGCCAAAGCCAAGAATCAGCAATTAAGGACTAAGAAATAGCCACTAGCAGCACGGGCTTTAAAGGCCGTTGCTATACAGATTTCTTAAAACTGCCTGGGATTTACGGTTAGAAGGCAGTGCTGCGGGAATAGCATACCTGTCGCTTCTAAAAAGAAGAGAAAACTAAATAATAAAAGTTTGATATAAAATGCCGATAAACCTGCCGGAAACCGGAGGCGGCAAGATAAAATGAGGAACTCTTTCCAGAATAGCCGGCCGGATGCTTTCGGTAAAGCTCAGATACCTTGCCGGTTCTTTAAAGAATTTAGCGGCTTGCTGAATGGTGGTGTTTGAATCAACCTGGTAAACCGTACCCTGCTGCGGGGCACAAGTCATATCGCGGCATGCTGCCGTATTAGTATCAGCCTCTTCTCCGCAGCAACAAGCCGGTTTCGAAAACAAGGAATAAGTAACCTCTTTTTCATCTGCGCAATGCGGTATATTCACTCGAAAGCCCATAGCAGCCAGTAAAATGGCTACGGTTAAGCTAAGGTGAATAATTTTTTGCATTGCCTTCATCTAAAAGAAGTATGGGTTATTAATTATTAGAACGTTAGCTGCAGTATCGTGTTGTACAGAACGTTTACTTTTCCGGATACAAAGCTAAATCTATTTTTACATTTAGTAGTTATATAATTTAGATTAAATGTTACAGAAATTGGTGCTGCACTTCTTAAATCTCACAATCTGATAAAAACAAATCAGGAGATGGCAAGCCGATTATTCTTAAAGCAGGTGATTATTTTTTTCAGCTCCGGCAGATAAGAAGTTTTTGCCAGTATAAGCCTATTTACTTCACTAAGACCTGCTTCATTTCGTTGCGGCCAAAAAAAGTTGGGAAATACATGAGTTCTGCCTTAGCCGGATTGAGCGTATAAGAACCGGAGTAACGCGGTAAAAGCTTGATGGTGTACGTATACTTTCCTTTGGGAAGTTGGTCGCAGAAAATGCTTACTTTGTGGCGATAATATTCCCGGTGTACTTCATAAGCGCCTCTGCCGCTTTTTTCGTCGTAGGAGCAACCGGCTGGGATAGGAACTTCTATCATTACGTAATCAGCATCGGCTTTTACCTCTACCTGTACCTGCATCTCCACCGGCGTACCGGCGCGTAAAACAACATCATTTCGCATTTCTTTCAGAGAAGTGTTTACTACAAAATCTTTTAATAGCGGCCGGGGCGATTTGTTCCAGGCAGTTTGGTAAGCCGTTAAATACAGCGGCAGTTTTCCTTGCTTTTGTACCCGCAAAGGCTGCGTTGCGGCAAATGTAGTATCGGTCCGGTATTGGTTGGTCTTATAATTTAAGGCGCCCGAAAAACTTAAGGTATTATCCGGCACGTTTTGTTTGCCGACTGCTTTTAATAAATCCGGCAGTAAAGTAGCCAGCACTTGGGCAGATTCGTAGGTATTGCGCCAGTGGCCGGTTTTGCGTTCGCTTAACAGATAAGCTTGTATTTGCGCCAGTTCCCGTTCGTGGTCGCCAGCGGCGCGCAATATTTGGTAAGCCAGTAAGGTATTCGTAATGTTATTGTTGAAGAGGCTATACTTTTCCTCTCCCCAATACATTCCGCCCAGCATGGTTTGCTGCTTGTATTTCTGAAGCGTATCTAACTGCACCGGGAATTGAAGTTGCTGCTGCAGGCGCGTTAAACGGAATTGCTCTTCCAAAGTAGGCTTGCTTTTCTTCTGGAGTATTTTTACATAACGGCTATAATCGCCGTCTGCCTTTAGCTGGTGTAAAACTTCCAAGGCCGTGAACTGATCGTAATAAGAGCCTTTTTCCAGTTGATAAATTAAGTAATCGATTACTTTCTGCTCCTGGTAATTAATCAGGTAATTCGCTTTTTTTGCCATCACCAGAGCTTCCACCACATGGCTGGTAATCCAGGTATAAGCCGGGCCGCTCTCCCACCAGGACCAGGCACCTTCCTTTAACTGCGTTTTCTCTAAATGGCGGATCAGCTTGCGTACCATCCGGTCGTGGGTAAACGGCTGGCCTAATTTCTCCCGGATTTGCTTTTCTAGCAGCAGCCCTTTTAACTTGGAAGCGGCCTGTTCGCTGCACCAGTATTCGTATTGATGCAGGTAATTTATTTCATCCAGCATTACCGCTAATAAATCACCCTGGGTTTGCAATTTTACCGGTCCTTTGGCCGGATCGAAGGTGAGAGTAAAAGTAGTATCGGCGGGTAGCGGCAGGAAATAGCCGGTTTTTTCTTCCACTCCTTTCGGGTAAATACGCACATAACGTTTTTCACCGTCGGCAAAACCATTGGTCTGCTGCAGGCTATACTGTACTTCCAAAGAATCCGGAGCTGCATTCGGAGCCGTTATCCGCAGGGTATCGGTAAAACTTCTTTGCAATAATTGCTGCTTTTCCTGCACTTGCTTTCCGCCTAAACTAAATCTGGTGGTTACCTGGGCAGAATCTGGCAAGTAATTTAAGGCTTTACCTACCACCTGCGCCTGATCGCCTTCCACCAAAAAACGGGGTAAGTGCAGGGTAGCCATCATGGCTTTAAAAGCGTTGATGCTGGTGCTGTACATACCGCTGTGTTTTTTACCATCCATTCCCAATACATAGGCATTCCACTTGGTAATATCATCGGGGAAAGTAGTTTTAAAAGTAGCTTCTCCATTTTTATTGGTAGTAAGCCGCGGCTGCCAGAGGGCATAATCAGAAAAATTATTCCGGATAGAATTAGCATCGGATTGGAGTGATTCCGTACCTGCAACTGCCGCAACGCCTTTATTAGTGGTGATGATGATTACCCCGGCGGCCCCGGCCGCGCCGTATAAAGCGGTAGCTTCCTCTCCTCTTAAAACTTTGGTGGAAACTACATTTTTAAGATCTGTTTCTGAGCCGCTGTAGGGAACGCCATCTACAATTAAAAGTGGCTTCGCATCGGCTGCTTTAACGCTACTATTACCTCTTAATGTAATTCCGGCAGCCTTACCTTGCAGTACTGTAGCTACCGATGATGATACTACAGCACGATTTTTCTGCACACCATAGCCTACAACAACCACTTCCTCCAGCGCTTTGGCATCGGCATCCAGCTTTATATTAATAGTCTCTCTTGCGGATATTTTTTCTTCTTTCGTTACATACCCGATAAAACTGAATACCAGTATTCCATTGGCCGGAACATAGAGTTGGTAGCGACCATTATAATCGGTTGAAGTTCCCACACTGGTGCCCTTCACCAGCACTGTTACACCAGGCACAGGCGTGCCATCGATCTGGTCGGTTACTATGCCCGTAACCAAATGGCTAAATTGGTCCGACCCGTTGGTATAACTAAAAGTTGTTTCCCGGGTTGTTTGCAGCTGTAATTGTTGCTCGTTAACCTGATCTTTATCGGCTTTCTTTTGTTGCGCTATTTTTTTATCTATCAGTTGAAGCAAATATTTACTCTGGGGAGAAGGCATTCTTACATCTGTTGCTTTAAAAGAAACCTGCATTTGCCCGTTTGCTTTTACGTTGACATTGGCAGAAACAAAACTGTTATTTTTAAAGATCAGGGTTAGGGTGTAAACTGCCGGTTTCAGGTTGTATAATACGGTACTCTCGCGGGGATAAATTAATAGGGCATCTGGCTTACCTGCTGGGTGCAGCAGTACCAGCCTTACAGCTTCCTGAACCGGATCGGCCAGGCTCCAGCCTAACTTGCCCGTATTTTTATTCGGATTAGAATTGGTATTATCGGCGTATAATTTACCCAGTAATTGCTCATATTGGGCAGCTTCCCAGGCTTCCTGTATTTTTCGCTCCGTCAGAGCTTCATGATGCAGCAGTTCGGGTTTACGCTCTCCCTTATTCCAATACGGCAGAATATTTTTGTTAAGCGGCAGTTTCCATTCCCACATTTTAAGCAAGTTAGGCTCGAAATAATAAGTGTAACCGGGTTCCATCCGGAAATTGGTTATAAAGTTATCCAGGCGCACATACTGCATCCAGTTAGAGCTAAAAGGGCCCGTCAATAACAGCTGCTCCGGCCGGGCGTTATAGTAAAATTGCCGGTTATTGTTACTCTGGAGTAAATGCAGGCGGTTTCCCTGCTTCAGGTAAGCGGTTGAATTATTGGGGCTTTGCTCTACCTGGAATAAGTAACCGGATAAAACATTTTGTTCATAGGTGGATAAAGCGCCCTTTTGTGCGGCTTTGGCAAACGGGTTATTGGCGGCAGTTATATCAGCACTTACGATGAGCTTGCGTCTGTGCGGCAAGTATAAACTGTCCAGGGTAATCAGCTTGTCGGCGGTACGAAGTTTAACGGTATGGTAGCCGCTATCGGCAGCAAAGGCGTAGGCCGGCAATACATCAGTGCCGGAAAAGTATACCGGTACTTCATCCAGGTATACCACGTGCACTGGCACTACCCGGCCGGAATCTACTACAAAAGGAGAAACTTGTGTGATGCTGTCGCGGGTGAAGGTAAAGGCCGTAAACAATTTATTTTTTGGATACAGGAAGTTATAGTAGGCAATGCTGTCCAGCCCCAGGCGACGCCCCCAGTAATCCCAGTCCATTAGTTTTTTACCGCTTACGTTTCCATCTTCTTTTATGAGCCTGCGATAAGGCTTCTGCCTTTTATATTGGTCCCAGGTAGGCATGGTCGGTACCTGCTGGTTTTTGAATTTAGAGGTAATGGCATAAGCAGTCAAATCTACGTTCGAAATTGGTTTGCCGGCGGCATTTTTTACCGCGACTTTCATATTGGTTTCCTGCCCCGGATACACTACCGGTGGTGCCTGCAGGTTTATGGAGAGCTGATGCTTTGGCAGGGGAACGTCGGCTTGTAACTGGTGCATTGCACCGGCCCACATATATTGCACCGTTACAAAATAAGGCTTCTCTTCTTTGGCCGGCTGCTGAAAAAAGAAGCTGGCCTCTTTCCCTTGTCCGCGCGCCACCAGCTTTTCGCCCCGGTAAACAAAATACCAGTAAGGCAAGCGCCTGGGGTTCTGCAGGGCCAAAGATACCGAATCGTTTAAGCGGGTCGTTTGTAAGGTTAGTAACGCTTCTTCTTCCGATAATTCCAGGTCGGCACTCAGTTTTCCGGCCGTGACTTCATAACCCGCCGCATAGGCATTGAGAGGCAACCGCGCGGGTAATTGTACTTTTTGCGTCGCTACATCATTGTAATCGGCGTTATAAGTCCTTAATTCGGCGGCTTTTGGTTTATCAATCCCGCCTTCCAGGTATTGCACCAGAAGGCTATCTTGCCGCAAAGAAAGTTTTAAAATACCCGGGGTGTATAGATAACGGGCATTTTTAGTTCTAAGAATGCGCTCATTGTTGGCGTTCAGGAAAGCGGCCGTTACTGTATAATCCAGGGATGCCGGTGGTAAAATTTTTTCCGGGATCGTAATCGTAGTCTCACCTATTGCTTCTAAAGGCTGCTGGTATGTCCAAAGAGTATCCGGAATAAATACCACCGATGCGTTGGTTTGGATTACACTTTTGGTGATCACCGCTACTTCTACCCGGGCATCCAGCAAGTTTAAACCGTTGGCATTAGTACCCCGTACGGTCAGGCTATTTTCCCGCCCGGATGCATGTTCTTCGTATTTTAAGGCTAAAGTATAGTCATTCTCTTTGAGTTCGTAGTCTTCGTAATTAAAAGAGCTGTTGATGAAGGTGCGCTGGCGTTTGCCGGGCTGGCGCAGGCTAATGGTATAATTTTGGTCTAATTCCAGCTTTAAGCTATCGTTTAGAACAAAATAGCCTTCGTAGGCACCTTTCCGGTAAGGCGGCACTTCGCCCAGGCTTTTCACTGGCTTGTTATAATTACTTAACTGCAAAAAAGCTTTATCTTTTACCGGTTTACCTTTTTTATTTGTCACAAAGGCCTTGTACTTAACTGTGTCGCCGGGCTGGTACATGGGCTTATTCGTAGCCAGGTAACCACGATAAATATAAGAACGTGAACGGCGATATTGGGCATTAAATACAGCGAACAAGCTTCGCACCCAACCCTGCGGATGCTGCCAGCGGACAGATTGATAAGCTGCATAGAACGGGCGCCATATATATATAATAGGTGGCATAGCAATAATTTTGCTTATCAGACTTCGGTTATACTGGTAATCTCCCTGTTTCTCCAGTTTTTCAAAAAGTGTAAATCCCTGACGGGTAACTGCCAGCAAGCCGGTTTTGGGTGTTTTTTTAAATTGGTAAGTTTGGGTAAGTTTATCAAAAGAAGCTTTTTTATCATTAAGCCGCACCTCTGCATCTGTAATACTATTTCCCAGACTATCGTGCACCATTACGGCCAAAGCTGGTTTTACCGGCAATATTTTGACCTCATCATTTGTATACGTTTTGAGGTTGTAAACAAGGTCCGGGCCATTACTGTACATAAAAAGATAATGGCCTTGGGGTAATTTTTTGTTTAGGCTGGTATTAAGGGCAAAAGAATCGATAAGGGAATGAAAGTAGGCAGTGTTTACCACCTTGGGGCCAGTTTTGTAAATACGCTGCGCTTCTTTACTGGTAATCCGATAGATATACGTGTAAGGACTTCTGGTTTTGGACTTCTCTAACCGGCTTTGGGCCTGACTTAAGCCAACGAATAACAGAATAAAGGTGAAAAGAAAAATAAATCTTTTAAGCATAATATAGCCGGGAAAGCCTTTGATATACAAATTTATATATTAACAACTAACCAGACCACTATAAAAATATAATGTTATATAATCACTATAATTCTCTAACCCGATCACCAGTACAGTATACCGGCAAAAAGCAAAAAAGCAGGATAAAAGTGCTGACGCAACTAATATCCTGCCTTAAACAGAAGCTATGAATACTAATCTATACAATTACTTTGCCATATTACATTAACTTGGTGTTTCGCCAGCTAATATTTTATCAATTGTAGTTGTTAGCTGCTCGTAGGGCGTAAAGCCGCGCGCTGCTAAATAAAGTTTATCTTGGAACTGGCAAACTACCGCCGGAAATCCGGTTATGCCCCAGTTTTGTACCAACTGAAACTCTTGTTGCGCTTTAAATTTATAATCATCGCTGGTAAATTTCTGCCGAAAGGTTGCTTCATCTATACCGTAAGTAGCGGCTAGAGGCAAATACGTTTCTACTTCGTTAAAATCGTGGCCTTCTACAAACTGCAGCTTTTGCAGGCTATGAGCTAAGGTAATTGGCTTTTCGGTGGCGTGCTCCTTTAATATACTGAAAGCAACGGCGGGCGGTTCAGAATTGCTGATGTAAGTGCCTTTGTCCAGAACTTCGGTAAAATAAGCTTCGCCAAACTTTACCCCGGTTATTTCGGTTAAGCGCGGGGCTGTCTGCCGGATGTAATCGGCCATATTGGATATCGGCCCAATCCGGCTTCCTGTTACCATGCCGCCGCTCAATACTTCTGTTTGCACCTGGCCGCGGTAATTTTCTTCAAACTTTTGTATGACGAGCCCAAAGCCATAACACCAGCCGCAAAGGGCGTCAAATACATAAAATACTGTTGGTTTCTCCATATTGGTTTTCAGTTATGAGTAAACAGTAATCTATTTACTCCGTTTTAGCAAATATTATAGTTTACTATTGATTACTGTTCTACTACTTCATAATGTGTTTAGACAATCTGTAAATCAGAATTGTTAAAAAATAAGTTTTGCTATTTATATCCGTTTACGTAGTACTTGCTTTAGAAAAAATTCTACGGGCGGTTATTATGACGCACCAACATATTACTCTTCGGTTATTAAATTAAAAACAAAAACCAGGTACAACCACTAAATGGCCGACCTGGCTTTTGAAAAAGAAAACAGGAAAAATTTTCACGAAACGCTTACTTCCGAAAGCGCCGGGTAATCAATAAACCCTTTCGCGCCACCAGTATAAAAAGTAGCCGGATCGGGTTGGTTCAGGTTGGCCTCCTGGGCATACCGTTCTACTAAGTCCGGGTTGGCGATGAAAGGAACCCCAAAAGCTACCAGGTCAGCGTAACCATCGGCAATAACCTGGTTACCAGTTTCGCGGTTAAAGCCTTTGTTTATAATCAGGGTGCCTTTATACAAAGGCCGGAAATGTTTCGCGATTTCTTTTACGGCATAAGGCACGTTGTCTACGGGCGCAAAAGGCTCCGAAAGATGCAGGTAAGCCAGGTTATAACTGTTTAGGCCTTGCACAATGTATGCAAAAGTCGGAATGGTTTCTTCGTCTACGGTAATACCAAACTGGTTATGCATCGATGGGTTCAGCCGCACGCCTACTTGGTTTAGATCGATTACTTCTTTTACGGCATCCAGCACCTCGAACAGGAAACGAGCGCGGTTTTCTATAGATCCGCCGTATTCATCGGTGCGCTGATTAGAACATCTGCTGAAAAACTGGTGAAACAGGTAACCATTGGAAGAGTGAATTTCTACCCCGTCGAACCCGGCGGCAATAGCATTTGCGGCAGCATTCTTAAAGTCTTGTACAATGGCTTTTATTTCGGAAATTTCCAAAGCCCGTGGGGTTACGGTTTCTTTAAAGCCTTCGGGAGTAAATGCTTTATCGTGGGGGTTAATCGCCGAAGGTGCTACCGGCAATTCGCCGTTATGAAAATCGGGATGCGACATGCGACCTACGTGCCACAGCTGCGCAAATATTTTACCGCCTTTGGCGTGTACGGCATCCGTTACTTTTTTCCAACCGGTTACTTGCTCGTCAGAATAAATACCGGGCGTGTTAATATACCCCACGGCTTGCTTGCTGATTTGCGTTCCTTCGGTAATAATTAAACCGGCACTGGCGCGTTGCTCATAATATTGTACCGATAATTCGTTGGCCACATTGCCGGCATTTTCGGCCCGGCTCCGGGTCATGGGAGCCATCACCATCCGGTTATTCAAGGTTATATTTCTTAATTGATAAGGTTCTAATAAGGGTTGCTTTTCCATAGCTTAAATTGATGTTATAACAAACTTTGTATATACAAATATTTATTCAAAAAAATATTACGCGCGTACTTTGTCCAGCAAATTGCCCAGTAAAGTAGCTTCTTCGGCATTCAGGTGCGCATACCGATCGGTAATTTGCTGCAACACACTATCAGTTTTTTGCAGCAACTCCAGTCCGGCCGGCGTAATAATTATATCTACCTTGCGCCGGTTTTCCGGGCATTGGCAACGATCTACGTAGCCTTTTTCCAATAATTTATCTACCAGACGCGTAGCATTACTCATGCGGTCCAGCATACGCTCCTGAATTAAACCCAAGGTACTCGGATTAGGATGTTGCCCGCGTAAAATACTGAGCACATTATGCTGCTGCAACGACAGGCCGAAAGGGCGCAGTTGAGTCGTGAGTTCTTTTTGCACCCAATTGCCCGTGAACATTACATTCACGACCATCCGGTGATACGGACTCGAAAAACTTTTCTGCTTGATTTCGTCTTCTAATTTCACGTTGCGGCTAAACTATAAGGCAAATTTACACCTTATTATTGTATATACAACAATTGTACTTACAAAGTTACAGCTAATTTTTTTTAATTTAAGGCTAAGCGCTAAACCTAATTACCGGGTAATACCAGAATTCTTGCTTTACCTTCAGTATTAGCGATAAAATAAAAATAGCTCCAGCTGCTTTTAACGGCGGAGCCACTTTTATCTCAAAAATTTTATGCGTTACACTACCGCTACATTATCATCGTCAAGTATCAATGGTTCGGTTAATGGTTTCGGCCATTACTTTTATGCGTTACACTACCGCTACATTATTATCTTCAAGCTCTTCGGCCGAAGGTTTACCGATTAAAGCCCGCGACATGGCTGCTGCGGCCAAGCCGCCTACCAGGTACAAAGCAACCGTTAGGGCTTTGGTGGCATTTGTACGGCCGCTTGGTTCTTTTCCTAACCCCAAAGGACCGGGCAATACCACCCCACCTACGCCGGCAGCGGCCCCCAGGGCAGCTCCCCGCCACCAGGCATGGCGGCCAGTACCGGTTAGCGTATAATACAAAGAGTTAGAAATAATATCGCCGACAATCGAATATTCGAAAAGGGTATCTTCTTCGGGCGGTCGCTTATTTAAATGATACATGCTCCGGGCAATGGCCCGCATGCCCAGTATATCCATGCGAGGTGCCTGCGGAATATACCGGCGGAGGGATTCGTGAATAAACGTTAAAGTAAGGGCGCCCGTAACGCCGCTGGCCAGGGCTACCAAAGGTTTTTTAACAACGTAAGCTTTTGGTTTTTTCATAATTCTGAAAAAAATCGGTTTTACTTATATTAGAACGGAATAAGCATTCACAATTTATTTTTTGGTAATTACACTAATACTACCACTCCGCTCCAGGTAGGCTGCTTCTACATCTTCCAGGTTCAGGGTCTTACCATTCAGGCGCATGGCTTCGTATAAATCCTTGTCGGTAATCTGGCGCTTATTCATTTCTTCACGTTGTATTTCGCCATTTTTAACCAATTGTTGTTCATTGCCTTTCACGATTTGTCCAATTTTACTATAGCAGGACCATTTTGCTAAAAGCCAGTGAAAAGCCACCATAACCGCACTGGTAACCAAAGCCCCGAAAAAAGGAGCATTACCGGTTATAGCCCGGCTCAGAATAGAGCCCAGAATAATACCCAGGACAATATCCAGGGCAGCGGTTTTACCAAATATACGTTTATCACCCGCCCGCACCAGAACTAAGGTAAATAAAAAAGTGATGATGCCCCGGATAACCATTTGCCACCAGGCAATGGCATTAGAATCAGGCCCGATAATATCTCTTATAGCTTCTTCCATTTTTGGTTATATTTAAACTGATGCAAAAACGATGCAGATGGCCTAAAAGTTATTTACCAGCTCATTACACCTGGCGGGTAATTTTATTCTTAGCAAAGAAAATTACCGGAAACAAAAAAGCCCGGCCAAAGCCAGGCTTTTTTGTTTTACTTTTACCCTAATTAGTAATCAGTACGGGAAGCGTGCGCAGCATTAGATTGGTAACCGGCGGTTTTAGATTTGTTAGCCAAATACCAGGCACCGGCCGCTAATAATGCGCCACCTACCACTTTTTGCGTAGTGCTCATATTTTTTACTGAAGTAGCAGCAGTAGTTCCGTATTGCTTCAACGAATTCGGAATTTGTTTCATGTCTATGTTGCTAAACATAGAAGAAGCTTTACCCAAAAAACCACCTGATTGGGAAGTAGCTTGATCTTGGTTATCGAAGTTATTGTCCATAGTTCTAAAAGTTAAAAAAAGTGTTTAAATATGTTAATCTTGTTTTCTGCCTGCAGCCCTAAAGATTATGCCCGCCAGGCAGAGCGAATTATAATATCGGGAAACAGCGCATTTTGTTACGCTGGCCCGCATTTTATTTCATTTATTTTTAGATAATGATTTTTTCACGGATAAAGGATGAGCGTGCGATAAAGAATAATCTAACTTACCCGGAGAGTTAAAAAACTTACCTAAATGAAAAACAGAGCGGCTTACCTTTATCTTTTAAAAGATTACATCTTTCAAGAATATGGGTAATAACTGACGCTTTTAACTTTAGTAAGCGCCAGGCCGCTGGGTCTCACCTCAATCCAGCCTATTCTTCCAGGAGCTCAGGCGCATTAAGTTTTCTTTCCTAAACAATTCACAACCAATACCTCCTCATCTGAGCTTTGTTCTGCTAGTCTAAGACCGGTATTAAGCTGGGGCTTTACCTAATACTTATTAAATTGTATCTTTGCTGCTGTTATGCGTTATTTTCTCAGAATTGCTTACGACGGCACCGATTATCATGGCTGGCAAACGCAACCCAATGCCCGTACCGTGCAGGAAGTTTTAACCACATCTTTGAGTACTATTCTGCGGCAGCCCATCGAAACGGTGGGTAGTGGCCGCACCGATACCGGGGTGCACGCGCGTGAGCAGTTTGTGCATTTTGATGCGGATGCACTGCTGGATGAAAAAGCTTTTTGTAATCGCCTGAACCGGCTTTTGCCCGGCGATATCAGTACCCTGCAGTTATACCGGGTGGGCCCGGACGCCCACACTCGGTTTGATGCCGTTGCCCGCACGTACGAATACCGGATTACCCGGGTTAAAAATCCTTTTCTACAACGCTATGCCCATTACCTAAACCGGGAAGTAAACCTGAACTGGCTAAACGAAGCTGCTACCACCCTGCTGGCGTTCGAAGATTTTACCACGTTTTCGAAAGTAAAAGGCGATACGCTGCATTACCGGTGTCAAATGCTGGCCGCTTACTGGCAGCAAGACGGCCCGGATTTAATTTTCACCATTAAGGCCAACCGGTTTTTGCGGGGTATGGTGCGCCTGGTAGTAGGCACATTGCTGGATGTGGGAACTGGTAAAATACCGGTGATAAACTTTAAAGAAATTGTTGCAGCCCAGGACCGGCGCCTGGCCAGTGGCGCGGCCCCGGCCAGCGGTTTATTTTTAACCCAGGTAAGCTACCCGGAGGGCTATTTTGCGGAGCAGCAGAAAAAGTTTGATCTGGATAAAACTTCGGGACCGGAATAATAGTTAAGTCTTAGGCAGGTGGCGGTGCGTTAAAAAGCATACCTTTGCTGCCTCAGTTCTCACCAGGCTTTGTTCTGGTTTTATTTGTTTATTATACGTTATAATTCTCTAAACTTTTGGAACAACCCGCAGGAAAAAATACCGGTAATGTGTTCGATTATCAGACTATAAAGCGGTTGTATGCTTTCGTTACCCCTTACAAAAACATATTTAACTTTATTATTTTACTTACCCTGGCTTCGGCTATTTTGGCAGCCATCCGTCCGTTCCTGATCCAGTACACCGTGGATAACCACATTATGGCAGGTGACATGGCAGGCCTGAACCGAATGTTTGTCTGGCTGGGCGTTACCTTGGTAATCCACGCGCTGGTGTCTTATTTGCACACCTACTACGCCGGCTGGCTGGGGCAACACATTGTCCGGGACATCCGGGTTTTATTGTACCGGCACGTGCTACGGCTGCGCCTTAAATTCTACGACCGTACGCCTATTGGTACCCTGGTTACCCGCAACGTTTCGGATGTAGAGCAGCTGGCCGATGTATTCAGTGAAGGACTGGCCGCCATGGCCGGCGATGTGCTGCAACTAGTGTTTATCCTGGGCTACATGTTGTACCTGGACTGGAAATTAACTTTGGTGAGTCTGGCTACTTTTCCCTTGCTGTTTGTAAGTACTTATATCTTCAAAGAAAAAGTAAAAGTTTCTTTCCAGGAAGTGCGTACAGCCGTGGCCAACCTGAATGCCTTTGTGCAGGAGCACATTACCGGGATGAACATTGTGCAGATATTTAACAACGAAGAGCGCGAGGAAAAAAAGTTCCAGAAAATAAACCAGGAACATACGGCGGCGCAAATCCGGGGCGTATTATATTATTCTATTTATTTCCCGGTGGCCGAAGTAATTGGGGCTACGGGTACCGGTTTGCTGGTGTGGTACGGCGCCCGGGGCGTTATAAACGAGCAGGTAACCTTAGGTGTGCTCATTGCCTTTATCATGTACATTGCCATGTTTTTCCGGCCTATCCGGCAAATTGCCGACCGGTTTAATACTTTGCAACTGGGCGTGGTTAGTACCGAACGCATTATAAAACTGCTGGACAGCAAAGAACTGATTTCGGATACCGGTACTTACGCGCCGGATACCATACGAGGCGATGTTTCTTTTGAAAACGTTTGGTTTGCCTATAACGATGAAGAATACGTGCTGCGCGATATTTCTTTTGAGGTAAAAGCCGGCCAAACCGTAGCTATGGTAGGCGCCACGGGTGCCGGTAAAACCTCTATCATTAATTTATTAAGCCGCTTTTACGAAATTAACAAAGGCACCATCCGGGTAGATGGCGTAGATTTAAAAGAATACGATCTGGATGTTTTGCGGAGCCACATTGGCGTGGTGCTGCAGGATGTATTTTTGTTTTCCGGCTCTATTGCCGATAATATTTCTTTGGGTAACCCCAAAATAACCCGCGAGCAGATTTGGGAAGCTGCCGACTTAGTTGGTGCCCGTAAGTTTATCGAGCGCCTGCCCGCCGGATTAGATTATAAAGTACAGGAACGGGGCGCTACCTTATCGGTAGGACAGCGGCAACTTATTTCTTTTGTGCGGGCAATGGTTTACGATCCTAAAATTATTATCCTGGACGAAGCAACTTCTTCCGTAGATACCGAAACCGAAGAACTCATCCGCTTTGCCATCGACCGTTTAATGCAGGGCCGCACCTCCATTGTTATTGCCCACCGTTTATCTACCATTCAGAAAGCCGATATGATTATGGTATTGGATCGGGGCGAAATAAAAGAAGCCGGCACCCACGAAAAATTGTTGCAGCACGAAGGGTATTACGCCCAACTTTACCAAATGCAGTTTATTTAGGTAAACCCAATCTTTTTTTCGGGCCAAAACTTTTAACTTCGTGTTTATTAAAAGTAAAATTTAACTGTGAGTAAAAAATTCTTAATCATTATTACTATTCTATCGGTATTGGCCATTGGTTTTTATGGCTATATGGGAGGCTTCGATTCGCCGGATGTTGCAATTGCTACTTCAGAACCAGTAACCATTGTGGGCAAATACTACGCCGGCCCCGTAGAAAACAAGCAGTTTGGCCAGCTTTTCCAGGAAATCGGTAAAGCTTTGGAACAAAAGAAATTAGCCGGCACTTTGGCCAATATCTACTACAACAACCCCGAAGACCAAAACGATTCTATTAAAGCCTTTGTTGGAGTAGCGGTTCAAATCGCCCCTACTCCCCTGCCGCCCGGTTATGAACTACGACAATGGCCGGGCGGCCAGCGGGTGGTTCGGGTTACCTCCAAAGCCCATTTTCTCCTGGCTCCCAATAAACTCTATCCGGCCTTATTCGATTTTTTGAAAAACCGGAAGCTACAGGTAAAAAAGCAATATTTGGAAATGTTCCCCGAAAATGAACCAGCAGTAATAGAGGCGAAACTGATTTAAAACCCTTGCTTTTAAAAGCCATAAGTTCTTTTTAAATAAGAAAAGATTTCACCGGCCTACCTTTCCGATTTCCGCAAAACAAACCATCAACAAAAGTTAGCGCGGGCGTCCTCGCCCGTGCCAACTTTTCCGGCCTCTACCCACTGCAAACAATTATATAAAGCCCCCCAGAAAAGAGCCCAGTATCGTTAATGACGCTGGCTCTATAAATTGCTATTAACACCGGCTAAGTACTTGATTATTGCAATTCTGAGTTAAAAAATACTGAAAAGTAAGTATTTTATTTTCCATATTTCCTTATGTACATTTAGCGCATCTAAGATTAGAACTATTTTGGATTATAATCTTTATAAAATCTTAAATAGTAATTTAATTAATTCACGATTCTCCTGAACTATGAGTAACATTGGTATAATTGAAGAAAACTTAGACAGACTTCAGGAGCTAAAAACATTTATTAACACGCAAGAAGAACTGGCGGTCTCGTTTGCGGTCCAGTCCGAAGCAGAATTTCCAAATTTATTGTCTTGTAGCCATCCGGTGCCAGTAGTGCTGATGGGTACCGGCAACGCAACACCGGCCAAAACTATAGGCAATCGCATCAGAATAATCCAGCAAAAAGTACCTGGCGCGGCAATTATTGTTTTATCCGATGCCGACCAGATGGAGGTAGTGCTAACAGCTCTGCGGGCCGGTGCTTTGGGATATTTGTACCCGAATACTCCTTTTTCACAAATTAAAGAAGTTATCTTTCATATTTTGGCCGGAGGAGCATTTTTGTCGCCGGCCGTAGCCCGTAAAATTACCGATTATTTTAGGCAAGGCGAGCAGCCGGAACTATGCAGTTTAACTTTCCGGGAAAAAGAAATTGTATCTTGCTTAACCGAAGGCTTAACTTATAAACTGATTGCCGTAAACCTAGGGCTTTCTATTGATACCGTGCGGTTTCATCTGCGCAATATCTACAAAAAGCTACAGGTTAAAAGCAAGAGTGCGGTTATCTCTAAAGTACTTAAACAAGAACGGCTCATTCCTTAATAAGTACTTAATTTAAAATCCGTAAAAACACGTACAAAATACTTATTTTTTAAATAATTCTTATTTTTTTTCGGTACCGTATGCTTATTTAAACGAAAAAAAAATTTATAATTTTTCTAATAACTAATTAAATAAAATATTTTCCTATTTTAAATCAAAATTAAAATTACCACATTTAAAATACTGCCCTTATTCATACTATTGCTTTCTTTTTTATATATTTCTTTAAGTTTAGAAAGTCTGTTATTTCGCTTTATTATTGTATAAAATATAAAGAAATTAAAATTAACATAATAAAAACATCATTAACTAAGTATATAGTACGATATTTTTAATATACCTACCCAAAAATGTGGCTTGACAAAACAAAATAAAAAAATTAACTTTAGTCATTAATATTTATATAAAACAAAGGAACACCTAAACACATCATAAACTTCTTAGGCTAAAAGATTTTATACACTAAACAACTACTCACATGAAAATCAAAGGCAAATTTCTAAGCTACATTTCGGAAGAAAAAAAATTGAGAAAATCCCAATCCCGCGATGTAAAAAGTACTGGCACCAAAGATAAAGCGGCTTTGCCGGAAGCTATTTACAATGCCATTAACAACAATAATTTTTCAGAGTTAGCCATGAGATAACATTTACTTTGGTTAGCTAAAAGATCGTTTCAGAAAGTTATTAGGCTAATTACTTTTTGATTTTATTCTGTTGGTTATAAATAAATAGTAGCACTACAAGAAAGCCGGTAGTACAAACTATTTATTTGTATACAATAAAGGCTTTATTCTATTAATATAGAACAAAGCCTTTATTGTATACCCAAAATTACTATAATTTCTTTGTCAGCTCAGTTATCCGGGCCCGCAGATCATCTATCTGGGATTTATTTTTCTTTGATTTTTCTATTTCGTCGAGCTTCTCCAAAAGTTGCTGCATTTCCAGTAAATGCTTTGTCCGGTTTTTATTAATGGCCTCCCCATTGGTATTAAAAGGGGCCTGTTCGTCTTTAAAAATATTACCTTCGCCGTAAATAACCCAATGCGGATTTAGGTTCGGGATATTTTTGAGTACTTCCAGCAAGTCATCCATGCAGTAGTTCTTGCCGGCTATAATATTGGAAATCAGAATGGCCGATGTGTTGGTAAATTCACCTAAGGCAAATATATCCATGCCTTTCATTTTCATGTAAAAGCGGAGCCGGGTACCTATTTGTTCTAAATTAGCGGCCATTTTTTTCTTGTATTTGGATGCTCATACTCTTATAAAATTTAGTTTCCGGCTCTTAAAGCTTACCGGTAAATTAATTTTTACGGGTTTTATTAGTTACACTTCTATAGTTACACTTCTATAGCTTAATTTCTGCCCGGCTGCAGTATTATACGTAAGCCAACCCCTAAGTAGTTTAACCCGGCAGTAATACAATCCGGATTTATTTAAAGAACAATCCATTAAAAAATGCCGGGTTAATAACCTAAGAGCTTTAAAAACAGATAATGCACACTTTTCTGCACGCGGTTTAAAAGAATGATTTACTTATAAAAATATGTTAAAAAAACTTTTTGGCAGAAAAATAAGAAAGCCCGGAAAAGCCGGGCTACTGAGAATTTACCTGAAGTTTGGCTTAAGCAAACGTATGTTTCGCCCAAAAAAATGTAAATTTTAGTTGTCGGAGAAATTATATAATCCAAAATCCGGAATAATAATGTATGCGTAAAACCGGCAAGCTTCTGGTGCTTCTATTTCTTTATTGTATAAAATTTTTGCCATAAAATCGTTCCGCAAACGGTTGCTGTAACTTAACTCCTCCGGCACCCTAATCGTTTTCTTCATAATATTTTGGTATAAAAGGCCTTACAATTATTTAACCAGCTTTTTTGAAAATATATGCTTTTACAGGTCAGTTCACCAAAAGAAATTCTTACTACTGGGAACGCTATCAATACTGCTCTAAACTTATAAACTGGGAGCTTGTATACGCGCAATATTTGGCTTAAGGCAGGATTATTTCAATAAATTAATAGGACTAATAAAAAATATTCCTTCAACCTGCGTTTTTCTCTGCTTAATTATTATATCGAGTAATGGCAATCAGGAAGTATTTTAAACAAATGCTTCAATATTTATGGTGTGCGCCCCCCCTTACACGGGCATTTTGCTCTTTTATTTAGCCAAAAGGCCAAGAACTGGCACCAGCTAAATTCAGCTAATTTTTTAACCTGTTTAATTATAAGCAATACGGCTTTTAGCAGCAGAAGCTGGTAGTATCCCAAAATGGGCCGCGTACCAGGTAGTTTTACCGGAGAAGATTAGTTTGTCATTCTGGGAATTAAAGAATTTCCAGAATGACAAGACAAGCATTTTCTTAGCTTGATATTGGTTAATAAGGCTCGCCCCTTTTTTTAGCTTCTTTTGCTACATAAATAGCCCGTCCTACTAAAGTCAGAATAGTTACGGCCACTCCCGAAAAAACAATAACTCCCATTTTAATGAATATTTAATTGTGTATAATAAAGCTTTAAGCAATAATTTTTGCCCGCTTCCGGCACTCTTGTAAGGTCCGGATATCAGAGCCAATGTTGGTTTCCTAACCGGACGGAAATATATTAACTTATTTTAATATATAGCTAACTTCTGATCTTAAAATTTAAGCCTTATTTACCCCGGCATCTTGCTTAAAACGCGGCTCTTTGGGGCCCGTCTGGCAATTAATACTACTTTCCTGGTACAGAAATCCAGCTGTTGGCGATACATTTATCTTATCCAAATCAAAATAAACTATTGCTTTTAGTGTAACTACCAGTATTAAGCAGAAAGGCAAACGTTGCCTTTATTCAGAATTAAAATAACTTCAATAATTCTTTCTGCCAAATTGGTATCCAGGTCCAAAGCCGAATACAGGTAGGTAATCAGTTCTTCTTCTTTATCGGTTACCACGCAATCGGCCATCACCAATTGCACCGTAAGCGCAAATAAAGTGGCTTTGTTACCCGGCGATACTTTATCTACACTGTTATCGATTAAATGTTTGCTGCCCAGCTGGGCCTGGGCCAAAAAGGCAGCTTTACTGTAAGCCAGGATATCGTGGCCCTCAAATAAAGCTTTGTTTACCAGGGTTTGCGTTAATTCTTCCAGCTCTTCGTCGGCTACGTCGCCGTCTACGGCATTGCAGGCGTGCATAATCGCAATCCAGGCTTCCTGTTCGTTTTGCGGCGAATAAGTTACCTGCGTGGAGATTCCGGTGGGTTTAAAAATACCTTCCATGTAATTAAATGCTTTATTTTAAAATCTGGCAACGCTGCGCTTCCTTAAGCTTTACGTTATTGCGGGCTAAAGGTAATATCTTATCGTTAGCTTGGCCAGTGCTAAATACTACGACGACCGTACTTTTTTCGCAACGTTTCTACTTCTTCTATTTTATCTATTATTTTTCCGTGCAGGTTGTCTTGCAAAATATCTTGCTGTATGTCGGGCACACCGGGCAGTTGCAAATCTTTTTCCATTTGCCTGACCTTAAAGATATACGTATCTATATTATCGGAAGCTTTTACTAAAAACTCGCGGTTTTGTTCGTTCATTTCTTCCATTAAGCCTTGTTTCATGTGTTCGGCCTGCCGTATTTCGTCGTAGAAGAAAGCAATTATATTTTGTGCATCACCGCGT
>Ga0210040_10003758_pt1 | contig 20297 bp, 27 predicted proteins | sample CryGeyCG12114_NA_FD_185462 | JGI IMG/M metagenome (GOLD analysis project Ga0210040, IMG submission 185462) | Groundwater microbial communities from aquifer - Crystal Geyser CG19_WC_8/21/14_NA (SPAdes) (version 2) | ecosystem: Environmental > Aquatic > Deep subsurface > Groundwater | place: USA... | reverse complement strand
CCCGCCTCGTCGTCGGCGAGGTGCGCGGCACGGAGGCCGCGTCGATGTTCGAGGCGATGCAGGCCGGCACCTGCATGGGACCATATACCTATGCGCGTCGGCCTGTACACCCGGATCTCGAAGGACGCCACCGGCTTGGGAGCAGGTGTCGCACGCCAGGAGCAGGACTGCCGCGCGAAGGCCGAAGCGAACGGCTGGACCATCGCCGGCGTCTACTCCGACAACGACATCTCGGCTTACTCCGGAACGCCGCGGCCCGGGTACCGGCAGCTGCTCAACGACATCAAGGCCGGTGCCCTAGACGCCGTACTCGTCTGGCACGTCGACCGGCTGTACCGGCGCACCACTGAGCTCGAGGAGTTCATCGCGATCTGCCAGCCGCGGAACGTGCCGACGCACTCGGTGCAGTCCGGGCCGCTCGACCTGGCTACCCCGTCCGGGCGCATGGTCGCCCGCACGCTCGGGAGCGTCTCCCAGTACGAGAGCGAGCAGAAGGCGGAGCGTCAGCGGCGGGCCAACCGCCAGCGGGCTGAGGCCGGCCGGCACTTCGGCACGCGACGGCCGTTCGGCTTCGAGCTCGACGGAGTCACCGTGCGACCAGAAGAGGCCGACGCAGTGCGGGCGGCTTGCTCCGACGTCCTCACCGGCAAGTCGCTCGCGAGCATCGCTCGCGGCTGGAACGAGCGCGGGCTGGTGACCCCGCAGGCTTCGAACGCCTGGACGTCGACCGTCCTACGCAAGACGCTCGGCACCGAGCGGCTTGCCGGGATCAAGACCTACCGCGGCCAGGTCGTGCGCGACGTAGGGGGAGAGCCGGTCGAGACCGCCTGGCCGGCCCTCGTCGACTTCGAGACCTGGCAGGCCGTCCAGGCCGTCCTCTCCTCGAGATCTCGCAGCTGGCCCGGGACCTCGCGCCAGCTGCTATCCGGCGTGGCACGCTGCGCGGTCTGTGAAGCGCCCATCCACTCCGGGGGATCACGCAAGGGCCAGCGGCGCTACCGGTGCTCCCAGAAGGGCGGCCACGCCTACCGAGGCGCCGAGCCCGTCGACGAGTACGTGACCGAGGTAGTGATCGCTCGGCTGAGCCAGCCGGACGCAGTCGATCTGCTCGCTGCCCAGGACACGACCGACCTCGGCGAGGTGCGCCGCGAGATCGCAGGGCTCAACGTGCGCCGCGACGCGATCGCCGAAGGATTCGCAGACGGAAGCATCTCTCTGTCCCAGTTCAAGGCCGCGAACTCCAAACTCGCGGCTCGCTTGGACGAGCTCGAGTCGAAGATTCCGACGCACACGCTGCCCGCGCTGGCCGACCTCGCCGCTGCACGCGACCCGCGGGAGCTCTGGGACACCCTGAGCGTGGACGTGCGCCGCCAGGTGATCGACGCCCTCATGATTGTCCGGCTCGCTCCCGTAGGGACGAAAGAGCACGCGTACGTCGACGTCGGGGCCCGCATCGTTAACCCCGAGACCGTCCCGATTGAGTGGAGGTCGATATGAGCGAGTTGAGATTCCTCTTCACGTGCGGAGTCGTGGTGAGCCGCTCCCCGCGGGCTCTGTGTCTGACCGTACTTGAGGAGTTCGTCACCGAAGACGTCGGTGGCATCCCGGGATCGACGTGGCCGGCTTCGGGTGATCCGGGACGAACGGTGACCGAGGATCGCTCTCATCCCCACTGGAAGTACGAATGGAAGTGTCCAGATCATCCGGACGCTGATCACCAACTCAACTACGAGCGGATCCTCGGGTTGATTTTGGACCTCGAGCGAGCTCTCTGGCGCGACCGCGAGAAGTGCTCGCCCGTGGTCGTGCCCGTTGGCGTGTTGGATCCTGCGACACCTGACGCGCGGGAGTGGCGCTACGTCAACGGAGAATGGGTCTTGCAGTTGCTACAGTAGGAGCAAGCCTCTCGGTAGGAGGACGTGATCAACGTCCCCTCTTGGAGGTTTCGTGCTTTCCCAGCGCGAACGTGCGGAGCGCGCCAGCTTGGCGGCTCTCACCAGACACCACGGTCCCGAGTCACCGGAAGTCATCGAACGACGACGGGCGTACAAGACCGACCGTCTCGCGGAGCATGTCGCCGCCGTCATAGCGTCGGCGCCGCCGCTCACAACTGAGCAGCGGGCGCGAATCGCGTCCCTGCTGGGTGGTACCGCGTGAGCCGCCCAGACGTGCGAAGAGGCGGCCCCGGCCAGGAAACCGCCTCTGCAACGCTCGCAAGCACAAGCCTACCGCCGGCGGTATTCGATGCGCACGACGAACTCGCTCAGGTCGTCGGCGAAATCAGATGCCGGTGCATGAGCTGTGCCCGACCGCTGACGGCCAGGCGCAGCGTGGTCCGCGGCTACGGCCCGGACTGCTTCGCTCGAGTCGGCGGTGCAGCCTGATGGCCGCTTGCTTCGCGGTCCGGCTTGGCGTCACCAAGGACGTGCTCGGTCCCGATGACTTTTGGGATGGCGGCAACCTGCACCGCTTCATCCTCGGCGCCTTGTGGGACGTTCCCGAGGGCGTCCGGGTCTTCATCGACCTGGGATCGGTCAGGCGACTCGACCCGTGCATCCCCCGTGACCTCGCGGACCGGCCGTGCGCGGGCTGGGTCGTCTTCGAGCACTCCGACTGGCGCCTGGCGAAGCAGTACGCCGACACGCTCAACGCCACTCTGCTGGCCAAGCGGGTCGCCACGTGACGGCCGCCATCGCAGAGGTGGCATCCGCTCAACCACCTTCTGCGCCGTGGCAGCCCGTCGACCTCTCTGCGGTCCTCAGTGGCTCGTACAGGCCGCCTGCGCCAACCGTGGGGCGACGTAGCGACGGAGTGGGCGTGTTCTACCCGGGAAAGTCGCACACAGTCGTCAGTGAGACCGAGGGCGGGAAGACGTGGTTCGCGCTTGCTGTGACGCTCGACGAGATGGCAGCGGGTAACCACGTCGTCTACGTCGACTTCGAGGACGACGAGGGCGGCGTCGTGGGTCGGTTGCTCGCCCTGAGCGCGTCACCAGACGTGATCCGAGCCCAGTTCCACTACCTGCGCCCGGACGCCCCGCTCCGCGGCGTTCACGCCGGCGATCTCGCAGCTCTTCTCGGCGACGTGAAACCGACTCTGGCGGTGCTAGACGGCATCACCGAGGGGATGGCGCTGCACGGGCTGGACCCGAACAAGAACCAGGACGCGGCCCTCTTCGGCACGCTCGTGACGAAGCGACTGACCAACGCCGGTGCGGCCGCTGTGAGCCTCGACCACGTGGTGAAGGACCGGGAGAACCGCGGCCGGTACGCCCTGGGTGCCGTCCACAAGCTCAACGGTCTCTCGGGCGCGCAGTACGTCCTGACCAACCGACACCCGTTCGGCGTGGGGCTCACTGGTCGGTCGACCATCGCCATTGCCAAGGACCGACCCGGGCAGCTCCGAGCCCAGGCACTTCCAAGCGCGGGAGGCCTGCACTGGTTCGCGGACTTGGTCCTGACGTCGCACGAGCAGGACTTCGCAGAGGTCGGCGTCGAGCCGCCGCACGAGCGCGATGAGGACTTTCGGCCGACCGTACTCATGCAGCGGGTCTCCGAAGCTGTGGCTGGCCACGGCGGGCCGATGTCGGGCCGCATGATCACCACCGCAGTGACGGGCAAGGCCACGACCATCCGCTCTGCGATCGACTATCTGATCCTCGACGGGTACCTCAGCGAGACCAGCCCACACACCTTGATCCGGGCCTACGACGGGGGAGTGGAGTGAGTGCGTCCCAGGTGCGTCCCCCCGCGTCCTGGACGCGGGCAGATGGGGTGCGTCCCGCGTCCCCCCCTTATAAGGGGGACGCGGACGCGCCTCTGCATGGGAGGAAGGACCAAGCCCAGGTGCGTCCCAGCCAGCAGCTGCTGGCTGTCGAGTGCGGGATCGTGCTGCAGGGCCCGGTCCTGCGCGAGGTCCAAGTCGTGCCTCAGCGCGCGCGCTGCCGAGCTACCAACCAGCGCGCCGGGTCGCTTGGGTCCGACATCTGGGCCAGGTTGCTCCACGGGGTACCCATGATCGGCCGGTTCTCCAGCTCGGCCGATCTCGGCACCGCGGCCAGCATCTCGTCCCACGTCGCGTACGTGGCCACGAGGAACGTCGGGCGCCGCCGCTCCTCGCTCGCGGTGGCAGGTTCGGACAACAGTTCAACGGTCATGGCCAGCAGTCTGTCGACCCGTGGAGGCCGACACGCCGCGCGGCGAGGGATCTCGTGACACCGCGTCAGGCCGCCACCACGAAGCCCGAGCTCCTTACGTGGCCGGGCACGGTGATGGTGAGTGGGCGGATGCTCCCGTTCCTCGGCTGGGCCGTCTCCCGGGCACAGCGAGCCCGCGGCCGGGACGGTCTCGCTCCCTCGAATGCTCTCGACGAACTGCTCGCCGCCATCCACACAGCGGGCGCCATGTCCGCCGACGGACAAGCGGACGTCCGCGAGAAGGCAGATGAGGAGGCTGGGCATCGGTGGGTGAGCACGACCGAAGTCGCAGAGCGTCTCGGCTGCAGCACCCGCCACGCACGACGCCTCGCCGAACAGCTCGGCGGGGTTCACAGGCAGGGCCGTTGGTACGTCGACGACCTAGCCCTGACCGAGCACGAAGAAGGAAGGCAGCCGTGGTCGCGAACCTCAACAAGCTGAAGGACCTTCTCGCCAGCCTGGACCCCGAGGAGACCCGCCAGCTGCTTGCGTCTGCCCGGCCTCAGGAGCAGTGGACCGGCTGCGGCTCCGGTAGGCGACCCGCTGCTAGGTCGAGACGACGCGTCACCCCGAACCACTGAGGCTGCCGGCTTCCCGAGCCAGGCCGCCTCGAGCTAGGTCCCCGCACTTCACCCTCAGGTCACGAAGGAGCACGCACCATGAACCACGACACGAAGGTCCTCGTCGACCTTGCCACGACCGGAACCAGGGGCATGGGCCGCGGGAGAGCGATGTCCGTCCATCGTCGTCTAAGCGGCCCGTCCGCTCGAGGAAGAGTGTCCAAGCAGCGTCAGTTCCTCGAGCAGTTGCTGGAGGAGCCCCGAGAGGCGGTAGGCGCCTACGACCACCCGCGTGACGGCGTCTCCCACCACGTCGACATGAAGAAGACCGCACTGCTTCCGAGCGACATCGCCTGGCTCGATCGACTCCCGAAGGACCCGGCGAAGGTGAGCGTCGAGGATGCCAGGACGCTTCGCAGCCTCCTCGGCAGCCTCAAGCTCGGCAAAGCAAGCGAGTCCGACCGCCGACTGGTGCTCATGCAGTGGAACCCGGTCAAGGCGCTGCACGACCGCGGCGAGGCTGAGCACAACCTGGAGCTTGCTAGCCGACCCCTTCCCGGGCTGTCTTCGCAGGCCATCAGCGCGGTGACGGAGTCCCTGCTCAACGAGGACTCGTCCCTCGACGAGGAGATCGCCGGCATCCACGCGCAGCGGATGCTCGAGGCTGCGGCGGTAACTCAGGCCAGCGAGCGGGACAGGAAGATCCGCTGGGCCCAGCAGAGGCTCGACAAGGCTCCCGACCCGGACGGGTTGGACGACGTGGACGACGCCAGCTAGGTCCGCCGAGGGGAGCGCAGATGACACCCGAGCAGCACCAGGAGCAGGCGGAAGCACTGCTCAAGAGGGCAACGATCAGCAACTTCGACGAGATCCAAGTGCACACGCTGCTGTCACGAGCGACCGGTACTGGCACGCACTACCCAGCCGCGCAGGCTGCTCTCGCTGAGTCCAAGAGGGGCGACTTCCCCGACGTGTATCAGCAGCTGCAGATCGCCCTCGCTCACGCCCGACTCGCCGACCGATGAGTAGCAGCGACGTGATCGACCTCAAGCCTCACGACACCTTCAGAGCACACGACGGCACGGTGCTCAACGGCCTCGCCCCTGCCAGCGTCGTGACCCCGCGCCGGCGCCGGCTGCAACCTCACCGCTGCCGGCAAGGCCTCGCACCCCGCCTCCTGAGGGGTGGGGGGAGGCCCCAGATGATCATGAACCCTGCACCGCCGGTGAGGGCTGCCTTCCCCGAGGCAACCGCTCAACCTCAATCAGACCCCTCCGAGGAGTGACATGCCCATAGCCCGCAACGCGGCCAAGCCCCACTCTCGAGCGCACCGCCGACCGGTGTCGTCTGGTCCTCGTAACGCGCTTCTCGACTTGCCTGCGGCTGGGTGCGAGCTGCCGGTGCCTGAGCTCCCGCCGGGCCGACAGTGGCAGCAGCACGAGCGTTCTCGCTGGGATGAATTGTGGGAGTCGCCCCAGGCGACGCAGTGGGACGACACGGCGCGCGGCACAGTCGCAACCCTGGTCATCTTCGAGTCGGCCGTTCTCTCGGGTCAGGCTTCGGCGTGGCAGGCCCAAGAGGCGCGGTACGCCGGAGAGGCACTCGGCTTGACGCCGAAGGCTCTTGTCGCACTCGGCTGGCGGATCGTCGATGAGTGAACGTCGACTGGCACGGAAGCGTCTAGCCGTCGGGTTGCCACCGCCCGAGGATTTGATGCGCTTCACTGGCGACCTCGATAGCACCGGCGACCTCCGTTCCTGGCTGGACGCTCGCAAGAGGCACTTGCAACAGCCTGGCGCCGAGCCGCTTCGTTCGATCGGTTCACGAGTGCGGATGGCCTTGAAAGCGCACGCCATCGTGGCCGACGATTGGCGGGTCGAGGGTTGAGTCAGCGTCGCCAGGCCCGCCGTCAGACCGCCACAGCTGCCGCGACCTCGGTACTCCCGCGGGACCTCGCGGCCGGACCGTGCATCGAGGTCTGGGCCGGCCAGCCCAGCGCTGGCGGCCAGACTGGCCCCGCCTGGTGTCGGGCGCGGCAGACGTGGTGGAGGGCCGTCGTCGAGTGGGCGACCAGCTCCGGCTGGGCGCACGAAGGCAAGCCTTGCAACGCCGCCATCAACCTGGCCAGGACGCGGCAGGCCTGGTCGCGGAAGTGGCTCCTCGATCACGATCGGGCGGACCTCGTCGACTACTACGAAGGCCACGGACCTAGACCACTGCGCGTCCCTCTCCCTTCGGAGCCCATGCATGGCTGATCTCGACCGACCCACCGAGATGTCAGAATGGGGAGGAAGCGCCGCCCGTGGAGGGACGAGCCATCAGGCTCGTCCCGGCGCCTACTCTCCGACGAGAGCAGGAGCGCGCTGAATGGCCGAGCTGGACCGACCGACCGAGTCTGAGGCCGAGGCGGAGGAGTTCCTTCGTAGCCTCATAGAGCACATCTGCGGCAACGCCGCACAGGCCGAGTGGCACCTGTGGATGTGCCGGGAGCGAGCGCTCAAGCGCATCGGCTCCACCTTCATGGGCTACTTGGCGACCGTCAGCGCGGAGCTGCCGCTCCTCCTCACAGACCCCGAGCTCTGCCGCAACGGCTACGTCGGTTCGCAGGTCCTCGCCGCGCTCGCCCTCAACGACCAGGAGCAGAGCCAGTGACAGAGCGATCCATCGTCGTGAAGTTGAAGGCCGATATCAGTGACCTCAAGGCGAAGCTCAGCACAGCGAAGTCGGAGATCTCGTCGGTCGCTCAGACCAGCGAGCAGTCGTCGAAGAAGACGAGCGCGGCGACCCTCGCCGTCGGCGACGCGGAAAAGATCCGAGCGGGCGCCCGCAAGGCCTCGCTCGCGCAGGAGATCCGCGGTCAGGAGCAGGCCGCGGCGGCTGCGCAGAAGTACGGCAAGGCGACCGCGTTCGTCACGGGTCACTCGTCGGACATCTCGACGCTCGGCAGCGGCTTCCTCAAGATGGGTGTCGCAGCCGCGGCTGGGGTCGGGGTGTCCGTGGCGGCGTTCGCGAACTTCGACGAGGCGGTCTCGCACGTCTCTGCTACCGGTGCCGACGCGCGGGCCAACATGGACGCGCTCCGCAAGGCCGCCATCGAGGCCGGCGCGGATACGAAGTACAGCGCGACGGAGGCGGCCGCCGGCGAGGAGGCGCTCCTCAAGGCCGGTCTCGCAGCCAAGGATGTTCTCGGCGGGGGTCTGACGGGTGCCCTCAACCTCGCCGCGGCCGGCAACCTCAACGTCGCCGACTCAGCCGAGACCGTCGCCAACACCCTGAACCAGTTCCACGAGAGCGGCTCTCAGGCCACCCACGTGGCAGATCTGCTCGCCCAGGGGGCAGGCACGGCGTCAGGCGAAGTGTCCGACATGGCTCAGGCGCTCGGGAACAGCGGCGTGGCCGCCAGCACCTTCGGAGTGTCACTGGACCAGACCGTCGAGTCTCTCGCGCTGCTCGGCAAGAACGGCATCATCGGCGCCGAGGCGGGCACACAGCTGCGCGGCGTGTTCCAGACCCTGTACGCCCCAATGGGCACCGCACAGAAGGAGCTCGACAAGCTCAACTTCACCGCGTACGACGCGGCGGGCAAGGCCAAGCCGGCCGCGCAGGTCTACCAAGAGCTCCAGCAGAAGCTGGCTGCCCTGCCGACTGACGCGGCTCGGGCTTCCGCCTCGCAGCGCATCTTCGGCGAACAGATCCAGGCCGGCACCATCCTGACCAAGGCTGGCGCCTCAGGCATGGCCGACATCAGCACCCAGTTCGGAAAGTTCGGCACCGCCGCCGACCAGGCGGCCGCCCGCATGGACAACCTCAAGGGCGACTTCGAGCAGCTGAAGGGCTCCATCGACACCGACCTGATCCAGTCCGGGTCCGGCGCCAACGCGTTCCTGCGCGACTTCACCCAGGGCGCTACCGACGCCGCGAACAGCTTCGGCAAGCTTCCCACCGGTGTCCAGCAGGGCGCGCTCGGGGTGGCCTCCTTCGTCGCCGTCGCAGGCCTGGGTGTCGGGGCCTTCAGCAAGCTCGCCGTCGGAGCCTCCGAGACGAAGACCGCACTCAAGAACCTCGAGGGCACGGGTGCTGGTAGCGCGCTCACCAAGGTGGGCGTGGCAGCAGGAGTCGCCCTGGTGGCTGTGACTGCGCTCGACGTCGCCGGGACAGCTCTGCACAAGACGTACGGCACCGCGGACACCACGCTGGGCGATGCCGGGCAGGCGATCACCGGGCTCAGCTCAGCCGTCGATGGGGCAACTCCGAGCCTCGACAAGTTCTTCTCGCTCAAGATCGACCAAGGCCTCGGCCCGGCCCAGGACCAGATCACCGGCCTCGCGGACGCCTTCCAGTACCTCAACAAGGACACCGGGGCGACCGGCTTCTTCGACTCGTTCACCAGCAAGATCCCCGGCGTCACCAGCGGCGCCGAGCAGGTCAACGCACGCTTCGCGCAGCTGGACCAGGTGCTCAGCACCACCGCTCAGAGCAGCGCGCCGCAGGCTGCGGAAGCGTTCCAGAAGATCTCCGCGACCGCGCTTGCTCAGGGCACATCCATCGACACCCTGGTGTCGAAGTTCCCCGAGTACAAGAAGCAGCTCCAGGACCAGGCCACGGCTCTTGGGGTCACCGTCCCCGATTCGGCCGCAGTGTTCGCGGACTGGATGGGCGGCAAGGTCCCCGACGCGATCGCGTCGGCCGCCACGGCGAACCCGAAGCTCGCGGCGCAGCTCAACCTCACCAGTACCGGCCTGCAGAAGACGCAGGTGTCCGCTGAGGACGCCGCGAAGAACCTCTACACGTACGCCAGCGCCATGGACGCGATCTCCGCAAGCGCCGGCGGGGCCGAGGACGCGATCGACGCGGCGAACGCCAGCATCAAGGGCGGGACCCACGACCAGGGCACGAAGCAGGGTCGAAGCAACCAAGCCGCCCTCGACAACGTCGGGTCGAAGTCGCGGGAGTCCCTGACCGACCTGTCGGTCGGCGGCGCGTCGCAGCAGGCCCTCGACGCTGCGGCCGCGCACTACAAGAAGAAGTACCGCGAGATCGCCGAGGACATCGGCTACAGCGGCAAGGCGGCAAGAGCGTTCGCCGACGACCTGATCAAGACGCCGAAGGCGGTGAACGTCCGCATCGTCACCGCGGGCGCGAAAGTGTCCGCCGACCAGGCTGCGGTCCTCAACCACGAGCTGCAGAGCATCCCGAAGGAGCAGCGCGCCAGGATCGTCACGATTGCCGAGACCAAGGGCGCGAAGGCGGCCAAGAACGCGATCGAGCAGGTCAAGGACAAGAAGGTCATCGCCCGGGCCCTGGGTGACCTCAAGGGCGCGAAGGCCGTCAAGAAGGCGATGGACGACCTCCGCGACCGCCTGGTGAACGCGAAGTCCCGCGGCGACACGTCCGGGGCCCACGCGGTCCAGGCCGCGCTCGACGCCCTCCACAACAAGACCGTCTACGCGCAGGTGATCAAGAAGACGATCACCACCCGCGAGGAGCGTAAGTCGGTCCTGCCCCACACCGGCGGCCGGATCCACGGAGGACGCCTCGAGCTGCGCTCCGACGGCGGCTCCGTGTGGGGCGAGGGCACCGCGACGTCGGACAGCATCCCGGCCATGCTCAGCAACGGCGAAGTCGTCATCAAGACCAAGTCTGCCGAGTCGTTCGGCTACGACCGACTCCTCCACATCAACGCGACCGGCGAGGACCGCGGTTACGCCGGCGGCGGGTTCGTCGGCATGGCGAGCGGCGGCAAGGTCGACGACAGCGTGGTCAAGCTCGTTGGGCTGCAGCAGGCCGTCGACAACGCTCGGACCCTGGCCGAGCTGACCAAGGCGCTGAAGGCGCAGGAGAAGGCGACCAAAAAGCTCTCCGACACCCAGACCAGCGCCACTCAGGCCGTCACGTCGCTGTCGACCAGCCTCCGCGAGGGATACACGTCGAAGACGAACGACGCCGACGACCTCCTCGAGGAGATGAAGCAGGGCGCCAGCGACCTCTCCAAGTTCGCGACCGACCTCAAGTCTCTCGGCGGCCTCGGCCTGTCGAAGGGCGTCCTGGACCAGATCACCGCGAAGGGTGCCGCCGCCGGCGGTCTCGACCTCGCCGAGGGCATCCTCACCGGCGGCAAGTCGATGGTCTCCGCGCTCAACGCCGCCAACGCCAGCCTCGACAAGGCCTCGACCAGCGCCGCCCTCGCAGCTCAGGGCGTCAAGGTCAAGGGTCACGCGATCGGCGGCCTCGTCGACGGTGTCGGTACCGGAACGTCGGACAGCAACCTCCGGGCGCTCAGCCGCGGCGAGTTCGTCGTCCGCGAGGCAGTGGCCCGCAGCAACCTGCCGCTCCTCCAGGCACTGAACGCCGGCCACCAAGTCCCCGCGTACGCGCACGCGACCATCCCGGCCACCTCGTTTGGTGGCAGTAGCCACCACGTCGACAACAGTTACCACGAGGGTCCGACCACGGTCACCACCGCCGACGCAGAGATCGAGCGCGCACTACGCCGGCGCGATCAGCGCAAGCGGGACTCTTTCGCGCTGCGCGGCCTCAACAGAGCGATGTCTTGAGGGTGGGGGGAAGGGCCAAGCGGGGCCCAGCGCAACACCGCCGGTGAGGGGCAAAAAAGTGTGTACGGGTCTGGGACTTTCAGAAAGGCGCTGAGACGTGGCTGGGATGGGCCCTCAGGCGAAGCACGACGCCTACCGCCGCCGGCGCAACGCGACCACGACCCCCACCGTTCAGCTCCCCGCTGAGGGCCGCGCAGGCCCGCCGCCACCCTGGCCCCTGACCGGACGGGCGCCGGCTCTCTGGACCGGTCTCTGGGCGACGCCTCAGGCGGCCGCGTGGGAACGGCTTCAGTGGACCCGCGTCGTCGCCCGCTACGTCCGGATCCTCGTCTGGTGCGAGAACCCGAAGACCATGACCGCTGCACTGCTCAGCGAGGCTCGCCAGCTAGAGGACCGGCTTGGCCTCTCCCCAATGTCCATGCTCCGGCTTCGATGGGAGGTTGCCACCGACGAGCTGGCCGAGAAGCGAGAGCCCGACGCGCCGGCTAAGCCAAGGCGAGCGCTGCGGATCGCCAGCGAGGGTGCTGACAGTGCCCCTCACTCCTCGGCCGAGGACCTCTAGGCTCACGCCCCATGACGAATGCGGCACGCAGGTTGCACGACCAGTTCCTCGAGTGGCTTTCGGCGGGCTCCAGCCAGTCGTCCGCCACCGCGCGCGGCATGACGGACACCGAAGGGGCAGCAGAACAGCACCGCGAGGTGATGACGGATCTGCTCGACGTCGAGCGGGGGCTGCGCCGCCTTTCGACCGTCGGCCGGCCGGTGGACATCTTCGAGAACATGCTGCCGTCCTGGACAATGACCGTTCTGTCGTTCCCGGACTGGAACAACGTTCCCCAGAGCCTGTTCTTCACCGCGCACAGCATGGACGTTTTGCGACTGCTCGCCGACACCTTCGACCTCCTCGCACCGAACGTCGATCTGCAGCCGCTCGAGGAGATCGTCGCCGCCGCCGAGCAGTTGCTCCGAGAGGACGACACGATCACCGGCGAGCTCCGTGGCTACCTGCACGGGCTCCTCCAGGAGCTACGGATCGTGCTCTCGGACGTCAGCAACCTCAGCACCTTCGACTTGAACGGCGCGCTGCAGCGGCTTTGGGTGACCTTCTTCGCTGCCGCTGAGCAGTCCAGCAAGCCTCAGGGGTGGCGCGACCTCGCCCACGACGTCTTCGTTGGCACCGCGGGCGGGCTCCTCGCCAACCTGCCGGCCCTAGGCATGCAGATCTCGCAGTTGCCGGGGATCGGGAGCTAGCTCGCTCACAGCCCCGCCCCCAGAGGTCGAGACCTGCCGGCTTGCGCCCGCCTCTACTCGGCGCTGACCGACGGTCCACAACAACTTCGGTGCCGACGCCCGCGCGCTCGCTCTGGAGATCAAGCAGCAGGATCAGATCGACGACCTCCTGCACCAGTGGGGCTGAGGCACGTGGCCCACGGTGAGCCGATGGAGTACCACGTCGACGAACAGGTCTACCTGCCTGCACTGATCGCCGGAGCGGCTGCCGGTGACGACGGGTGGGGTGACCCCGCCGAAGTGGAGTCGCGCAACTCGTCACTTGAGCGCCTTCTTCGCCCCGTACTCGGCTTGGTCATGGGTGAAGCCCTCGAACTCCAGCTGGTGCTTGTTCAAGCCACGCCGACTGAGCCTCCGGCGGATCTCCGCCGCCACCTTGCTGTTCACGTCCATGTCCCCTGTCACGACGAGGAAGGTAGGCAGAAACGGGGGGCCCCGTTGGTCGGTATCGCGAGCCCTAGGGCTTCGTACCTCCCAGACCGATCGGCAGTGCGTGAGGGACAACATCTCTCGACCTCGGCTCAAGGGCTGGCGGACCCACTCAACCGGTCCGCGTCTGCAGGCCTTGATTGCGCGCGTCACAGGCAGGCGGGCGCTGTTGCCCCTAAGGTGCCCCTTGTGCCGGGGTCAACCGCTGTGCCCATCGTTGGGCGAGGACACCTAGACCAGACCGCCTGCCAAGAGCAGTTGAGCTTCGCCTACTGCCGTGCTGTCGCCGCCGCTGCTGGGTGCTCCTTCGAACCCCGTGACGTGGACATGTATTCGGTCGACGCGACCTTTCATCACTCCGGGAAGCTCGACTGGTCACCAAAGCAGCTCGAGGCGCAGCTCAAGTGCACAACTCAAGATGTCGTGAAGGATGACCATGTCGCATGGCAACTCGACCGGCAGGCGTACGACCGGCTGAGCAGCGCAAAGGTCTCTGTGCCCGCCGTGCTGATCGTCCTCACCCTCCCCCCGAAGATGGACGACTGGCTCGTGCAGTCGCCGGCTCAGCTTCTTCTTGCGGGCGAGGCGTACTGGATGAGCCTTCGTGGAGCCCCTAGCATCGAGAGCGCGAGCAAGGTTGTGCACCTGCCTCGCACGCAGGTCTTTGGTGTGCAGCCCCTACTCGACATCATGGATCGAATCGGGCAGGGAGGGCTCCCATGACGGTCTCGCGACAGGACTTGGAGTCGAGCCTCAGATCCGCTGACGTCGCCGCCTACCTCGCTACGTCGGGCTGGGCACTCGAGCAGATGTACGGCCCAGGGGCTGAGGTGTGGAGACTCGACCAGACCGAGACACGCATCCTTCTCCCGAGGGACACCTCCTACCTCGACTACAACGCTCGTCTTCACGACGCCGTCCGGCTGCTCGGGGCGCTCCACGAGTGGTCACCCGAGCAGCTTGCCTCTTCGATCCTCCAAACCCGTGCTGATGTGCTCTACGTGCGAGCGGAGCAGACCGACCACGACGGGTCGATCCCGCTCAAGCAGGCCGATGCCCTGATCGGGGGGAGTGTCCGCTTACTTGAATCCGCTGCGCTTGCGACCGTGAGGCCCCGTGCGATCTACCCAAGCCGCAGGCCTGCGCGGGTCGTCGACTTCGTCAACGACGACCTCCGCATGGGACACACCCAGCGCGGCAGCTTCATCATCACGATCCTGACTCGGCTCGGCGAGGAGACCGAGACTCGCGTTGAACCAGGCGAGCTCGAAGCAGCCTCAGCAGACGTCGTCGAGCGCGAGTCGAACTCGGTCGCCCTTCCCGAGCCGGCGGCCGATGAACGTCAGATCGTTCGCATCCCTGCATTCCAACGGCGAGTGATGACCACGCTGTCGACCGGGCTCGTCGCCGCAGCACGCACGGCTGACGATCCAAGCCTCACGCCGCTGGCTGCTGGAGTGGACTTTGGCGCCAGTTCCAACATGTACGACGCGCTGGACGAGATGAGCCGGTACGAGGGCCTCGGCGCGCTCGACCTGTCTTTCGCCTGGGCGCCAGCTGTTCCTCAGACCAGCGAAGTGGAATCGACCATCGTCTTCAGCCACGATGAACTGCCTCGGTTCAGAACCGCCCGAGATCGGCTCCGAGAGCGACCGGCGCTTGTGCGGGACAGCGTGACTGGGCAGGTCGTTCGCCTTGACCGCGGAGCTGAAAAGGAGGAAGGCGTCGTTACGGTCGTCGGAGTCGTCGGCGGAGGCAGGTCGCGCAACGTGCGGATACGTCTCCAGGGCGACGTCTACCGACAAGCTGTGCGGGCACACGACCTTCGAGCTGTGGTTACGTGCTCGGGAGATCTTGAGCGCAAGGGACCGGTGACTTGGATGCGCAATCCGGTGTTCACCGTCATCTCCCAGTAGCGCCGCCCGCCGCAAGCCCTCGAGACATCTGCGGCCCGGCCAAGACTTTGTCCTGTCGTCGAACTATCGCCGGGCGGGCCTCAAGAACGAGCCCTCCCGCGACCGTGCCCCCGGCGGATTGAGCGCACAGCACCGTCGGGACTTGCTACAGGGCCCTGCGCCAGCCCCGAGTGGTCACCCGCTTGAGCCTGTCACGAGCACGCGCGGTCAATCCGGCCACACACAGGGCTAGTTGGTCTCTACTTTGGCCGCTTCGTCTGTGGGTGCCAGTTGTAGCCGTCCCACCAGCACACGCACCGTGCGTCCGTCGGGTCTTGGCGCCAACCCGCCGGGCTCCAGCCGGGGGGCGGCACCGGCGGCGGAGCTGGCGGCAACATCGGCGGCGGAGGAGCGGCGGGCGCCAGCGGGATAGGGGTAGCGGCCGGCTGCTGCTGCTGCACGACGACAACCTGTTGGGCCTCGACATGGTGCTCGGACATCGGATGCTCACAGACGCGGCACTTCTTCCGCATTAGGGCAGTGATGCCGAGACTGCTGAGGTCTGCGCTCCACCTGCCGAACTCACGGCCGAAGCCGGTGAAGGCGTGTCCCGTGCACATCGAGCAGTCGCGGCACCCGCTGACCGTCCTGATCTTCTGCCCCATGGCGGGAGTATGAGGCCTCGACGAGCACCATGCAGGGGGAGTGGGAAAGTCCTGCCAGCAGCTGCGCGTCCGACTCCTTCAACGTGCGCTCGCGCCGCAATTACACCCCCGCCCAGCCACGAACCATCGGCGCCGGCAACGTGCGGTCCCAGCGGCGTGAGCCACGCTAAGCCCCCTACTTGCTCGGCGGCGTCACCGCCATCCGCTCCGGCTGCCTCCCTCTGAGTGGGTCAGAGAGCCGTGAGCGGGCCGCGATGGCCGGCGCCGCCGAGCAACATCACTCACCGAGTTTGCCTAGATCGACGGGGTGTTACCTTCGGGGAGTGACGCACCCCTCATAGCAGGACTCTAGGCAGGCACGGTAGCGTGAGCGAACTGCTCACACTCGGGGCCAAGGGGTGAGAACTGTGGACGTCGACTTGAAGATCGTGGCCCGTGGACCGCTGGCCGAACTAGGAACGCTGTCACTCAGCGAAGCCTCGCGTCTGCTGGGAGAGTTTCAGCAGACACTCGAGCGCCTCGCACTGCAGCTTCAGGGTGGCAAGCTGAGCACTGGTCGACGACCTGCCGAAATTTCAGAGGCGGTTCGGCTCGAGTTCAAGGGCATCGAGCGCGGCTGTGCTGTACTGACTATCAGCGAACCGAGTGGAGCCCTCCTTAACGACACGCTTGACCAAACCTTCCGGCTTCTCAGCGAGGGAGCAGCCGCCATCGCCAATGGGGGAGACGAGCTTCCGGCTGAGTTCGATAGCCCTGTCCTCGACGGTCTGCTGAGACTCTCGGGCGGTATCGCGCCGGGCCGATTAAACTCGATCACGGTAACCCTTGGCGACAAAGAACTGATGGCTATTGACGCTGAGTTCCGCTCAATCACACGTCGACTTACACGACTGCGGACAACACGTGAAGCAACAGTTGTTGGCCTCCTGCAAATGACCGACTTTGCACCCTCTGCGCTTAGATGCCGGATAGATACTCTCACCGATAACATCGTATGTGAGTTCGATGAGTCTCAGAAGGACGAAGTCTTGGATCTTGTCGACCAATTAGTCATCGCTCAAGGCAGTGGGCGGTTCACCAAGACGGGAGACCGGCTACTGTCGCTGGACTTGAACTCTGTCACCCTGCTGGCGAACCCATCGCACAACGACGTCAGCACACTGGCAACAGAGCAAGGCGTAGCCCCTTGGGGAGAGGACGAAGTTTTTCTCTTCGAAGGAGAACCGCTGACTGAGGAGGAGTTCGAAGCCTTTTTCGAATCGGCAATGTCGGCTAGACAACGAGACGAACTTTGAACACTCAGCCATCGCGAATCATTCTCGATACTGATGCTTTCTCCTTCCTACACGAGGGTAAACCTCAAGCCAGCGGATATGGGCCGGTCCTTCGGGGTGCGATACCGTGCGTAGCGTTCGTCACTGTCGGTGAGTTGTTGTTCGGTGCGAAGAGTGCCGGCTGGGGTGCGCCAAGGCTTGGGCGACTCCAAAACGCGATCCGCAGATGTGTCGTCCTTCCGTTCAACGTGCAATTGGCAGAGCTGTGGGCTGACGTCAAGGTGGACGCGAAGAAGAACGGACTACCGCTTGCACACCGCGAGCACTCGAATGACTTGTGGATTGCAGCTTGTGGCCTCTTTTACCAAGCACCGGTCCTGACGGGGAACGTCAAGCACTTTCGCGACGTTACTGGCTTGAGTACCCTCGACGGCTCCGGGAAGTCCTAGCCGGTCTAGGTCCGTTTTTGGGCCGTTCAGACACCTGCGCCGCACGCCCCCCTCTCGTACATCACCGACTCCGACCTCGACCTGCTCGCCGAGGCAGTCAGCCGGTAGCCGGTGCCTCCGGGAAGTCGGCGTCAACACCTCGCAGCCACACCGACATCGCCTCCAGCGGCACGCGCAACTCCTGGCCCGCCAGCACCGAGTCGTAGCCCTGCTCGCCGAAGTGATCAGGTTTCGCGGGTGGCAGATCCGCTCGGGATGCCCAGAGCCACCTTGGTGCTCCAGGAAAGACGTCCTCGCCCGGGAAGAGGTCAGGCGAAGGGAACAAGCCGGGATCGTGGGCCGCCGCACTCGCGAGCGCGTGGCCGGCTTGGTTCCGAGCCCAGCGAAAACCCGCAAGCAGACGGTCGTGCCCGGCCTTCTTCATGTCCGAGTCGAACTTCGGCTGCCCGCCCGGCCACTCGCGCATGCGTATCTGCTCCACGGCCAGCCGCGCGAACCACAACGCCGCGGACAGCTCGACGTTGGCCTCGAGCAAGTCGATCTGCAGTCTCGTCGTCACCTCGCCAAGGCGGGTCCTCGCCGCGTCGAAGCCGGCTAACGGCAGCACCAGCGACGAAGTTCTGGCTCCGCCAAGGTTTGGCGGCCAACTCTCGGCTGACGGCTGAGCGCTCATGCCCGCATTGTGACTCACGCCGCCCACCGCATCGCCGCGCGCAGGGCGTTCACGCGCCAGTCAAGTCACAGCCCCGCGCCCATCACCGCCCGCAAGCGAGCATTCGTCGGGCACGGCGGCATAGCGCGCAGTGGTCTCAGGCTTAACCCTCGCCCAGACGGTTTCAAGCGAGCCGTGCAGGAGCTGCTCGGGCATCGTCGGGGAACTGCACGTAAGCCTGGTCGCCTCCGGGCTGCAGTGCCCGAGCGGTCAGGCGGGTCCGCGCTTCCGCAGCATCACGGCCAGGTTGTGTCTCAGTCCTCCTTTGGGAGAGTCATCTGCAGCTCGGCCATAAGTTGCCGTCGCTGCTCCTCGTTCAGGCCCGCGAGGCTAGGCAGGGCGGGCCCGGCGGCGGCCTGGCTGGCGTCCTGCCAGTCGAGAGCCTTGACCGCTTTCTCCAGGTCCGCGTTCGCGGCCTCGGTGTACTTCTGCGTCGACCGGATCGACCCATGACGCATCATCGCCTGAGTCAGGCGGATGTCCTTCACCTGCCGCTGCATCCGGGTGGCCGCGGTGTCGCGCAGCTGGTGGGCGGTGGCCGTCGACCCGCATCGCTCAAGCGCCACGGAGATCGTCTTCGACACCGAGACCGGCGACACATGGCCGCTCTCGGTGTGGCTGGGGAACCAGTAGCCGAGTTCCGGCATGGACCCGGCAAGCTTCGCGACCTCGGGGTGAATCGGGATGGGAACGGTCTTGTCGCCCTTGCCGGTCACGAGGAGCCAGCCGGATGCGAGGTCGAAGTCCTCGGCCCGGACCTTCGCTACCTCGTGCACCCGTAGCGCCTGAAATAGCGCGAGACGGACGTAGGCATGCGGTCGCGGGGTGAGCTTCAGCGCGAGCATCCGCTCGATCGTGGCGTCGTCGATCGGCCGTGCAACCGGCTGCGGGGTCGGTGGCCTCGGGATGCCCTTGGTGAGGTCGCTCTCGGGGTCGTAGCCGAACTCATGCAGCCACTTCGAGAAGTGCACGGCGGTCTTGTAGTAGGTGTGTCTGGTCCAAGCCTTCACCGGCCGCCCCAGCCAGGTGATGACGTGGTCCCGAGTCAGCTCCAGAGGGTCGTTGACGTCGACGTAGGCCAACAGACCGGCGAGGACCGCAAGCCGTGTCCTCACGGTCGCGGGGCTGCATCCGTAGGCGCTCATGTAGGCCTCGTACTGCTCAAGGATGTTCAGCGTCGGCGTCGGCGTCGGGTAGTGGTCTGCATGGTCGCGGACCAGCCGCAGCACGGCGCCCATCACAGGCCGCCGAGGATGGCGTCGAGCCGGTCGGCGCCGGCCAGGAGCAACTCGGCTACCGCGCGAGCCTGCTTCGCGTCGAGGTGGGCGGACTCCGACATCAGTGAGAGCACCGGCGTGGTCGACGTCGGGTTGCCGAGGCCGTCGGCCGCGTCGACCTCCTCGGTGGCCACGATGTCGACGCAGACGTCTCCGCAGTCGTCGTGGTCCGGGATCTGGCCCAGCTCGAGCTGGTGCCCGCGCGAGAAGCGCAGCCCGTCGTTGGTCATGCTGAGGAAGTCGTGGCCGGGGGTGAGCTCGCACCAGTGCGGGCAGGGACGCCCGGTCATCGTGGTGCTCACAGCGCACTCAGCGCCCGGAGGACGCGCCCCGCTTCCGCGATCATGGCGCCCCAGCGCTCAGCCTCGCTCGCGTCGAGGTAGAAGTCGTTCGCGGCCGACACCATCAGAATTGGAGCGTCAAGCCCGACGACCTTCCTCGTCAAGAGATCGACCGCCTCGAGTTGAGACACGGTCACGGTGAGTTCGTGCGGTCGGCCGTACTGGTTCGTGTCGACCAGACGGAGGTCGCCGCGGTAAGCCTCGTGCCACCGGGTCGGGCAGCTTGACTCGTTCTCGCAGTCGTAGCCGTGACCCGGCTCGTCGATGCACCAGGACGGGCAGGGGTTGGTGGTGACGACCTCCAGCCCAAAGCCTTCAGGCTGCCCGAAGTGGTTGCGTGGCCAGCCGTCGCCCGGCTCCCAAGGCCGTCCGTCGACGGTCATGCGTGCGGTGCTTGCTGTACTCATCTGTGCTCCCTCTCGGTTGAGTCGAGGTCTGACTTGTAGGACCTCGACAATGGGTATAGCCAATTGCCCAGGTGGGGACGGGCACGTTGTCGACCACCCACTCGCACTCGGCGTCGTCCACCATCGACCGGCTGGCGTCGCGGGTGGCGCAGGGCGGTGTGCTCTCGGTCGAGGAGGCCTACCGCCAGATCGCCCACAACATCCACCTGCTGGTGCACGTCCGCCTGGTCGACGACGGCTGGCGCGGTG
>Ga0210040_10003757_pt1 | contig 20304 bp, 23 predicted proteins | sample CryGeyCG12114_NA_FD_185462 | JGI IMG/M metagenome (GOLD analysis project Ga0210040, IMG submission 185462) | Groundwater microbial communities from aquifer - Crystal Geyser CG19_WC_8/21/14_NA (SPAdes) (version 2) | ecosystem: Environmental > Aquatic > Deep subsurface > Groundwater | place: USA... | reverse complement strand
CCTTTGGGATGTGAAAAATTCTGTGGGCTTTCCATAATCCCTATGATTGCGACCATAAGTAATGCAGCAAGAGAAACAGATTGAAAAGTTAGTCAGTTGGTTATAGCTAGTTAGTTAGGAATAATAATGAATTACATGGAGCATCGGAATCGAATTACTATATGAGTGTGTGCCGTTTCCGTGAAATAATGTGCACGGGAAGTTGTTTTGAAAGTTTAACGAGATGGATAAATCCGCTCTCATGTAATTCTCTATAAATGGGGGAAATACCGACAAAAAGTTTCTAGGGCCGGGAACATAAAACGATTTAAGATTGTTTTCTTGGTCGTAAAAAACCCGGTAGCTAATCATCATAACTCGGGTTCTATAGTATTGAGAGAATTTTTTTCTTAGCAGTTAGATTTAGGGTCGGGTTGCCGAATTAAGTATTACTAAGTGACTAACTAATGGCTATCCTGAACATATTGTTTGTTGAACTTTTATTGCCCCAAGAAAGGAAGTTAGAAGCCCTTACTTTGAGTGACTTGAGTCGCTTTGTCACTGATGAGATTAAAGTGATCGCTAGCTACCGTTGATTGAGTTGACGGATATTTTCTCATCCATCCACCACATGCGAACGTATAAAAGTCCGAGCAAGGGTCTGTTGCAAAATCCATTGACTCCAGCAATTTAATACCTGTTCACATTATTCATTCCATGTCAATTACTTTCTCTATATACTCATACATATTAGGCTGATGCCATCAATTTTAATGAGTCTGCGTTTACAAATTGAAAATTTCCCCCAAACTTTCTCCACCATGCAAAAATCAGTCCAAATCAACTTACTTGTTTCGAGACAAGAACGAGTATAGCACGTTTTATTCCTGACGATCCTATACTTACTATCACCATCCTCCTGAACCTCATCATGAACGCTATTGTCAAAGTCTTGTAAACTGTCATCGCCCATAATACTCTCATTAAGTCTCTGCATAAGTCGCTCTACCCTTCGCAACAACTTGGGCTGAAGGGCCGCCATCTCCTCCTTATTGTACACATACTTTGAGCTATAATGGAACACAATGAGTACAACAATTGCCACCACCAGGGCTATGAAGATGAACGTGCACGTGCAGACACAACACTTTTTGCACCATTTCCAACAACTCGATTCACTTTTCACACCCCCTGCACTCTTCCTACTCAAATTTGCAGCACTACTCGCCCGACTCCTTATAATCACCGTATTCTCACTGGCCAACGAATCTGTTTGCATGAAGTTGGCCTCTGGCTCTTGATAATTGTGATAGAATCCATGTCTTTCATTCATTTCGGCCACTTCGGGCTCCTCCACTTCTATACTATTGATTGCACTCATCTTCTCACCTCATGCAGTAGTGCTAGATATGCTTTTTGCAAACAGGGATCCATCATTTCCCAAGGTTGACCCCATCACGCTATGGAATCAATTGTCACTCACTTTCAGTATTACTTGGTATTCACCACCAACACACTCGCATTTGTCAAATGGTAACTATAACGCACAACTGAAGCGCACAAATCACTCACGTAGTGAACCCATCAATAATGGCCTACCAGGATGCACATTAATCAACAGAGTGTGAACAGTTTGTTTTTGCTGGGGGTTTGATGCACAAGTACTACGTAAGATTGTATGGTGACTGGTGAGCATTTGTTTCTGTTATGGAAAGTTAGTTTTGCTCCAGTTGATGGGAACAAGGGTAAGCGACTGAAATGCACCTGGACAACTTGCAACCACTATGAAGGCGAATACTGTTATACACGAGCAGAGAGAGAGAGTCGGGAGGAGAATGGGAAAGCGAAAGTGGCTGCCCTTCTTCTCTGTTGGCATTCCTGGGAGGGAGGGGGAAAGTCTCACTGGCTCTCTCTCTCTCTCTCTCAGTCAGTCAGTTAGTTCCTACTCTGTACTTTGGTCTTTATGTATCTTCACTTTTCTCAGACAGAGAGCTTGACAACGTGCCGACCGTTAAATTCTACTCAAGAGCCAGATATGGACCTTTTTTTTGTTACATTTGAGAGTGCATATAGGAAGAGATTTGTCGGACCGAACGGAAGGAAACTATAGGCCCAGTATAAGATGATAGCGCAATAGTTTTCATTTCTGAAGAAGAAGTAATCTAAGATGCATAATGTCCACTAATGCATTTAATTCTGGCTGTTACAAAAGATTGTTTTCAGAATCCTAGTTTCAATCAGCTGATATTTCATGTGGCAAATTAGGTGAATAGCAATATGGCAATACCATGAAAACTATACTGTGTTGAAAGGGGCAAAATGAATTGAAAGCTTTTAATATAGCATTCCAAGAGCATTGAAAAGGCAAACAAGCCCAAAACAGACCGTCAGCATTCCCTACATTCCCCGAATTGTTTGTTCGCCAAGCTTGAAGCAATCCTCCCATATATACCTGAGAAGCCCATGTGTCGCTTAAAAATGTAATTTCCTTCACCCTTTTTTACGGTAAACACACATGATGATCGTAGAACTTTCTCCGATGCGTCTGTCACTCTCTCACTCAGAATAAAATACATGTGCGTGTGAGACGAGTTACTTTTGTATGCGTACCCACTAAAAGGCAAAGCTCCCAGGTTTACACAAATCAATACAGAATCACCCACTAACTGAACTGGACCAAAAACAAACCCGCAAACTAACTATGTACTAACTATAGCTACATTAAAGTTAGTGATGACTAGAGGCATTGTTTTTACTATATGGCGTATTTACCTACCTTCATTCCCGTGAACAGCGTGTAAGAAAGCATTTCAATGAATGCATGTGGAAAGGATTCTGTTTTTCGCATTGTCTTTTGGCCAAAGAATGTTGTACATTCGAGAGAGAGAAAGAGAATGTATGTGTGCTATAGTGGTAGTAAATAGATGTGGATGTACAAATCTAGATATTGATCCTTTCCCTTGTACCTAAAACACTGTATAAGAGAAAAAGCTATACATAAGATGCTGTGGCTTAAATGTTCAATGTTATACTTTCACTATTGCAAACTTTCATTATTCCCGTTTTCCACACTTTTTGACATTGACATTTTTAAGTTTCCAAATGTAGGGTAAAACCGAGGTGAAAAAAGTGTTTATGACACGCAGTTTGTAGTGTGTGCAAGCTACTCGACTATTTTGAAATTGGGATTCCAATCTCCAGTTGACGGCATTAGATACCTAGCTAAAAGACTAACACCACACATGGATTTGAGCGAGAGAGCCATAGGGTTTTACAACTACTACTACTCGTCATAGTAGTAGTCGCAGTAGTAAGTAAGGAGTAGTAATGATGGCAACTTTCTCTTTTGTCGCGTTCTACTTCCTGTGTTGGAGCATGCATTGGCTCTAACAAGCTACTGCAGCAGCACGGGCTCCATGCAAACTCACAAAGATAGAGGAGATGTATACAAGTGAGTGACCTTTGACATTACTCCGCACAAACCATTTATTATGTATGGACCTAAGACGGGTCAACTTATCTGCGTCATATCTGCGTAGTATGCCAGTCAGTCAGTTCATGTGTGTACGTTTGCACTTGACCATTAAACTAGAACTGTGGGTTTTATAGATGTACCGGATGTATGTAACCCAGATTCTTTGCAATTCTCAAGATATACGCCAAAGTTTAATCTTGCATGGAGTATTTTCATTATTCACATGTACAGTAGATAAGCAAAGGTGGTTTGGTTGTCAACACTTTATTTCCATAGTTTGTTAGTTAGTAGGTTAATTGTGTTGCCGGAATACGTGTTTTGTGTCAAGTAATTTGTTTGCTTGTTTTGTTAGAAGTGAGTGTAATTAAACTTTGTGCAAAAGTTGGAGAGTAAATGAGAGTAAATATGTATGACTTTCTAACTAACTAGAGCCTACTTGCGTAGTTTTCAGCATTCTCGCAAGTTGTAGCACGATAAACACGGAGTTTCGTGCGTATGACGTACACGTACATACATGGTGAAAATAAATATTTGAGTATTTTTGCATGCCCCAAGTCCAGAGAATGTATTAGAGTAACAAACCGTGAGAATGAATTCGCATCTAATATAGCTAGTGAGGAATCCACTCTAATTTTGGACGATAATAGTTAGTGTGGGAAACAAATAGATCTAAATATTAAGGCAGCAAGTTACTGACTGAGATAGGCTATGGGAATGGCGTGTAGTTGAAAGTAATTTTGAGACTCAAAAAACGGGCAGAGCTACTTTCTTCCATATAAATAAAGTACAGACGCACAGTTTCAATGGAAGTAGTCCACTCGTGCATATTTAACTCGTTTTTGTCTCTGCATTCCGGGCCACTCATGCATATATGCGACACACATTTGATTATATGTGCACAAAAGATTCACAGATGAACCCTATCCTGTGCTTTTTAGCGCTGAAGTGTCTTCTTTAAGGAATAAGTCATTACAATACTTTTTACCCAATCAGTGGGCTTACATTAGGATAACTCTTTTTTAGTTTCCAGCTTTTTATCGCGCTAAAGATTGAATGCGTGGACAGATTTTACTGAAATTTTGGGCACTTATGCCCTCACAGTATAGGCAATGAATTGAGTGAGCAAAAAAACAAAGGGGGATTTTCATTTGAATGAGACATTGTGATGTGTTTTAGATTCTAATTCAGTCAATATTGTTAGATTCTAATCATAATATTAGGGATTCTAAAGCAGCCAAAACTTGTGTGCTTGACATTTGACTGAAAGCCATGCAGCTACTAAAAAAAGTAGCCCATGCAAATCTCTGCGCTACTAAAAGCGTGTTATAGTAAGTAACTTCGACAATCTACGCATATGGATAATTACGAATGACAATATGAAGCTTTAAAATTGACTTTTGATTTCATTTATTATTCACGCTAAACATTAGAAATCGTATTAGAAAGTACAGCATTCAAAGTTCATGAGAAGCAGCTAGCCGAACTGACTGGATTAAATAGTAAATAGAACACAGAATTGAATGAAAGTGGCTGGAAATGGGAGTTGTCCCAAATCCTTTTCATTTTCATTCAAATATAGTTAACTGATGATACAACAACAACAAAATCTGTTGCCACACTTGACACTCAACAACGCAATATATCTATATAAGCTAATAGTCCATCCTAAATGTCACTTTGACTAATCAATCACTTGAAAAACTAAATTTAAATTACCATAACAGATGAAGAGTACGAAAATATATGGAAAAATAATTTCCTGGACGGGTTTTGAAAAAACCGATCAGAATCTAAAGCTTGGTCAAATCTTTTACATTAGTATTCTCAGGGTTGGTGGAACACCTGATGAGTCAATAATTGGAATTCCAACATGTGATGCGCTCGTAGTAGGCGATCACAGCCTGTGGATGTTCCTTGTCCAAAACTTGACTGGCCACCAAATAAAAGCTTTCTCCCTTCCTTTGTTTGGCTTGTTCCTTCACCTGGATCAAATAGTATAGGGTGCCCCCAACTTTGAGCAGATTGAGCACATTTTCCCCCTTCAGGTCCAATCCGTTCACATCCTTTGTACCTAGTACCTACAGGGGCAAACCAAATGTATTATATCTTCGTACAACTTTTGTAGAAACATAATTAGGACGTGGAATTATAGCTACTGAGTGAGTACTTTGTAGGACTCCATCCCGTCACAGGAATCCGAATGCTCATGGCTTTCACTTCCATCATTACAGCTGGATGTAGGGTCCTTGTTTTTGGAACCCTTATTACTGCTTCGTTGGTTGTGGTCCGCTCCATTAATGTCAACTTTCTCGGTCTCCTTCATCGGCTCTGAAGTGGAGCTCGAGGAATCCGAGTCCGACTTGGTTGATATTGTGGACCGCTGCACCTTACGTTTACCTTTAACCCTATCCTTTAGTCCTCTAGTGGACGAGATCCGCTTGGAGGATCTGGTGGTGACTTGGGGGGAGGAACAAGATGAGGATGAGGACCATGAATGGGGGACACTGCTACTAGTTTCTCCACTGCTGGTGCTGGGGGATGGGGAACTCAACGAATTTTGGGACCGTTTTTTAAATTTCTCATCGAATGTTTTGACCAGGTTGTTGGGTAAATTCTCTCGAGGCTCCCATGTGTTCGCTTCACTGCATGAACAAAAAAAGCAAAACATTAATATCCCAGCTGACATGAATATGGCGGAAGTTTTAAGAAGTCCGAGTCCGAGTACGAATAAGCAAGCAACTACAAATAACACAATATGATGCTCCCAAACCAAGGGACCATGCAATATTTAAAAACTTGTAATTAGTCACAACTAAATTAAATGGTAAAATTTCGGATGTTGGGATAATATATTGGAGATATTTTGATCATGAGATCATTTTGTATACTTTATTGGAGAACTGAAAAGGGTTCGGTTTTAGAACTTGGGACACCTGAAAAATTTCTAAGTTTTTTCAAACACTATGTTTAGTTTAGGTTAGGTTAGGTTGCAATGTCGGTCAACATGTTTGAAAAACTTAAAAAATTTTCAGGTGTCCCAAGTTCTAAAACCGGACCCTGAAAAGAACAAAGAATGATGATGACGTTTGGATTGGAGCTCACCTTGACCATCCGAACCACTTGATGAGATATTTGTGAACCCCATCCCTGCTGGTCCGTCGATCCAAAATCTTTTCCACATAATATACATCATCCTCACTCGATACACCGGAGGCCCCTTGGCCTCTGGAATCGGAACCCTTGTTGGCCTTCATGATGAGATGATCCTTTTTTTTAAATGCTGTAGCTGTAGAGTAGTATAAACAAAACAAATATGAAACTGGTCAAGCCTTTCAAACATTCAACGTTTTGACTTGAAGAATATTTTCCAAGAATTGAGTGACTAGATATCCGTCCGTAGCATACTATTCACATCGTAGGGAATAGGAGACACTCTTCAATGTATATCAAATGAAATGACCGGCGTCCACATCAGCATGGATTTCCCTTGAGCTAACATTGCTGTCTGCCCGCAATCATATTTTATGCAAATAATGCAGCAGGGACATGGAAATTGGACTCCAAAAAAGATAAGCAATTTAATTTGCTCGTGAGCATTCATTCGTCAATTTCAGAGTGCATTTCCATGAAGTACAAATATGCATCTTTAGAGGAATGCATATTAATTTGAGGGTGAAGGGCGAATAGTTCGGTATGTCCATAAACTGCTTACAGGTATATACTGCAAATTCCTGTTTCCTGGTAATCTCAGATAACCCCTTGCCGTGATTTTAGAAAAAAATCGGTGATCACTAAAATCCAATTAGTGTTGGAATTTTTGCAAAGAATTCGCAAAATTCTTGTTTTTTCCCTTCACTGAGCCAAATTGCATAATTCATCCTGGAATTGATGATTGAAAAATTTGAAATGTTCCTCAACTCGTGCAGTGCACCAAATTGGCTCAGAATCTCCATAAAACATAGCATTACATTACGGCGAGGCTGACGCACGTAGCCCGTGAGAAAAATTGGATTAGAAGATTGCCTACCTAGTATTGGGCATATACATATCCAACACTTTGGGGATTGCAGTTCGCACTTACCATAACTAACTAACTAACTAACTGGGATGATGAAGGGATTGTGTCACACATAGAATGATGAAAAGAGTTGACATGTGAATAATTGATTGAAGAGCTAACTAACTCTAAAGCACTGGTCGTGAATGAATTATGATTTACTATTATTATCATGTAGATTGGGAAATGAATTCTTTAGCATGATTCCGTGCACAATCCTATTATTCCCCTTATCACTTGTGACAGACACATGTCAGTCACCAAGTATTTTGGAGCCCGCCACTGTATTTTAAGACCACAGTTTATAGCATGTCCCAATATAGTCATCATCATCAGTGGGCTCCAGTTTTCATCTTGTTCCTGTGCTGCTGGAGCTCCCTTTTATTCCCATCCAATGGGCAGCTCACTGAACCGGTAAATCTTTTATGTCTCTATACCGTAATCATATGTATATTGGTATCTACTGGCCCACTAGCTAACTAACATTAGTCCGACATTGCCCGGAAAATTCCTTAAAAAGCGAATTCTCGGTCAATTACATGCGGTCGGGTGGACCAAAATATCTATTTATCTATTATTTATGAAATAATCATACCAAGTGTGTATATTTATGGCCAGTTCCGTTTTGTGAGATTTATTCCCGTAGTTGAACGCAATATTACGGTGTTTACCATATCAATCATGTGAAATTGACATGCAGCGGAATAGGATTTACTCTGGAGCATTCTATGTGAATACAAATGCTCTCTGGAACTAAAAATAGCTGCAATAGATTTCCTATGTATGTTTGTAGTATATGTTGAATATTTGGAAACTAACTAATTTTTTCCAGGCGAATAAAACAGCCAATGCTAATGAATCACAAATAGTGGGACAGATTGAGCAACTTTTGCATCACCTCAATACGGCGTTAGTATTGTATGGAAATGAGAGTTTGAGCAATACAAAAACGGAGCAACCTGGAGTGCGAATCCTGAGCACAGAGACAATCAGCTTGATTATCAATGTGATTAGAGGCCTTGCCAATTTGGCTGATGAAGTCTATTTTGGTGGCAACACGAGCCAAAATAAGTTTACCCAAAAAAATGGGAAACAGCAATGTGAAGTTTACTATGGGTCGCCGATTTGCATTGGTCGTTGTCTGATTATGCAAGTGAGTGACAGTTCAAATGTGTATGCTTGCGACAGTGACTACTAACTAGTATATACTGCTTTATTTTTCTATATTCTGAGAATATTTTGTGTGTTTACAGGTATTTTGGGCCAATTCTACAGTTTCTTTGTTAGGAGCGCCTTTACCTCAATTTCCAACTTTCCCTCGCCCCATTCCGTCCAGTTCATGAAAAATTAGTTTTCAGGTCATCTGCATACAAACTATAATTAACTATAGTGAGTTGGTACTGTTGTACACATGATCAATATAACTACAATAAATCTTTTAACTGATTGAAATGCACGGGAAATGGTAAATTATCCACTGTTTTTCAAAAGTCCTCGCATCTTATCTTCCTTCTGTCCATTTTTGCCACTGGCTACAAAATCTCCCACATCCAGCACTGCAATACCAAAAGCATGTAAAAACACAATGTTAACATTAAAATGAGTGAGTTTCCAAAAATGTCTTACATATATTCTTCCCAGTCCTCTTGGCATTCAAATTCTTGAGATCATCCAAAGACCAATCTGCATAGCCCCTGGGAGAATAATATGGAGACGAAATCCTAAATCTTCGAGTCTCCTCTGGTCCTCTCAGATTCCAAACTGGACCATCCGGACTACTACTTTCGACAAATCTTGAATCCATAGCCATGGGATAAGGTCTACCTCCAAAAAGTTCAGAATTTACGCCACTATTTGTAAAATACATTTGATCTTCGTCCAAGCCATGGACCACTACTGTAAACAAAATGCCCAGAAGGGGCATGCTGAGACGACTCATTTTGAGCGAAAAAATGGAATAATAATATATGAAATGAAGTTTACTCCAAAACGGATGCTACTAAATTGACAGCTAGAGTTGAACAAATCCGTGCTTAAATATGCGATTTTTTGAGACATTTTTATTACTATTGCGTGGGAAATTATATTTGAGGTGGGAAGGGGGATACTCTATTATATAGTTTGATTATAAAATGAAACATTTTTGATCATCTGGTGGATTCATGTGGGACCCCACAGGACAGTTCCACGTTTTTGCGAATTCTTTAGAATTTTGCAATGTTCCCAACACTCGGATATGACTCGGGGTATGATGATCTGAATGGATTTGTTCTTCTAACCCTTCCTTTCTGCTTGAAGCACACCAATTCTATAGCAAGTACAAAAAAACGTAGATTACAGATTGGATTGATACCATTGTGTCCACTGGTGCATTGTATCACAAATTAGATTTAGATTGGAAGCAGTATGGAGTAAAATGTCTCTTGTAGCGCAAGGGAAACAATTTTACGGGTGTACTTATAGCAAGCCAAGGCTTTAAATTGTCTCATTATGACCGGGAAAAAGTTCTTACGGAAGCAAAAGAGATGAAAAACAGTTGGTGAGCACTGAATTGCTCGAGTCCAATCAACCTATGTTCCCGCTCCTCTGGATGTGAGATGAGATGAATATTGAAAGCATTGTAAGATTCCAGGAGTCCCCCATTGTCCGGGAAATTCTCGTCCAAAGTCAATTCCCCATTGATCAAGTGCTCTTTCTCCTGAATGCCTGCCACTGTGTACTTGTTGTACTGATTGATCAGACAATTGCTAATCCGCGTGTAGTTCCCGTCTTCCGTTTCCGTCCAACCTGAATAGCAGCACACAAGTTTTACTCACACTTACACAAGTGTGAAAAGCATTTTAAACATTGCTACCAGGTATTGTGAATCCATGTGTGATTTCATGGCCAGCTATGGTTCCGATCCCCCCATAATTGATGGCACTATAGAATTTGGATTAGTATATAATTAAATTCATTATTCGCTTTGTGCTATACGAAAAAATGAAAGATTGGAAAAAAGCGTTACTCACGCTGGCCTATTAGGTGCATAAAACGGGAATTGTAGGATCCCGGCTGGCAAATCTAACATGAAAACAACAAACTATGTCAAGTATGACCAACCTTAAAACTTGTAGTTTTATGATCTGCATTTGTAACTTACTCACGGACTTTTGCTTCACATTGTAGAATGCGCCTACATGGCCATCAAAATTGGTCCACTTGCTAGTAACAAAACAAAAAGGGCCAAAGTTGTAACCTACCTGCATATTAATGATAGGACTCAAAGCAGAAAGATGTACATTTTGCAAACTTTACAACTCATTTACCATTCATAGCGAAAAGCTTCCCTCAGTTTCTTCATCTTTTTGTCATGAATCCATCTTCGGACAGTAAATAATTTAGAAAGGTAGCTCTCATCGTCTTGGAATGATAACTACATAAGAAATTAACTCGGTTACGTTTGTATTAAGTTAGAAATGCTAAACTTACTATATATCCAAAACTTTACAGTGCTTTATTTGCACTTTTAATACCCCATCGAATTCCTGGTCTACTTTGTCCAAGTTTTTGGCCAGAATCCAATCAGGAGATCCTATGCAGTCTCGCATACTATTTAGTTTTTGGATAGCTATGGAAGATACAGCGGGAGATAAATTCTTGGTGGACGAGATCATTTTTTTGAGAGCAGACTTGACCTCACTCACAATTTTTAGCACCTGCTTGTCAAGTCACACATGATTATCATGTATAGCAATCGTATATCGAAAAACTACTTTAAAAGAGAAATGAAAACCTACCTTGGTTTTCTCCTCCAGATTAAAATATTTGTCCACATACTCTACAGAAAGTGCGGCAGGGAACTTCTCTGCAGCAGATGTGGCGCATGTATATTCACTGTGTAAGCAAATAAAACATAGATTTTCGAAAAAGTTTAGCTTTTTTCTTATATAGAGTTGATTCTTGAACTCACCGGGAAGCACTCTGACTAGTACCATATATCACATTGAAATAATTCTCTACTATAGCCCTCATATTTTTGGTCGTCCCTGAAGCAATCCAAGAAGCCATTCGAAAGTGCAAATAATTTGCGAGCGTTTCAACGGACGTGTTTTGTAACAATTCGAACATGTCTCCAATGTAGCGTACATCTGAAATGGAGATATGTTCTTGGTCCGTTACATTTACTCCATCTGTGGTCATGAAAAAATGACCAAGAAGATGTTTCAGAGAGATCTGTCAAAAAAAATTAAATAATACTTCACTGTTGTATCTTAAACATTGGTTTTAGCATTGCTTTTACCTTGATTGTAGAATTCTCGTTAGTATAATTGTCAAAAATGGCTTGAAGAAATTGCAAAGCCAAAGTAGCACTTTGATTTTTCAACCCATTTTGAAGGGTCAAAGCATCCCGACTGATATTCGCAATTTGTCTCTCAAACTCGATAATGTTGTCGGCCATTTTGCCAAAATGTCGATTCGCGGCCACCGCACTTTTAAATCTACTTGAACCACTTGCCGCCACATTTAACTCGGTGGCTAGTTCTACTATCAGTCTTTTGTACGCTGCGGTGAATTTTTCGTACCGTTTCGGGTTCAGTAGATAATGCCGGCTGAGGAATAAGGATGGTTGGGTGAACTGTACAAACAAAGAGTTTTTAAAGCTAGTTTTCGAATTAATTGCTTTATAGATTCTGCTACGCTAGACGTACATGTAAGGAGTTGAATTTTTTGCCATTGGTGTTCACATGGACGTCAATGGAGAATATTGCAGAAGTCGTAAAAAGTCTTCGCAAGTCGGCTACAGATTTCATCCAATCGAATTCGCTGGCATTCCATGTTCCTGTGGGATGCAAAATTGGCCAACCTCCGTAGCTATCCAAAAGTTTTAGAATTTGCGACAGCCCGGCGTCGTCTAAACTATCTTTAGAAACAGTTAAAAGTACCGCTTATTATACAAGTTCGAAAGACGCTTTTGAGTTCTTAGATGAGGAGTTGAAAATTTTTAAATACCAACATCACTGCAAGATTTATAGAAACTTTTCGCCAGTTTCAATCCCTTGGAATCTCTAGCTTGTGGCTCAAGGGATAATACACCTAAAAAATGTAAGTGCGCTAGGTGACTAACTAACTAATTTTTCCTAAGGTTGATGAAAACGTGTATATGACGTACTCTGCAAATACTCTTTGATTTCCAAATCTTTTTTGGCAAATCGATTCCATTTGGAAGAATAGGATGGAATGGGATTGGATTTTAGCCAGCCTCCACAAGCGAACTCGAAAAAGTTATCACAGGGGTTCACGGATGTATTAATGGAATGTAACAGGTCTTTCGCTACACAAATCAGCATATTATCGTATCAAATCCTCTTTTACATCCTAGAATTTTAAGAGATATGTAGTTAATTAAAACGCGTTTTTGCATCTTACAAGTCTCTTGGCATTCTAACGAATCACAAAGTCGAGGCTCCCCCGTCCCATTGGTGATGAAATTGATATTGTTTGAAAAGTCACTCGGTTTTTGAAGATACACAAGTTGCTGTTTGGATTCCTCCATATCAAAAAGATTCATTTGCACGTCAATTTCATGATCCTGCTCATTTTGCGACAGGTTTCCAACTCGGGCACCCATGTAAAATGCTACTGCACAGAGTCCTACAATCCCTATGCTGACAAGAGCTATTTTCCAAATGTCTTTGTTGGTTCTGAAAACCCAGAAATCATTCCTTAGTGTACTCATTACTTAAAACTAATGTGGACCCGACTCAATTACGTTTACAAAATGATTCCCAGAGGGGAACAACCTTCCAAACCCTCAAAATTTCCCAATTTTTCAAGCCCTCTATTCTCGTGTAGAACTAATTGGCATGCATGATTCATTAGCCAACTCATGCCAATCTATTTCCCACTCATTCTATATTGATCTACTCATAGCAAAACTACCGACTTCCGTTTTAACCCGCAACGAACCTATTTTTGTCAATTTTTGGTTCCTCATTCGGTAGCGTGCAAGGATTAACTCTGTCAGTAGCTTGGGGCTGTGCCATCATTCTTTCGGTAATCAACAAGTCTCATCCATACATACGTTTGTACACGATAATTTTGTTTATGATCACTTCCCGTCCATCAAACAAATCCCACGTGGATCATTCAATTAATAGAATGCACTCACAATAATCAAAATGATAATCCAACCCGAAACCCTAATCACAAAATTTCCAGCCTAATTTCCTAAGACACCCCAAAAAACTATGCGATTTAATTCGAAATCACCAGGAAATTTTCAAATTTCAAAATCTCTAGTGTTTTGAACAAAAAAAGTGCCCAATCTACACCTTTGAAGCAGCTATCACTAAAAATGTAAGCCAAACCCAGGGCGGTAATATACGATAATTGAAAACTGGAAAAAACAAACAGATCCCTGCACCGTTGTATCTCTTTTGTTCAACTGAATCGGACTGATGGGAAACATTGCATTCTTATTATGAATAAACCAATCTACTAGTATACATATAGGAAGCTAAGCCCCTGACAAAGAGTGCTCATAAGTTTGGTTAGTTAGTAAGCTCCATGCGAAAATCTGAGCCGCTCCATAATTGGTTGTGTGCAAAAAATGTTTCTGCAGGGGTACAACATATTTGCATCCACAGCGAATGGCTCATTAAATCCTCCACCATAATATAGTTAGTTAGTTAGTTAAGATGCTTTGTTTGTGTGCGGCAATTTTTGCGTACACTATACATGTACTCATCATCTTCACGCATGGAGTTTCACCGTGAGTGAGACAGACCGTAAATTTACGAGTTAATCTTCATTCCTGGGAATACGGCCAATATATGCATCTAGTATGGAAGCATGCATGTATCTTAAACACGTTTTTTGTCAATTGCGAAATAGTTAGTTAGTTATAGTTACAATTGATAAGACTTTGATTTTAGGTCCAGACGGGAATTTAAAATTTCCTTACAACCCTGCAATCAACGATAGCTTAATTAATTTAGTGGTTGGTTACGTTTCGGTTCACACGCTTCATATTTTTGGCAGCATCATATGATTCTAATTAACTTTGTACATGGCTGGAGATTCATTGCAAACTCTTTTTATTTGCATGTGGAAAGGATAGTTTTGATTTTTGTACAAATCCTTAGAAGTAGATTGGAACGAAAAAGTCATTTTTCACACATTGCATTTTTTTGGCAGGGATCGCACATTATTACAAGAACTTGAAACTTGCTCACAAAAAAGGGAGATTTAATGCATATGGTGTTCAATTTTACGGCTCATGAATGATTGTTAAACGTTGCGAAATATGGAAGTGATGAGACGACCTTGGCCGAAACCCTGATATATGAGATTTATTTCGCGGTTGAGACTTAGAAATCATAGTTTAATTTGAAGGGCCAATATTTGACACGTCGTAAACTAGCCCCATTATTAATTAGCATTGACAATAAGTAAATAGTAAGTAAATGTTATGACTATAGCAGTTAGTGAGTACAGCAAGTTTTTCATGCGGCCATAATAGTTCATTCATGACCTTCATATGCAATTATTGTGTGTGCTCATGAGTTGGTCCAAGAAGGAAGGAAGCATTTTTGTTTGTTTCTTGTTAATAAGCATTTTTGGGTGAGAAAAAAGAAGAAATTCAAGCTTGAAATCTGTCTGTACAGTACTGTGAGAGACTATAGATTTTTTGTTTACGTGGGTGATAAGAAAACTGAAAGGATTCATCTGCATTTTTTTACCTATGAATAAAATTTTGGCGAAAAACTGCCCTTTTGCATTATTGTTAGTTTGTTAATGTAGTCCCAATGGAACGGAAATTTGTCCTGATTTTGATGGATAGGCCAAAATTATTCCTTGAATGGAAGATATTATTTGGTGCAAAATAGATTAAGATGTCTTTTCCCCATAATATATTATGTTTTTTTACAGTTCTAGGAAAATCTGAAACATTTGAATCAAAGTTACCATTTTTCGACGTAAATCGCTAATATAACTCTATATTAAATTCTGCATGTGTTTATAATTCGAAGCAGTTCTTAAGAAATTGTATGAATATGAATACCCATTTGCATCATTCAGCTAATCAAGTTTATGAAAAAACTGGAACTGAATCCTGAATGTCGCGATCACAGTAAAACAATGGCTGCAATTCTTTAGCCATTGTTTTACCGACAACCAAAAATGGGACAGGCCAATTTTTTCTCACATGGACACTAACTAACCAATGCTAGCACGTATAAAAGGGCACAATAATAATTATTATTTTTCAGTGCTTTAGGGTGTAAATGTAAAGAGAGTGTGAACTTGATTTGTCCAAGGTGGCAGCGCTGCTATGAATAGCAAAGTCATTGTCACGGGGCTTTGTAAAGCATGATTAATTAGTAGGTCTAAACTAACTAACTAACTAACTAACTAACTATGTAACCAGCCAACTCCCTATGAAAATGCAATCTCACTTAACAAGGGGATTTTCACGTTCACTCACTCCATTTTATTATCGCTTTTAGTTAGTTCGTCAGTGTACATAAGATATGGGCTAATCAAGGGTTCTCAAAGTCCTTATGCAAAAAAGATAACATTTCAAGACAAAGCTTATCTAACTAACTAACTAACTACGGATTTCTTCCTATAGTGTACATAAAGTTACGCTCTGCGAGTTTTTACAGATCTCACCATATATAATAATAAAAACTGACTGCGCGTTGTGCACAGAATGTGTAATAACAGCGGAATTATAATAATATTTGCAAAGCGACTAATACGCACAAGTTTATGTAAACTCTGAAAATGTGTGTAAATGATGCTTATTATTTTTTCGCTGCACCCGATTTCTCTTTGAATTTTTCTGCCTCGTTGCACATTGATTCTGTGAAAGAGAAAAATGTCGTCTTATATTTGCATTTATTTTACTTCACTGGTTTTAAAATGTTAATTCTTTACCTGAGGTGTGTTGAAGCTGGGTCAGTTTTTCTTCCCGCTCCAAAACGAGCTCAATATTTGATTTCATTACATCTTTCACCTGCAAATAGATTGATCAATGATATCCAAACTTTTAAATTCACCTTATGTATTCATTATACCTCGTCCACTTGGCCAATCAGGTTCATAAGATTTGCAGTGGCAGCCTTTTGCTGCTCATTGTGAGGCCCTGGTTTATAATTGGTGTCATCTGTTGCTGACCTATATTACAAAGAAAAACCCTTTACATATCAGGTAATATGAGAATCTTATAATCGATTGATGGAAAAAACGTATTGGCCTACATGTTGACAATCTGCCTCGAATCGTTAAATATTTGACAGGTTAAAATATTTCCAAACGGCACACTTGAAGCAAAACAACAGAATGTAGTATCATGGATTTTTTCCAAGGACAAAGTAAGTAGGCTTCCTACATATCCAGTTTTCTCCAGCGCTAGAATACCAATAATATGGTTATATGGTAGGGCGCGTGCAGACTATAACATACCACTGCAGTGCCCAGCTCGGGATAAAGCCGACTGCCATATTCGGCAATAGCCGGCGGCGGATTCCAGGAATCCATTTTTTTTTGCATGGGACGATTGACGCTATGCAAACACAACAAAGTGACTTGGGATTCGATTGTAAAACCTACTTTATTATTCACACATTGTATAACTTATAGCATTCATTCGCAGCGTTTTCATCCACCTAGCATTGTATAGACATTCATATTTACATGAGTAGACACAATTGTCTGCAATGTGACTTCAGAACGTACAATATAAAGCATAGCAATGTTTACAAAAATGATTAAAAAGTAGCGTAGCAAGTCAAATGTATTTGAAAATGCTAGAATTTTTCCGAGAACTGTCTAAACTACTGAACGAGCGATCAACTTTCGCCACTTTTTTCGGCTGACTTGGTCCCGGACGAGCAGCAGGCTATAAATTACAAGACACAATTTATATAATTAGCAATAGAAGAAATGGCCAAATAAGGAATGCATGGATTTTTTCTCATTCTTACTCTTTTTGTCTTCTTTGACTGAGAATTTTCATCTGGTCCTGGAGGTGTGATTGTAGAAAACACGAAATTCCTTGAGTTTGACTTTACATTGGACACTGAGTCGTTCACTTTAGTCATTGCTGCCAGTCTGGTCAATGTTGGACTTCCACGACTAAGAAAAGATCCCTTTTTGATCTAAAAAAGTGCAGTACGTAATCAGATACTCTGCTATCCACCTTTCCAACCAAGGAAGTTAAAGTGACAAAACTTCGTATTGCCAAAGCAATTGTGCTACAGAATTAGAAGATTAAAAGGGTTATCAAACCTTTGAAAGTGGTTCATCCGGAGAGGCAAACAAAGGTTGAGAAATGGATTGCCTCAACATGGCCGAAGATGTCTCCACGATCTCTTCAGATCCGTCGGTAACTGTCACAGAACTTGTCTTCCGGAAAATGAAAGCACAAGAGGAAGATGAAGCTCCGCCGGCCCCAATACTATTGCTACTATTGATTGACGACTCATTGAAACTGGCAAATCTGAAGAAAGATTTACTCGACTCATTGAACGAATTACATTTCTTCATGGCCGTCCGACCCAGTTTCAAAAAGTTGGTATTCGACAGAAATGATTTTTGTGATTCCTCTTCTAATGCTTCCAGCAGCTGAGAATTGTCGGTCATCCATTTTTTGCGATCAATTTCTTCAAGTTTTCGTTTCATCTCAGCTTCATCTTCTTCATCCGGCTCTCCATCTGAGTCTCCCAAGTGGGCTCGGTCGTCCAGAATGTCCGCTGTGATAATCACACAATCAATTAAACCAATTTAACTAAATAACTAATAGAAATCACACAACAAGACATACCGTCAATATTTTTCCATCGGAATTTCCGTTGCCGCTCCTCCACATGAGCCATATCTCCATCTTCCAAGAACACGTCTTGCAAATATTGGATATCTCTCTGATCTTCGTCCAACATTTGTTTCAAGTATCCTTTGTTCACATCATTCCTCAATTCTTCTTCATTGAAAGTCTCTTGATCCCCTTCCTCCTGTTCCAGCAAATCCAAACCCCGCTCATCTTCATCCTCCGAGCCCAATTCACTTCCAGATAACTCGGCTTCTGCTTCCACGAATTTTCGTTTCAGCTTCCCGTCTTTACTGAAAAGACCTCGGGATTTCTTCGGGGCGGATTCAGCTTTCCCAAAATCCTTGTTGAAGATGTCAAATTTTTGCACAGGATCTTCGATTTCTTCCTCAGATTCGGGTTCATCTGTTACGACAGTTTCATCTTCGTCATCTGAAAACCAATGAGGATTCGTAAAATAGTTGCCAATACACTAATGGATTCAACAGCATGAAAAGCGCATTGTGTTTTCTTACCTGACATTTGAATCCGCTGCCTTTTCTTTTTCTTGAGAGACCGGAATCCAATAACACTCTCATTATCATCATCATCTTCTGAATCTTCAATAGGTTTACTCAGCTCCTTGTCATTACTATTTTCATCAAATAAAAGTCTTGTTTTTGGACCAATTTTTTCCGAACCGGTTCTATTTTTCCGGAAATCCAGTAGTCTCACAGTCGGAGCTTTTTCAAGCAATTTGGGAGTCTCTCCCAGCCCATCTTCAATAATTGTCCCTGGATCTATGGGATTGGCTTTGGGTGTGCACATCTCTTTTTCTGGCTCTTCTTCGTCCACATCTAATAATTCCTCATCTTCATTGAATCCATCTACTTGAGTTTCTTCAGGAGTATGTGGAGCCTCTGTGAGGAATTGGCCGGAGCACAATTCCGCCAAATTGTCTTCATCAGGTTCCGAACTTTTTGTGTTCTGTGAGTCCATGAATAAGTCTTGAGATGGATTTTTTGTCAGCGCGCCCAAGGCATCAGTGCTAATACTACTTTTCTCACTGGCTGATGATGGCACAGTGGGTAGCGGATTCGCGAATGCAGCTGGGCTGGTCAGATTCAGTCGAGGAATTAGGGGACCCAAATTGTCATTCATGTCTTCAGATGATTTTCGGGCCACTGGGATCCAGAAATCTTTCGGAGTCTATGAAAAAGAAATATGTTTTAAAATATCAATTCAGATTACTTGGATTATAAAGCACTCATGAAAACTGATTTCTGAGATTCTGTTCTTACTTAACTACTACACCTCTACTTACCTTTTGTTCCAAAACAGAGCTGCAAATCTTGGGAGTGCTGGGAAACAGCTGAGCATCACTTTTCAAGCCCAGTTGACTATCATCCTGTGAGCCCTCCTCCATAGGTAAATTGGGATTTTTCGTAGGCTGAGCTCCCGGAATGAAAGAATTGGAATTGCTATCTTCATGAAGACTCAACAAATCGTCTTCCTGGCTCCCATCGCCTATTTTTTCTTCCTCCTCCTCATCATTGAAGATGGCATACTTGGCTTTACCACTGTCAACTTGATCCTCCTCAATTTCTTCCAATTCGTCACTATCCTCCTCGTCTTCGTCGTCGTCATCCTCATTACCATCTTCATCCTCGGCTTCGTCATCCACAAACTCAGTTTTTTTCTTGTCTTTTTTGGGTCGACCACTCAACAATCGCTCCAATTCCAATTCCTCATCTTCTTCCTCCTCTTCCGAAGTAGAGAACTCTTCATACTCCTCCAAAATCTCTTCATCATCCGGCAATGCTCCCTCCAATCTCTGTTCCCGTTCCTTCTTCTCATCCAAGTACTTCTGGTGAAGTTTCAATTTCTCCTCATACTCCTTTGTCTTTTTAGCTCGAATGTGATCTTGTAACGTCTTCTTCAATTTGAATAATTTTGCACCCGGGGTCGGTTCTTTTCCCCGAACACTTTTCTTGTCCT
>Ga0210040_10003756_pt1 | contig 20309 bp, 13 predicted proteins | sample CryGeyCG12114_NA_FD_185462 | JGI IMG/M metagenome (GOLD analysis project Ga0210040, IMG submission 185462) | Groundwater microbial communities from aquifer - Crystal Geyser CG19_WC_8/21/14_NA (SPAdes) (version 2) | ecosystem: Environmental > Aquatic > Deep subsurface > Groundwater | place: USA... | reverse complement strand
GCAAGAAAAATGCTAGTCACATAATCATGTTTTTGTCACAGCAAGGTTTTTCCTCTTTTTATTTTTCTTTTCATTGATTCAACAGAATGTGTAACAACTTTGTAGCCTAGCCTTGAATGCAGTATTGTTCAATAACTTTATTCAAGAGTCTGTGCACTCTAAAAAATTGAAAGATGCGGAATGATTTTCAATTTTGGTAAAAAGTCCATTAAAATAATGAATGATTTATCATTATTTCTTGCTTCACTTTTTAACCTTCGGATGAGCATTGAAAAAAGTACAGTGATGCGTTAAAGATACACATAACATCTAAAATTGGGAAAAAAAGTAATTATAATTATTATTTTAGCAATTAATGGGAGAAGTCAAACACTCAAGTTTTTTAGTGGGTGGTATGTAAAGCCTGTAATAATAACAACTACCACAGAGGAAAATATTCAATTTAAATATCATCTTAATATATTATACTGGTAATCTTGACCAAACAACTAACCAGACAATTATTAAATCTGCTACCTTCCTCCACTTATCTCTTTACAGAGTGTCAATGGTAAAATTATGCGGCACAAGCATAACAAACACTCAACTCTATTGGCTATTCAAGAACAAGAATAATGTCTTTCCTTGGGAATCACCCAGATGAAGCAATATGCATATGCAGATGATGACGGTGTAGTTGGACATGACACCAACTAAATAACTACACACTGATTGTTTGCGATAATCATACAAACAAGCGCCACAACATGTGTATTCAACTCAACTAGCAACAATCTGACAAGTCAGGCAAGCATTTGATTATGCTCATCATAAACTGCATACAATAACCTCATCTTATACATTATATTACCTAATGGGGGAATTCGCAAAAGAGTTGAGCCGATTAGATTGTTATGTCATAAAAATTTGTCGCAATTTGGTTGGGAGCAGTAAAGTAAACACTAGTTCAAGTACAAATACATGGATACCGAAAATGCAATGGGGAATTTAAAAAACAAAAAATCATCCTATTAACCCTCTAACCTTTAGGTAGTATCTACAAATACTATTCTATATACCTTGGGTAGTATGTAGTACTAAATATCATCTCGCTGAAGAAAAAAATGTATCGGGTGCGAAAAGATTTTGCATGACGATTGCAAAACCACTATCCGAGTATGTCCCAATCTAGTGTTTGTGACGACCTTCACACGTAGCTAACTAACTAACTAACCATCGTTAGGACAAATAAAAGCCGCTTTTGTTAATAAATTAGCTGACTACTCGAGCAGACTGAAGCACCTCTGCGAGAGCAGGGAAGCTCTAAACTCTCCATAGCCATAACTTGCACAAGATTGTGTGCGAGATAAATCTCAAGAAAAGCTTCTTCCTTCCTTCATTCCATTTGAAGAGACTCGGGAGTGTGAGTAAGTATTGTAAATCAAATCTGATAAGAATAATAGCTCAAGTCTGATACTAAATATAGAAGGAATTTCGGGAGTAACAATAGATATACTGCTATAGTATGAAGACCTTTCTAAATATTCAAAAGGGATAAAGGCAAGGGGGAAGCAATAAAATACATATATACTGTGTCCAACATAAGCCAGTAGCAGTAGTGTAGTAGCACGCAAGTTGAATAATATGCAATATGGAGGCAGTAGATGCATCACGTTTTTGAATGGAGACCAACTTGCAGTTTTTTGTCAATGCCAAGGATTTTGGTGACGATCAACGGAGGATAATGATAAAGGTACTTTTGGTATGCACAAAATAGAACAAAGTTGAAAGAGTTTAGTCACTATGAATAAGATCCGCCTGGATACAAGTTGCCCCTATTCATTAAGTGTGTGAAGATGGAGACTCGGAAGTGGTTTAAAACGATAAAAGAGCTATTTTTACTTGAGTAGTAGTTTAAAGTCTTCATAAATGTTGTGACAGTGCGAAGTCATCATGAAACTCGTCCAGTGATATTATTGAGTGAGCTAGTGAGTAGGAATTCCGTATACGATGAATTATATTCCAGAATCTGTGTACAAAGGGAAGTGGAACAAGTGTTGTATGAAGAATGGGCGGTTAAAGAAGGAGCGATGGGAAATAATTAGTTTTAAAGAGCCGGGTATAATCTACTCATTGTGGTCTCACAGACATGTGATAGTTTTTTGGACGTATTTTTTTGTCATATTTGCAACTTTGTTTCCTGCAAGCTTAGCACAGTTTCCAAATGAGTTTGTCAGCTCTCGAGAGCCGGTTACAAACTTTGCACAACTTATAAGAGTCTTAACGAGAAGGAATGACAATCCCGCAGCTGAGCGAACAACGGTAAGTTTTGTGTTTTTAACAGAGTAGTAGAATAAAAACTGACTAGGGAGCAATTTATGTGAATATCAAGTTTTTTAAACTATAAAGTGCTTTTATAAAGCATATGACCAAAAAATTGCATTCATCCTAAATTCATTGTTTATACGGTTTATACAGCAATGCTGTATTACAGCTTTCACAGTGTGTATAAAATTTTGTCTTTTTTACGGATTACTTTCTAAACTGACAAAGTGAGCCCAAATTAGGGATTTTCGTTGAAATAATAACAATCGGCAAAATAGTTTGCCCGCTGGCTTGCTTCCGTAGTTTTTTTTACAATGGAGCTTCTGATCAATAAACGAGTCCTTGGATGGGGAAACAGTGGCTTCTATTGCTAGAAAATTTAGAAAGAAGTTTCAGGTTCAAATGTTTCCAACCAAACACTATTGCTGCTAACACTGTTGTGAAATCCAGAAACTCTTGGAAATCATTCTCCGCGCACCCGTGGACCGTGAGCGAAAGCAAAAGTGCAATAATTCTGTCATGAATCTATCCTAAGCATCACTTAGTTAGTTAGAATAGAGCATTTTAACTGTAAACACCAGTATAGCCACATGCCAATTCCTAGCACACGTTTGAGGGCCTACCAGCAGCATAATAAGCATAATTCATGAGCGATTCTCCGTAAAATCTTAGCATTTTGTCAATTTTAAGTCAAATTTTGCATATTTTTTTGTTGCTGTAAATCTTTTATTAAGTTAAAACTATAATATTTAATCATTATCATATACACTGTTTTGAACCCATTTCCGTGCACGGTTTGTTCATCTGAATTGTGCATAGTAGTTTATAAACTTTTCGAACCTAACTAACTAACTAAAGCCTTCATTGTTAACTTAATCGATATGGAGTTTTTCATGCAATAATTGTTGCACAAGCGATTTGCGATCGAAAATCCTATCAAACCAGCAGACTAGACTAGCTAGACCACAGCCTAAAAAATACCACATTTGTACTAACCTACACTTACAGCCCCAAGTAATAGAGAGCTATGGATATCCAGCGGAAACGCACAAGGTGACAACTCAGGACGGTTATATTCTCACAATGCACCGAATTCCACATGGAAAATCGGAGAAATCTTCAAACAGATCCACTGGAATGAAAAAACCAGTTGCCTACCTACAACACGGCCTCTTTGCTTCTTCTATAGAATGGTTGATGAACACTCCGGACAAGCTATTGGGTAAGAAAACGGGAAAACAATAACAAGGAAAACTTGCATTCAAATGAAGTTTTCTTTTTTTGTTCACAAACTCAACCTCTATCGTTTAGTCTGTTGGTTTTGTATTTGTGTACAACATGAATTTTCAACCTGCCTATATCCAATTAACGATCCAACAAACTAACTATTACTAAAAGGATTTAATCTTGTGTTAAAATTTGTGCAGCCCTGCAACTTGCCGATTCTGGATATGACGTGTGGTTGGGAAATGCACGGGGCAACAAATATTCTCGAGAACATGTTCGATTGACAGTCAAAGATCGAAACTTTTGGGAATACAGGTTCAGTTTTAAATAGTTTAGTTTGCGAGTTTGTATTTTGGGAACTATTTATCTTTAGTGTAGTTTACAACTAGCTGATAAAAACCCGAATCCTGAGAGGCAGTTTTTATTACTGTAGCTAGTTAGTGCAGGCTAAAAGATCTATGTTTGCAACTTGATCACTTGGACGAGTGTAGGAAACTGTTCATTTGCTTAATTGTATTAATTAGTTTAAAAGGATGAACTGGGAATTTTGTGGCACATGGGTACCTAAAGAAGTGAGTGAATATTTTTGTTAGCTGTTTTGTTCGTCTGGGAAGACTGTGGATATTGCTCTCTACAGTTTTTAGAGTAATGACACTTTAATTATAGTTGATAGGGAAGGAGAAGGAAGATTGTAGTAGTTAGTTAGGTATTGTATTTTGCGGGTTACTGCCGAGCAGTGGAGCAGTATTTATTATATGGGTCGGTTTTCGGGCCTAGTTAGTTCGTAGCATTCATTTTGGGCGTGCTCTGGAATACTGCTAGTTAGTTAAAGTTAGCGGGTGAGGAAATACTGTGTTGTAGAGCTGATGATTGAATGAGAGTGACTGGTGAGACTGGTGACTAGTCTTTATGGTTTTGTATTCTGCAGTTAATTCCTGTTTAGAATGAATGGTAAAAATTCTGTTGATTAACTGCCAACAGAAAGCGAATGAGCCTTGACGGGAACTAAAGACTAATATATGTTTGAGTAAGAGGGTTAGTGTTTTGAAAACGTGAAAAAGCTTGAGACTGTTTCATTAACGAATGCAGTCTATGGTGTTCTCAGTCCGTCAGCCAGTCAGTTAGTTAGTAATTGGGACTCTTTGTTCTACTTGGAATTTGTTTTCTTTTTCAGAGTGACTGCGTTGAAAGTCAAAGATTAGTTCAGACATTAGATTTAATCAGTGATTAATGAATTCACGCTGTCTCACTGAATTTACAGCATGCATGAAATGGGCAAGTATGATGTTCCTGCCGAGATTGACTACGCGTTGAAAACTTCGGGACAAAAGAAATTGTATTACGTTGGGTAAAAGCTTTGTTATTTTACCAAACATTTGGTTATGCATTGGAAACTGGTTTCGTCATTACTGTTTGTTAAAAGTTCAATGATTTTGTTGACTTTCAGATTCAGTATGGGGACTTCAATGTTTTGGGTAAGTTGAGCCTCATTAAAATCGTCCTGATCCATAATTTTGGTACCGAGCTACAAAGGCTTTAGCAAATATAACAAATAATCACATGCATAATTATAACCAATGTATTCGAGTCGCACAATCAGGTTATGCATGATTCTTGATCATGTATTTTAAAGGTTAATGCCTTTTGTTTGAATTATATGCAATATGCCGAAATTATTTGAATGATAGAAGAACCAGAATCACTAAAGTCAATCATTCATTCCATTTTATCCTGTTGTTCATGTTACATGCAAATGGGACAGATTATGACATCATTACGTCCGGAATACAATGAAAAAATTCATTTGATGACAGCCCTTGCTCCTGTGGTATATATTAACAATATGGTGGGCTTTCCTAAACTAATTGCCCCATTCCAACGGATACTCAAAGTAAGTAGTGGCTTTTTGCATACTAATGGGTTCATGAGATACAAAAGAATTACAATCACCAGCTTAAATTAGGACGCTCACTGAAACAGAATGAAAAATTCCACACTCACTATAGTGGCAGCTGAAGCTAATAATTGATATTGGTTGGCTGCTCCGTTGGTGTAGAGAAACATTCCTGTTCTTGAATTAAATTCTGGGAAAACTACAAAACCAATACTTTCTGCTTTCTCCTACATGCAATGATTTACAATTTAAAAGTTTACATTGAAAAGAGAAAGTTTTTTGTTTTGGGTTGTGTGGAAATGTGGATTGGATTGGATATTGTCGAGAAGTGAATAATTAACGAAATCAAATAAACGAAAAATGTATTCTGTTCATTATTACTTTTTTCCATGTTGTGCATAGTGCAATATAAATACTTGTCTCCTGTGTGTCCAGGTCGTACTCGACGTTTTAGGGAATGGAGAGTTCTTACCTCCATGGTTGCTGAATATTTATAGGAAATTTGGACGAGCTGTGTGCTCTAATACTCTGCTTGCAGAATCTATCTGCGCCAACATAAACTTTCTTTATGCCGGCTGGGATTTACCTCAGTCTCAAATAGTAAGAAAACTTTAGCCTATTATCAGTTATTTACACTATTTTTGCTCTAATGTCCCATTCAATGTGTTACGAACGCACATAAATCTGTCATAAAAGCAAATGAAAGATTAACAGCCTTTGATCCTACCGTATAATCTGTTTTGCTTTCTGAAGCCTACATTGACAAGATAGTAGGGTGGATTTTCTCTGATGTTTTATTTTTATCTCAGAAAACCGTACAGTAGTTGGCCTATGGTGTCGGATTATTGTTATTGTGCTATGCTTTGAATAAGAGATGGCTGCATTTAATTTACAGAATCAGATTCCAATTTTTTATGGCCATACACCCTCACCTACATCCACCCGTACAATCACCCATATTGCTCAATTCATCAACACAGGACGGTTCGAAGAGTACAATTTTGGTCTGTTTCGCAATATGAGACAATACGGACAGTTATTTCCCAGGCCGTACTCTTTAAAAAGAACTACAGCTCCTGTTGCCCTTTTATGGGGGCCGAACGATTCAGTTGTGAATCCAAAGGTAACGTTTTAAATCAAACTAATAAAAGTGGAATTAAAAAATGTTAAAATTTACACTTTTTTGTCAAATAGGATGTTCAAAAACTAGCCTCAGAGTTACCAAATGTTGTTTTCAACTCTCCAGTTAATTTTACATTATGGAATCATTTCGATTACCACCTGGGAAAAGATGTGAATGAACTAGTGAATCCAATAATACGATCCCTTATACAAATATTCTAATTTCCATTTTTATTTGTTTTTATTTGCCTATAAATTGCCTACTATGAACATGAACATGTAATTCAATACTGTATTGTGATAAAGTTGTTTATATACTATAATTATGTCATGTCATTATTCAGCAAACTGCATGCAAGTCTACAAATCAACCGAAACTTAATTTTTAAGCATATTTATTGCGCGCGCATATTCTTGACAAAAGTATAAATTGTAATATGTGGAGTCTTTTGTTCTTTCAATCAAAACTTTGTAAAATTCAGTACTGCTACTCATTCGGGTTAATGATCTCATGATTGAGAAGATGCTACCACGCAAATAAAATTTATGGAATTCTAATGCAAGGGCATGTACTATGTAGCAACTCTTCCCTGTATTTATTAACGTACCGCTGTTTGATTCTCTTGTGAAATATTTGGTCATGATTTAATGCCTAACTCCGTGCACTAAATCATAGGATTGTGAATCCTTTAGGAGTGATTCTTACAAAACATACTAGAAAATGTGTATGCAACCCAATAACTCAACTGTAATTTGCGGCACCAAAAACTTTTTTTCCAGCACGCCACTAATGGTTTAAATTAAATGACTCCTGTAGGAAAAGAAATGAAGGCTACTAAAAGCATTGTCTAAAAATGTGTCTTTTTAAGATAATAGCAAATGTCATAAATCAGCATGTAGCAAATTGCAGAGCTACACGCTATGATGTAAATATTTAAAGCCCGACGTCTTTTAGTGTCTTCAATCTGAACTTGCTAAAGAGGTTGAATGCATGCCAAACTTTCATTTAGTTAGTGACATGGATCCATAGTACTGGCATAATCATGAATTCGTGTGGAAAACGAAGGCGATGTGAATATTTTATTCCCTCTGAGAGAAACAACAGGTAAAGCTCTTTTAGTCATTTCATTCAAAGCTCATTGTCATATATTTGCGTCCCACATGCACAGTAGAGAAGCTTCCTAACTTGTACTATATGGATACTCTTGCGGGAGGCATTTGAATTTTGCGTTTTGAATTGGATATTTTCATTTCAATATCTTATTTGATGTATTCGACCCAGCTAACCAACCAGACTATGCAGTGAACAAAATCAATTTAGAATCTGAATCCATTTGGGATGTTTTGTTTTGCAAAACACGAAAATGCAATTTGAATTGTCTCTGCAAATTTAACTCTTTGAACTTAAAGCGTTTATACTTTTGCTGAATTTTTGCTTACTTTGAGTCTGAATAAATTTTCAAGAAATAAAATGGTCCTTCCAAGAAAGGTATGGAAAATGTGTCCCGCGCAATCAGATAAATTGGCGAATATGAATCGCTACTATAAAATCCAAACATTTAATTCTACTCCTGCCATTAAGTATATAATGAAAGGGAAACTAAATTTATATCTCAAGTAATTTGGCATCATATAATCTGTAAATAGGATCAAGATCTAAGGAACGAAAATCTCACAGTGATATGTAGTGCTGTCAGTTAAAATGGGCTTACCAATTTATGAATGGACCTATGGACCACATCTGGCTTATTTACTATAATGATATCTTCCATTGGGTGCCCGAAAACCCTGCACCTTTAGATTCAATGAAGCGGGCACACACAATTTTTTTCTCAGAATTATCCTTACTAGATACATAAATGCCCCAGTTCATTAAACTTTAAGCCGGTTATAAAAAATGAGCATGGTCCTACGCAACCCAGAATGTTTTAAGATTAAAACATTTTCGACAAGATTTAAGAGGGATTCGGGATATAAAAAAATCTTTTCCCCGCTTCTTGCCAAAGTCCCAAATAAATAGCAAAATATGTTGACATATTCACATCATACACTAACAGATACGAATCTTATCTACAGTGACAGTAGTAGGAGCAGTACATGTCTCCAAAAGCTGTACGTCAGCAATCATATGAGATACACGGGTAAATAGTGCAAGTCGGAAAACTTTTTTGTCACTGAATTTTATGAACTAGACATATCATTCATCACATGTTATTATCATTTGGCATCACAGCCCTGGGGCTCGCATGGTTAAATATTGTGACCGACATGTTTTATGTGCTCTCTTTAAAATCAATATTTTATAACATTTGCATTTTTCGCAAGCGTTTTGATTCTTTTTATGATACACAACTTGAAAAAAAATCCCTACGAAGCCCTACCTAAAATTATAGAGGCGGTCTGACTTTGCTTAAAACTAGAACTAAGCTACTGGTTAATGAAACCAGACTACTTTCCCTGATTTGATTCTAAATAATCCTTCTGACTTCCCCAATGAAAGCTTAATTTTTCGTAAAACCGATTATGCCGGGACCCGATCGGTTATTAAAAACCCTATGCCAACTAACTAAAGTACTACAAAAGAGATAATATAGTCAGCTCCCGACGTCAATCAACCCGAATCTGTGAACAGTAGCAAAAAAAATGAGTAGCTCAGGAAAACAAACTCGAGTTTGAACTCACATAAGATATCATGGGAATGTTAAGACTGGCAGCCAGCCGAGCTTCATGAAGACAAGACTCCTGTGGACCAATTATGACAGAAATGTTGTGATCCTTCCACAATCGAGCCACTTCTCTTAAGCTCACTTCTTCATCACCGTATGTCTCCGAGACTTGTAAATTGAATTCCACATTAGCCGTGGACCCGAAAAACTTATGCCGTTTCAAGTCACTAAGTGCAGTTGTCAATCCTCCTGAGATCGTCAATCCTGGTCTCGAGTACTCTTGATCCCCTTTCTTCCGTTGAGATCCAGTCATGTAGCCCATTTTTATGTTCAACTTCACCCCATGAAGTCTATTATGGTGATGATGGGCCTCCGATTGCAGTCTTCGTGGTCGGTAGTAACTGTCACTAGTGGGTACCACGCCACTGGTAGGATCCAAAGTATTGTGAGCACTCACAATGTTTTCATTCAACTTTGACACAGTTTGAAGAAAAAATAAATATGTTACAAACAAACTACTGAATGATCTAGTTTTCCACTTTGACGACTCCATGTTACTAACTAACGACACAGCTGAAATCTCGATAAGATATTGTCAGAGTTGTTGTCCTTTAGTTTGAGTGTTATCGTCCTTCGACTTTGAAAAGATGTTTTATAAAGTCTGAAAACTTCATGGTGAGATATACTAGATAGTCCAAGAGATCTGAAGAAATCAAATCTTGTCTTGTCACACGTTTGTAGTTTGTACATATGGGAATGACAGAGACTCTACAAAGTGAAGTTATTCCCCGAATCACATGAATGTATACTTTTGTGCGAGTCGTATTCTGAGTGACTCTCAAAGCTAACTGGACAGGTTTTCATACTTGTAGTGAATAGTAGTATGGTGAAAATTTGAGCGCTGTTCCATGCAGATGCTGCATAGGTTAGTTAGTTAGTTTTAGTGAAAAGGATAGTACTACTACTACGTGCGTTTTCTTCATCGGCTGAGCATGTTCAATTCTGGGGCTTTTCGTTTTCCAATGCAAGAGTGATATCTACGTTGGATTTGACGTTGCTCGGCTTTGGTTGCCAATATGGGCATACGATGATGTACAATGTAACTTTGCTAAATGATTTCAATTTAATTTTACTTTCACGAAAAAAAGATAATACACTACTTTTTGTAAGCAGCCATTTTTTCGGAATACTTATGTAACTGCTTGACTGATTTGCTGCTGTGTAAAGTGAAACGAGAATTACTTTTCTTTGGTATCCTAGATATACGCATGCGCAAAAAAGTTTTGTTTGAAAAGACAGCTTGAAAAAATGTCTTGTATTTTTCCGTGAACTTGTTAACGTTCTTTGCTATGAAATTCTGTAAAAGTAACCATTAACCTACATCCTTCTACAACATGGGGTAACTAACTGCCTTTGATTCTGAAATTCACAGTGGAATTGTAACATAAGCAAAACACACCTAGCAACTGTGGCTGTGGCATGCAGGATAATCACACAGTTGAAACGAGACCAATTTAGAAGGATTTGTTGTTGTTTGGGAAAGAATTTTGTTTCGAATGAAACGATGTACACCTTAAGATTGGCATTTAGGTATGAAGAATTTAGGCTACGTAGTTTTGCTTTAAGTCGCATTGTTTTTTTCATGAACTACTACTGTTGTCTTGTGTCATTTAATTACTGTTGACAATCGATTTTTACTATCTTAAAGTGAATATCGTAAACGTAGTCAGTACTTTGGTTGTGGAAGTTTTTTTTCTGTTTAAGACTAACAACCAACTAAAATTTGTTCAGTTTTTAAAACGAAGACAGCTAACATTCCAATGAAAGAAAGAAAATTCAATATTCATTTCATTAGGAGACAAAATTTTCAAAATGATGGAATGAGCTGACATATTGTGAAACATCTATATACATTTTATTGATCTTCAAATGTGAGCGTGAGTAACAGAACTTTGTATGAATGAACAAAATTGAATGTACAAAAGTGAAAATAGGTAAAGGAAGAACTTCACAGCCACGCATATTATGACAATTAACCGCAATAAAATTAACAAATTGGTTTCATTTGTCACATAATAAATACCTTCGATGAATCCTAACTCCTAATGTAGAGTAGTTACACTTAAAAGCTGCAGTAAAAAATGTTTAATTCGTTTCACAATTTAAAAAAACTATCTTACCGTAAATCTAATATTGAGACACCACCGACCACCCTATTATTCCGTACATTTTGTCCACAGGAAATGTAATTTCCGAAGTACAAAAAGTATTAGGTTTTCCCCTATCCTTTTCCTAGCTAAGTTTATATATTTATTATTCTTTCTTTGTTTTCTTTTATCTTAAATATTGAATAAAAACACTTTTAATTTAAAAAAAAGTATGAAATTTTAAACATGGAGTTAATTTCCTAATGAAATATTGATTTTTCTTTTTCCCGATTGATGATTCTTACAGTCATTAGTATTGTGACAGTTATGTACTGTATATTATGGAAACGTTATCATTTAGGGGCTTACGCATGATAGGATTTACGATACGGTCTAGATAAAATTAGCAGTTTAGCAGGTTATGAAACCAACTTCTTAATTATTGTGATATGGATTGCAAGGTGACCTAACATTTTTCGCAAACTAAATTATTCGTGAGGAAACCACGGTTTAGTCGCAAAAATATTTTGACTTGCAAAAAGCAAGATGCCGGAGTTACTCTAGTAAACGTAATTTATGCACTTGTGTAGTAAAAAGACATTTAACATTTTTTTCAACTTAGCTAATCATTATTATAGGTTATGTCTTCGTATCGTACTGTCTTTTAGTAAGAGTGCTCAGTAATGTAGTACAAATTATTTTACAAGGATTTAATATTAAATAAGCGTACATAAACTGAAACTCCCATTCCAGCTGGTAGTTGAACTGTTTTAAATCAAAAACAAAGGACTAACTGAAGAAAGCTACTATCAAAATGTTATTAATTTATGGTGTGTGGTCACGAAATAAATGATTATATTTAAAATCCAGAGATGGAATATGAAATTTCATGTTTGAAATACTGACTATCTACATAAGTCTGCAATGAGCATTGTCAAATATTTTGTTTTGTAAAGCATAAGGTTCTAAAGTAAAAATGGGCAATCGTATGAAACATTATCAGTTTCACATCACACATTAAACCTTTATATTAAATTAAAATTTGCATTTTCGGAATATTTCTTTCATTAAAAAGCTGTAAGAAAGCTAAAACTATTTTAGAGAAATTTGATAGGCAGGCAGGTGATGGGTCAACCCCTGGCCCCTATGAAAACATAATTAAAAAATACGTGACAAAATCTTTTCGTATTGAACAGTAAAAAAGGTAGAAAATTGGGAATGACTTGGTATATCCCACTTCAGGTTGACACTGAAAATCCTCAAGTTGAAGAATATTATTCCGACGTACGATAATTTTCATTACACTAATTCAAAAACCTTTAAAATGATTTCCAATTCTTTGCGTTAGGCTTATATCAGAAGGGAATAAGGTTACACGTTTAGCGTGAAGAGCACACAAGTTCGCAGCTTCAAACATACCAACAAGATAAGCTTCAGAGGCTTCTTGAAGGGCTAGAAGTGCAGAAGCCTGGTATCTCAAGTCAGTCGTTCGAGTAACTCGCATCGTCACTTCTCTTACTAACCGATGAAATGGAGCTCTGGGAATAAGATTTGACGTTATAGACTGGTAGTGCCGAATCTCCAATCTGTAAAGTCAAAATAAAAATTCGAATTACGTGAAAAATTCTTTCTTGCTCAAATTCAGACTTTTAAACTTGAGTGATAGACTTTCATTCCTACATGGCTCTCTTCCTTGGTGAACTATAAAATCCCTGCGCCTTTGCAGATCGACGTCGGGGTGGCATAACGGAAGACTGTGAAAATATAAACATCATAAATAGTATTTGCATCCACAGTGAAAGCAATTTAATCAATATCAATTGAAACCTACTAACCTTTCGCCTTCCCTTTTTAGAAGCAGGCTCTGCATTTTTATTACTTGCTTGCGACGAACTTCTTTTTTTGCTGCTTGCTCGTGTCAAACTTTGTTTCTTGGTTTTCTCAGGACTCTTAGTCCTACTCTTTCGAGGGCTATATCGAACAGCCGGAGCAGCATCTTCAGACCCAGAGCTAGAGGAATCCGCCGATGAAACTGAAGAGGCACGAGTTGAATTATTTTCTTTCCGCTTTGGACCCATATTCCCTTAACTGAAAGTAAAAGCGACAGCATAGTTAAGACAATATATATGTTTGGAGCGTAAAAATGACTGCTTGACTCTTCATAATGCCTCTAATGTAAACCTAGTTAAGCAAGCCAACTACGAACTACGTTCAGTAGTCCAGTTACTTACTGTTAGTGTTAGTCCAGCATTGACTGGAGTAGAAGGTCGGCTTGCCTGAACTATGTAAACCCAACTGAAGATCCCGAAAAACCTTGTAGACTCTACACAATTAAAATCCAAAACTACATTCCAAAAGCTTTTACAGAGGAAGGATAAATCAATAATAAAATAAAATACGAATCGGCGACCCAATTGCCAAACTTTAAAATCCCGAGCTAAGAAAATGAAAACAGACATATCAATTTTACTAATAATACACCATATCCCCTAGTCTTACGATAAATCAGCTGCCGTCGATCATCTTGGGTGCGTGGACTCTTGACTGCAACTGATTTGCTTAAGCTTTTAGAAAAAACTAACTGTACTTATAAACTACTTTTCTCCAAATTAATTTTTTTAAACCGTAATGTTGTTAATATCAACAAGTTGAAAGACGCCAAAAAATAATTTTGAATTTTAAAACCCTCAACCGCCATTACATGATTCGACCCTCGCAAAGTCACATTGGAGCCATCGAGCTGAAAATGTGTCCTCACTTATTCAGAATTAACCAAAAGTTCCGCCTTATATATTGCACTGGGACTGTAGGAATTACAAAAGACTATTCCACTCTTCAGAAATTATACAGAACTGCACAGTCTGTAGGAGCATATTGGCGACGCATACAATTATGGGTTTACATTTGGCGGCTAAATTTGAGAAACTATTTCAAAATAATACAACTCTGTTGTCGTCGTCATCATTGATCATTTCATCGTTATTCTTTTCTGCTATTGTTTTTGTTTTGTTTGTGTAAATTATTGTCCATTGTTGGTTTCTCGAACTGCCGACACATAATGACCGAACGCCAGATTGAAATCCGATGTCTTAGGTATTGTTTACTCCCTATTTGTACTGCGCAGTTAATCCATAGTTTAGTAAAGTACTATTTCTGAGTACCCAGTATTTTAGGTTATTTAAGCAAGTAGTTTCATTGTTTATATTATTGTAATTGTGATCCGCAAATCCGCATTTTACTTAAAATGACCTCTAAAGTTAGTTGGTACAGAATCGAAATTTATTCTTTTTTACATTATATCTTATTGGATTTTTTAATGATAATCATAGTATTTTTTAGCAAATTTTTACTGAAATTTTGTCAAGCGTTCTTCATTAATTTCGGACAGATTTTACTATTTGGGGAGATGTTGAAATCACCACCACCGCAACCGCCACCACCACCGCCACCACCGCCTCCACCACCACCACCTCCAAACCGTAAAATAATTATTAAGAATCCCGTCCTCAGGACAGAGTCAGTAAAACGGATCGTGGGGGGACGCTGAAGAGACTTTTGCTTCACACAACCCCTCGTTTGAAGGAACCTGGGAAGGCCCGCCGGAAATCGCCTTCGGCGATTACCGAACCCAAGGCCTTCCCAGCTCCCTTCTGCACTCGGACCTGTGCTCGAAAAGCCTCCCCTACTCCCCCCACACCCCCCTCGGCCAGATTAGAAATAATCCTCAAGCGTGGGCGGAGCTCCTACATATCGGGCGGAGCCTTTTCGCGTCGCAGTTCTCGGTTTGAATTAAATCACAGGTCTCACAGTCTCACATGCTGCTTTTTTGCAGACGGAATTCTTAATAATTATTTTACGGTTTGGAAGTAGCGGTGGTTGTGGTGGCGGCGGTGGTGGTGGTGGTGGTGATTTCAACATCTCCCCAAATAGTAAAATCCCTCCTTAATTTCTCACTTATACTACAGTTTGCGGTTTGGTTTATTCTTGTATGTAATATTGCTAAATAAGATGTGGATTCTTTTATTTGCAGCTTGTTTCTGTCGAATGATGAATGCTTAGAGACTGAGAGCATAAATCCAGCAGCTCAATAACTGGGGTTGAATCGTTGAATGAAGGAAAAGAAATACATATGCCAACAATGCCCTGGAAGTCTTGCTGCGGATCTTCGCTTGTCTGTACGTCCAGTTTGAATAAAAACGTGAACACAATTTTGGATAAATATTTATCCGCTCAATAATGAAGAAGACGTTTTGGAAATCCAATGAATTTGACGGTTTGACTTAACAAAGAATGTACAATGCATGTCTACTCACCTTAGTTTCGTGAACATAAATGTTGTAGGTGACTGCAAGTGCGAGTTAATTTCATCTGCAACAAAAGTTAGATTATAGGATGATACTTTAAGAAACTGGAGTTCTATTTTAAGTTGAAAATGCTGTGGATGCTGTGAAAGTTACTATCATGAACTAATTGGAACTGGAATACTACTCTTTATTCGGAATTTCACGTCAATATGAGGTAATATTTTTTAAATATTTTGACTCAGTCAGTTAATATTTCATATATAATCCTAGTCATAGTCGTATTCTTAAGATGCATGTTAGTTTTAAGCGAAGGTCTAAAACTATTCATGTGCTATTGTTTGTTATGTTCGTCAAAGCGAAAGAAAGAATTATTGAGTTTTGGTTCTAGCCCTATATGGTTTTACCAGAATACTATAATTGAAATACTTTTACCAACTACTATGAATATGCTATGCATGTAGTATGAAGGTCCAAAATGGAACCATTGATTCACGGAAAATATTGCCAAAAAACACCATAATAACACATTATGCAAAAGTAATAAGATAAGATTAAGATCATTATCAAATGCATCGTGTATGTCACTTTTCATGTACACAGTTTCTGCGCAAGTTAAGTTCTGCTTATCGTTCATGTTTTGTCAGCACCGAAATTTAGCTGATTTGCAGTATTGCAGTTGAGTTAGTTTAGTTCCATTTCCAACAACTCAACAATATTTATCCTACTGAATAAATTTACATTGTTATTATCACTTTATTGTGAGCAACTCTTAATCGCGTTTGATTAGTTAAAAACAAAATTTACACATTCTTATTTGTGTAATATTATGTATTCTAATATCTAATTATTTAAAGGGAATTGTCGCCTTTTTGTCGCATTTTGAACGGACCCAAAACAGTGTCTATTTTCTTGTGAAGTCAGTCAACTGAACTGATTCTTCGAAACTAAAGTTCTTATATAAAAGCTGCAAGCAAACTAACCAACTAACTAACTAAATCAAATGTGTAGAATGTGTACCATCCTTACTCTAAAGTGTGCTGCATTTTTTCGTCATCGCAGTCACACACACCACCAAAATGGCATGCTTTAGCTCTGCAATCCAACATGCTAGCACCACTCACATTTGAGACTTGCTCCCAGTTCTTTCCAACTAATTTTGCTCTTGGGAAGCAACCGAATCCATTTCTTTGCTTACAGTTGCTAACTAACCACAAGGCACTGTATAGTATCTTCCAAGTGTGCTTGTATATTTGTGCGGAAGAAAAATAGAAAAAATATATTTTTCAAAATAGTCATTTCATTTCCTGGTGCTGCATAGCAATATTGTACCTTGTCTCATTCAGTGGTTGTGTATTCAGTCAGTTTCATTCATTCCTGCTTGTAAAAATCATTGAAGATTCCAGTTGTACCGGCGTATTTTACTGTTTTGTGTGACACATATTTCGTCTGTTGTATAATGCTCTCTAGTCTTCCAGTTCCAGAACTCCAGTGTCTAATTTATTTAGCATCACCACAGCTTTAGTGTCTAGTTAGTCTGGTACAAAATTAGTTAGTGACTTACTAGTAACGATTTAAAGACCCGGCTGACCCGGTGCTCTCCAACAGTCAGAAATGGTCTGCGGTGGTGGTGACCGGATTAACTCCGTTTCAAACTGTAGTAGTGGTCAGCTAATAACTACATTGCCATTATTGTTGGTTTTGGACTTCAAATACATTTAGTTAGATAGTTGCTCATTGTAAGCTATAGTTTGTAGTTTCACTACATTTAGCGGTTGGTTAGTGTCATCGAAATGTAAACTAAATGGAAGAGGAAATTGGATGAGTGTCCTCAAGACACTAGCTCCATTGGTGACTGACTGACAAAAGTATCCATGCTGTTTTGAGTGGTGCTCAAAATCGCCCTTATGTTGGTGCCTTTGAAATACGGGGAACGACGGGTGAATGCAGTTGTTGAGTGTAAAGATATGACATGGACACGATGCCGGTTAGCACATTAGTGGCTTCCTCCAAAGATCTATTGAATTTCAATTCAGAAGAGTACCAGCCTCTATGTGCTGACAATACGGTAGTGCCCGAAAGTCCTGGTCTAAACTTATCCGTCTCCTCGTCAAGTTTGAGTTCACCTGCTTCAGTGCCTTCAGTTTGTTCTAGTGTACCTGGCCCAGGCTCCTCTCCATCCTTGTATAATAGTAGCAGTAATAGTAGTGTTAATGGGAAAATCAGTGAGTTTCCAGTTGGAGCCATAATCGTAAATCATCATGCGGCAGAGAATAAATTTGGTGAAGCGCCTGCTTCTGCTGGCGTGTTGAGGCTGAAAGCAAAGCCAGAAATTGGCAAGGTTTTTGTCACTGATAGGAAATCTTGTAACATTGTAGATGTGAATGAACTGGTGGTGAAAATTAAGAAAGAGTTGGATGATATAGAGAGGAAAAGTTCAGTGGACCAACAACAAAGGTGTGACAAAGGAGAGAAGAGACAGTTATGTAGTACAAGTTTTGCAGACAACAAGAATTGCAAGGAGGAACGAGATACGACTGGTGGTGGTAGTATTGTAGATAATAATAGTGTTGTCAGCAGTACGACTCAAGGATATGACAATGGTGGTAGTATCAGTGTTCCGGATGGTCAAAATCTTGTTGAGCGCAAGAAAAATAGCCTGAAAAGAAGTTGTCCTCCTGAGGATGAAGATGATGATGACAGCAGTAGTAGAGGGAGCTATTTAGCATCTATTGTTACTGTTGATCGTATTTTGAGTGGAGAGGATCCACAGCCTGCTTTGTGCTCTTTTTGTCGAGGTACTTTTACGCTTGCGTTTTTGGTGATTTTGAATTAGACTAAAAAATTGTTGAACGCTTGTTTATTTTTATGGAGAGTAAAAAGTAACGTGAGCAATGAATATGTATTGGGTTGGAGATGCGATATTTTGCCTTAATCACAATCATTATGACTTACTGAACTCAATCTTTACTATGTTTGTTTTCGTACATTACTTGTTAACGACAAATGTAATGTGTGCTGCATGGATTAGATAGAGGATTCATATTTCCATATTTCATTATGCAGAGAGATGGGAAGAACTGGCTGCAGATTGATTTATTTGGTGGAAAAATCAAATTGGGGACTCATATGTCATTCGTTTAATGTGACTAGTGGGACATATTTAGTGCAATTTGGTTGGGAAACTTCGTTGACACGGACCCGGGAAGTGTGCGATATGTTTCATAACATTGTGTGTACATTTGTTCTTCCTTGGTTGGTGCAGCAGTAGTTAAGTATAGTGTTGGTGCCAACATCGTAGTGTTGAGTTGAAAATGGTGTACATTTTTTCTAATCGCATAGTTTGGGTGACATTTGGTGGAGTATCTGTGTAAAATAACGCAACTTTTTTCTCAAGTAAAATTGGGCACGCATATTTTTTCTCCAGTTAGTTAGAGGTTTTAAATAGAATCTGAGGTTTTCACGAAATTTCACTTTTTTCACATCCTTTATATTTAGCATTTGATTATGATCAAAGCACTGAAAGACTGGATCAACTTCCACCTCTGGAATCTTTATGTTTGTTTTTATGCCATTCTGTAATCTTTGTTTTTTTTCATTATTATTATTGGTGGTACTAGTTTTTTCTTTTATCTGTAGCTCGTATATATAGGTTGTTATTATTGGTTCATTAGCTGTCTTTTTATTGGTCCCATTTGGTGTACAAAAAAATGTTCACATATACATAGATAATAGAGAGTGCATTTGTTTTAAGGAAGAAGACTTTTTTTTGCCTTCCTTTCTTTTTGGTCGTGTGCCAACTTACCCAATGCTGAAAGATAGACGGATAGCAATAGTTAGTTAGTTAGTTAGTATTCTCCCAGCTGTAGTATAGTTGTAATAGAATTTAGGTTTGTTTATAAGTAGGTAGATGTGAATGCCAGTTAAGCAATGATTTTCCATGCCATGCTATATACTCCTTGTGCATGTGTAGTACAATGTGTTTTCATTCTTTTCAAATAGGATCATTGTATCATTAGCCATAATGGTAGAGTTAGTGAGAAGCTTCATCCGATCATTGTGCACCAGTTAGTTACAATAATGGACCGTATATGTGTAACTTGGCAAACTGTTGGGACAGGAGGAGAGAGACAGGAAAATCCACTCATTTGCCGGGTATTATAGCATGTTGGTTAGTTAGCAATGTGACATTCTTTTGGCCAGAGTGAAGTGTGTAGTGTACTACTGTACTACTTCTCCATTCATGCACGTAGTTAGTTAGTTAGTAGTAGTAAGTGAGTAAGTAAGTATAGTTAAAAGATGAGATTAGTGTGTGATGGCGATGATGAAAATAAGTATGTTATGTACAGTTCCAATATGTGGGACGATGATTTATATTGTAGGGGCTTGCAACTTGCAACTTTATATCTAGTGTTATTAATGGGAAAATTCCATGTTTTTTTGGTCCTCCTTGAACCTTCTCCACAGCTTTTCCTTGTTTTGATTTTGGTTTGAAATGGAAATGGTTAAGAAAAAGTATTTTAAAATATTGTTTTTGACGCCATTGCGATCATCATACGTCATACAGATGTACTAATAGTGATAGGAATTTATGTGAATAGGTGATTGGTGACCTGGCTGGCAAAAATATCCAAAATATATTAGGTAT
>Ga0210040_10003755_pt1 | contig 20313 bp, 29 predicted proteins | sample CryGeyCG12114_NA_FD_185462 | JGI IMG/M metagenome (GOLD analysis project Ga0210040, IMG submission 185462) | Groundwater microbial communities from aquifer - Crystal Geyser CG19_WC_8/21/14_NA (SPAdes) (version 2) | ecosystem: Environmental > Aquatic > Deep subsurface > Groundwater | place: USA... | reverse complement strand
GCAGCGCATAACCAAGTTTACTGCAGTGCATAATCAAGTTTACTGCAACGCATTACGCATTGTTAAATTTTTCGTGCATCGCACAACTAGCAAACAGTCGCGCGTAGCGCGACTGTCTTTGCTAGTAATATGGATAGAGCTAAATACTTCAATTTGAATAGCCAAACATTTGAACATTTTATGCCTGAGCTATAAAAACTAAAGTAAAGCAATTCACTTCAGCATGACTAACTAATGCAAGGCACTTCTAATAACACTGTGAAAGAATTAAAATAACTATAACTAGCATAAGATAACCGAGTATAGTAGTGTCCTGTCGAAAACGGCAAGAAAATAACAAGTGAGTTAAATATAAGTAACAATACTGAATACTGCTGATAAATCGAGCAGTTATCTGAAAGATCATTTTGGTAGAGGATCAATGCCGTTCCAAATCACAATTCATAGGTGAAAGACTCGAGAAAATAGGTTTCAGCGACTATCCTGTGGGAGCAAAGGAAAGTTGTTTAGCATGAAGAATGAGTTTGCTTGCTTTTTGGACTGTACTAAAGCAAGAATGTTTTGCATTGCATAGCTTTTTAACTGAATCATGATAAAATAAAATTACAAAACATGGAATTCAAGAAAAGTAGTAATTAACATATTTACAGATAACGACTTTCCCAAAAGCAAATTCTAATCATGGTCAGTCAAAAACTCATTGGATCAACAAGTTAGTACTATCGAACAAAGGATTTCTGGTTTGAGTAATTGGTGCCATTTTAGCAAAGTGTGTGATATTGGAATGATTGTAACCTTTTCGAATTTTCTTAGCCTTAGGCACGTCATTTTCAACTTCGACTAGGTCATCTTCATCATTGGAGCCAGCTGGGGCTTCGATATTATTTCGAGCTGGAGGATGCATTCTACATGAGAAAAACATTCCCACATTCATTTAGACGCCAGTGAAGTGAACACAAAACAAAAATAACATTAATGATATACCTCAAAACACAGGCATCCTCATTCCCTGGCATTTGTGTGAGCTCTAAGGGAGTATATAGAAAAAACTGGTGATTTTTAAAACGCTTTGCATGGCAAATAAGCGCAGTTTGGCTCGTTTTTCTGTTGAAAGCGTCCATAAAAACGTCAAACTCGTCCAGCATGAAGAAAGGACACTCCATTACTTGCCAAAGTGACAGTATGAAGCATATAGTAGCAAATGACCGTTCACCACCAGATAAACTGAGACTGTACTCAACCATATTTTTCCTGAAGAATAAGAAGTGTAAGTGTAGTGTTGTAGTCCATGATATAATAGCAAAGAATGAGGTTTCAAAGTTCTTACTTCATATTCTTATCATTCTTTACATTGCTGTTCAGTTTAGAGCTAGCATCACCATCAGGGCAGACGTAATAATACAGTTCCTTTTGATCTTTCTCATATTCAATCATCAGTTTGCCCTATAATTCAGTTTCAAAATCACAGCGTTTCATTACTACAGGACAGATTTATTGATTAATGAAGAATGAATTGAACAAGTTTACTAACGGTATAGCCACGTGAAGCTGCCAATTTGTAAAAACAATTTGCAAGGATGTTTCCAATTTGCCGTAGACATGTTTTGAAGGAGTGTTTTTGGCAATTAACCATCTCATCCAAAGCCTGCAATGCATTAAAATTCGATGAAATAGGTATTCACTACTCAAACTACACAACGTGAAGCAAAGTTTAATAAATCCGTCTGTTAAATAAAATTGGGGCATTACATAATATAATTTGACAACAGGAGAATAGCTTTTTAGTCGTTTCTTCAGATCCTTTCGTTTGATAGAAAGCTCAGATTTTTGCTGTTCCAAATCGCCAAGATATTTTTCAGTTTCCTCTTTTTGTAAAAGTTTGATTTTATAATCCTCAATGACTTCAGCTGAGCTCCTGAAAAATACGTTGCATTGAAGTCGAAGTCCCTTAGTTAGTTACATTTTAAAGTGTAATCATGAAAGCGAGCAGGAGAAGAATGTTTAGCCTCTTTAATTAATTATACTGACCGAGTTTTTTCTGGCCGTGGACCTTTATTTTCAGCGTCTGTCAATTTTCTTTTTAGTTCTTCTTCACACAGAGTTTTCTTCCGCTCAATCTGATTCTTTAAAGTTTCTGCTTTCGTTTTTCTCATGGAAAGCCTTTGTAACTCCTATCATGATTAAAAAACATGTTCACATGTTTATTGCATAGATTCAGGCATTCAGGCACGACAAAAACCGCAACTTACACTGATTATTTCTGAAATCTGCTCAGCAGCTTTTTCCATTTTCTCTGCCCGAGTTCCTACTTTATCTCTAAGCTCATCAATTTCTTTCTCAATTTTTCTCTTCTCAATATCAGCTTGAGCAATTTTCCCTTGACTTTCCTCTACAATTTTCTCAGCAATTTCTTTATCCTTTATGAGAGCTTCTAATTCTGACTGCAGTTCATTCAATTCTTCTACCTTAGATACAAAATATGGTAACATAAGATGCCACCGTCATAAAACACCTCAAATCCACTTTGATTAAACCAAAATCAGTTTTACTCACATATGAAGATAGGTCAGGAGCTTTACTGCGACTCGTAATCTTGAACTGCTTCAGCTCAATTTCAATAGTACTCAGCATTCGTTTAATTTTATTTATTTCTCCACAACGAACATTGTATTCTTCACGCAGTTTCGCTTCTTCCTGACGCTTATCGTCAATGTTTGGTCGATTAAGGGAAGCTTCTTGTTCCAGTTGCTTCAACTCAGCTTGCACGGTTCTGTAAAACACAAAAGATGAATATAAATAGGAGAACTACAGTACAGAATATAAAAGAAGAGGGAGCTGACGATTTAAAAATCCATCCCACCTTATTTTGCTGCGTTTACTACTTTTCAGGATGCTGGCAGTGAAATTACTGCAAGGCAACGCCCAAGCGGAATATCTTGGAGGTGGTGTGAACCGATACATTTGTTTTGTGTACGCATTCAAGCATTGTGAAGGACATCTGAAATGAAACCACATACAGTCATCGTTCTGATCCAAAGTTGCATTTGCGAGAATTATTGTTATCAAAATTACTTACTTGTCAGTAACTAAAACATCTGTAGCCTCATTATTATTTTCAAACAAGAGAATTTTCTCCACTCTCATGTAATCACAAAGAGCATTGCCAACGACGAAATCATTATTTTCGAATTCCAAGAGTTCGAAAAGCGTAGGATGGTTGTCTATTGACGCCATACCGTTGGTCAAGTCAAATGGCTACACACAATATTACAGTACCTTATCTCAACATTTAAAAAACATTCGAAATACAGTTTCAAAACCTTTAAAACCGTACCTTGCTGGCAAATTCAGAACACCATACGTTTGGCTTGGCCCCAGTGCGACCATAGGAGAGACGGCTAGATTGACCATCTCTCCCATATATTTGGTTTATAAGTTGTTTAAGAAGTTCGTAATCCTTTCCGTTATCCACAAGAAAGTTGCACAAACATCCTTGTAAAACGAATTCAATCAACCCCACCCATTGAGCATCCTTTGAAAAATATAAAAACCATAATCCTAAACATAAATAAGACACTAGCAGATACTATAATTTGGAGAAAATTACGAATCCTTTTACTTTGACAGTGAAACATGAGCCAATAGGACCCCTCGGAAGTTTCTTGAATTTTTTTGCATTAGCTTGAATTAAAGCAACCAAGTCTTGCATTGGTTGGCCAAATGCAGCGTACTTATTAGCATTCGAATTTCTCAAATATGCTAACTCCCGTTTTTTCAGTTCTAAACAGTGATAATCGCAATCACAATAATCGATTCACCAATATACTACAAAAGCAAAAACAATGTATGTTAATATTTTACAAAAGTTCAATATACCGATTTTCTTGGAGAAAGCATTGATGCTATCTTCCATTTCGTTCATTTCATTACGGGCAGCATCCGCACCAATGCGAAACTGCTCAGCATCTTGAGAAACAGAATCTAATTTCTGATTTAGTTCCCCTTTCTTTACCTCAAGTTGTGTTTTCCGAGCCGAGTTAACAAGAGCGCGTTCTTTTTCTTCCTCGTCACGCCGTCGCTTTAATTCCTCTACCTGACGTTTAGAGTCTGCTACTTGCTTATTCTTTCCGTTAATTAGCGCATTACTAGATTTCAGAGTAATTTGAGCTTCCTTGAAATCTTTCTTGAACTGCGTGATTTCGTTTTTATACTTTTCAACATCAGCTTGTTTTTCTCTGATCTTGGTATTTACTACGCTATCATCTTGAGAGTTTGAGCTACAACAAATTACAACGATAAAGTAAGTTGATTTAGTTGATACAAAAAAGTAACAGCATTTCTATAGAATAATAAATGATAGTATTTTTTTTACTTTAAGTTGTTTTCTATTTCTTTTTTCTTGGAATGTTGAGCTTCTTGCAGTACTCGTATTTTGTCTAGAGCTAAACACTTAGCCTTGTAGTCTTCTTCCAATTCTTGAAATTTTTTCTCTTCTTCTATGGCCAAAGACCACTTGTGCTCTCGGTCTAAGTCGCTAACGACAAGCGCTAGCTGTTGAAGTTCCTCCCCTTTGGCGATCTTCTCTTTCAAACGATCGATTACAGTTTTAATACCGTCCAGTGTCTGTACAGTTTACAAGTAAATACGTCACAGCCCTCTCCCAATAAGAATCAGTTAAGACCACTTAATGAAAATGAATGGTACCAGTTTCCTCTTACCCGCTTATTAGTCAACAAGTTTTCTTCAGAAGCTTTCATGTTTGCCATACTTTCGGTTAGAAGAGCTTCCAATTTATCCATCAACACAGCTTTATAAAACAGCATGTATCTAAAAATTCATGAGAAAAAGGAAATATACCAACAATCTCACGAGTGTCATTGGATGATGATGATGGTTTCTAATGTAGCTTACTTATCTTTCGGGTCTTTAGAACGTAGAAAGCTGCGAGCGGTCTCCTGGTTCAATACAGCTACTGGATTATCGCACTGTATATTTAAAATATTAATGATAAAATCTAATTCTCCTCTTTTTAAGTTGCGATACTTATCGTGGCATTTGATCCTATACGTTGAGCTGCCTGAATGGCTTATGACCCGCTCAATTAAAAACTCTGCTCCATATTTTTTAAAGTCAAGACATCCATGATTTTTCAAAACAATTTCAGTCATAGCATGGGACTTGCCAGCTTTAATCAGACCTGGAGAACGAAACAGGGTCTTTAAAATTACAAATATGAGAAGAATACACGAAAACGAAACATATTTTGCAAATTGAAGAAAGACAGTTTAAATTACCAAGCTCACAGAAAAATTTATCGCTTACTTTTGACCGATTTAGTTCGTGAAGTTATCTGGGCTTTTGAACCCAACCCAATCAAAATTCCTGACAAAAGAGCACTTTTTCCTGAGCCATTTTCCCCAACTATGAAATTTAAATTGGGATGCCACTCTTTGTAAAAGCTTTCATGACACATAAAATTGGAGAGCTTAACACTCTTTATAACTCCAGATACAAGGTCATCAGGAAAATCACCCTGCAAGGGTAAAAGTTGATCAGTCAAGACATACGTTTTAAGAAACTTAAAAATTAAAAAACCATAAAAACTGATTTACTAACCCGGCCACGACGTTCAACATAATTCATAACACTTGGATTCATCATTGGGTACGGTTTTCTTCGTTTAGGAGGAATACGCGGATCAGGAATAAAAAGTTCCGATTCATCTGAACCAATCGAAGCATCACTATCATTGCTATCAGACTCAGATTCCGAGGGCGAAATCAAGGATTCTCTATTCCTTTGATTTAATAATTCTCTTGAATTATGAGAGGTCGAAGGCAGAGGTTCCACACGGCTTTTTTGAAAAGTCGTTCTATTAACAGGGGCGATCGTTTTTTCGGTTTTGTTTAGGTCTTCAGACACCTCCTCCCATTCGTTATCAGAGAAATCATTAGGATCTGTAATCCTTGGTCTTTTCGATACAGACGAGGGAACTGACTCAACTGACTCTAAGTTCCTTTTTTTCTGCCCATTTCCATGATGATTCCTATTCTGCGAGTGCGACAGAGATTCAGACTCCAACCGCTCTTCTAAATCATCGGCAACTAGCTTTTCCGTGTTTTCTTCTGAATTGTCAGTACTTTTATCTTTTTCCTGCTGGGTACGCTTATCACTTTTCGGAACTTTAGAATGACCAACAGAAGTACTTTTCATTGCAATATTTGAAAGGACGTTAGTTTCTTGCAAGGCTTTAGTTGGTGAGCCAGGCGGGTTTCTACCGGAAAATAAACTACGGCTCCTATTCGAGTTATTCGATGAGCCAAGCTTAGATTCACTCTTTGGAATGTTTTCATCCGGAGATGAAGGAGAGGATTCGTCTTCCGACGAATGAGGCAATCGACGCCGACGCGAAACAGTAACTTTCGGCATCTTATCAACTTCACCTCCCAGGCTTTTCTTATCAAATTAAAAAATCTATTATAAATAAAAAATCTGCATTAGCCGCCAAGAAAAAAAACGTTTCCGTAACTGGTACTGGTACAATTGTAACAAACAATTTAAGGGCACAAATGAAGAACTTGAGGATGAACTACCTTTTCTAACCGTCTACAAACACTGCTTCTCCTGCATCCATTCAATACTCCGCAAAGTCGGAACCAACAGTCAAAGTCAAACTGTCAAACCAATCACCAATCCAATCCCTGGCTCGGCTAACAAGTTTGAACCTGTCGAATACCCAAAAGAGAAATGTACAATACAAATGTGGATAATGCGGAATGCGGACTGGTGTTTTTGCGGTCTACTTTCCATCTATCAAAAACCAAAAAGAAAACCTTTCAAGTCTATATTTTCAATTCCATTGTTTTGTTTTACTGACTGCTGACGTTCCCAGTCGTTCGACTGCTTATGAAGTGGATCCCGCATAAAATCAAGTAAGAGCCAATAGGTTGGCCCGCCTGTACAAGCATAAAACAGTTTCAGCCTTATTTCTATGCATCTGACTTACGCCATCTACGAATAATTCATTTACGTTTCATAAGGTGTAATACCCTATGCTTATGCTTTTGCTCTTAATTGATGGTGATTGTTTTCACGGATTTCATATGATGATATGTTTTGTGTAAGTAATCTGTGACAAACACAAACAAACAAACAACGCAATTACAGAACAATTTCATCAACTGAAACTGATAAACGCTTGGTAGTACTTACTAAACCAGGCTAAACTGGCTAAACCATACCTTTAACTCTGCGTGTTAATGGAATGAATGATTATTACGCAGGTGGTAGAATATAAGGATTTAATAGTTATATATACCATCTTGATATTACGATTACCAGCTTCAATGAAAGAGTTTTTAAAAGATTTAGCTATGCGTAACATTTACAAAGCTCATGATGACAATGATGACAACGATTTATGAAAACATGAATTCAAAACTGGGAAAGGCTTTTTCGGTTTCTCCAAAAGGTTTTCTCTGAGAAAATCATTCTCTCTGATCGATACTTATCAAAAAATTATTGCAATTGATGTATAAAAAATTAACTAAAACTTAATAAATCTTATTAAATCTTTTTTTATGCTAATAAAGATATTTCCTCCTTCCTCTTAGATTGAAATTATTCGATAGTTATAGCATGATTCGTTGTTGGAATAAGTTTTTATTATGCACTCTAGATAAACTCCATTCAAGGTAATACACTTTGGTTAGGTCGTAGATTAATAATTTAGAATTTAGACAAACAATCTGACCCGGACACAGACACATATACAAGACGAAACACGGTCATAATTCGGCAATCTGCACTAGCACTTCTCCTTGCCCTGTAAATAGAATGATAATAATCCATGATTATAAATATACAGTTTACAAGCATTTTAGAAATAGCATAAATCAAATGCAGCTCGTTAGCTAATAATCAAAAGGATCTGGATGACTTTGTGGAGCCTAAATGCTCATTAAAGCTTGAAAGCCGCACAATTTAGTATACTGAGCAAATTAAGCACCTCGTCATAATTATTAGCAGAGGGTTTTTGCAAGTCTTGTGGGCACCTGCCCGGAACACACCTGAACTTGAGCCAACTCTTTTTGCACACGCAAAACTTTCTTATAAGCATGGGTGAGGATCATAGAGCACTCATTTTCAGTAAAAGTTTGCCTGCAGTCTTCACTAGTTATCAGTGAATCCACTTCAGCCTGAAATTGTGAAGAAAATCATTATCATGCCTCATACATACATGAAATTTTAACTTATTAGTTTATTCGCTTGTTAGAGTTCACATGAATATAGAAAAAACTACCTTCAAGTCTCGGCGGAAATCTTCCACAACATTCTTGAACTGCTCAACAACAATGGATTCGCTTTGGATGCAATCCATTCGAGATTTTGCGTTTAACAACTCTCGTTCAGCACACAACAAAGCTTCTTCAGCAGTGATCAGTAGAGGATTGCAGCTAGTATATTTGCAATTTTTGCCATTTTCAATGACTTCCCTAAGTCGGCACAAAAGCTCCCATGCACATTGTCCTTTCTGCATTGCTTGTTTTACCTGATATTTAAAACGATATTACAGGTATTACTAGGCTAGTTAGTTTTAGCATCAGCATTAAAAATAATATAAATCAGTTTATGTAGGTGCATGCAAAGTTACTTTGTCACATCGTTTCTTAGCAGTATCATAAACATCACACCAAACTTCCTCAAACCTAGGAGATTCCAAACCATCATCTTCAATAGCACAGTAAGCTTTATCCATGAATAGTTTGATAAGATCCAAAGATTCACAATATGCCTGCAAAAATTTCCGAAAGTTTTGTCAAACACTTGCTGAGGCACAATGAGATGCGATGGCTTGTACCGCAGAATATCGCAAAAAAGAAAAGACATCGTTTAAGTTTATGTTTATTATATTTATCTACTAATCTACTTCTAAACACTGTACCTTCAAGGCAGCTTCTGTGTATTCCATGGCTTTGGGCTTCACATCCTTCAATGCCTTCTCTAAATCAGAGTTAGCTTTGGCAATGATCTCTTCTTCGCGATCCATTTTTCGTAGACAATCACTGTCCCCACCTATGAACCCAGAAGTATGAATACAATAATAATATAGAATCATTTGTAAAATTACAGCGATCAACAATTTCGTTTCATGCATACATTTTTTGTCAACACAATCCTTATTTTTGCTTCCACATTCATCAGCACAGTAGACCCTGAAATTTTTATTGAAGTGAGCCAATAAAGATTAAATTCATCAAAAAAAAAGAGATTCAAAAACTTACTTGAACCAATTTTTCACAGCATAATCTTCAGCTTTCATGTAAGCAAATGCGGCCCCTCCAATTCCAAGTAGGGCAGCTCCAATGGTAGACAACCATGATTTTTTTGGTGTACTTGAAACAAACAAAGACAAGTAGCTATATGTGTTAGATAACTATTTTATACATGTTATGGTAAACTATAACTTCGATAGCTGAAAAAATACCTTTGTGCAGTCGAAAAGGAAGATAGACGACGATTAGATAATAAAGGGTTGCTATATGTACTCTTTTTAGAGAAACTTTAAACGAAACAATGCATGTTAAATATAATTACTCTATTTATCAGAGGAATGACAGTGAATGATTAAAAAATTAAATGAACTTACGAAGATTGTTCGATTGGCTGCCATGTTGAGAGTCTTGCGGCACCCAAAGCCCTTATATCTGCTTTCTAATGAATCAGTACATACAAAACGGTATTTTATTTAGCTGCATGTTCATTAACGATAATTTTAAGCTGAATGCATATCAAGAACTTACATAAAAAGCGTTGGTGTTTAAAATGATCCGAGATCCCAAATTTCGAAGCATTTTGTTAGTCTATAATTAAAATTTTACAAAAGTTAAAAAATTGGAAAAGAATACTTTGCAAATGCAGAATAGTTCAAAAAGAATTGTAGCATCTGCAACAGAATTCTGAATGCTCTGATAAATGCATTTTGTTTAGCATAATAAATTCAGCATAACATGTTTCCATGAAAACTGAAAATGAGAACAATAAAGTTCAATAGTGCGTTAAAAAATTAAAAAGTCTCGACGACAAAATACTATTCTTTTCACTTTGTCACAAATGCTGCGTGGTATAATGGAGAGCTCGGACAACATAATTGTGTCCATAGGGCCGTCGGCCTGCGACATTACCAAAAAGGTCGCTACTGATTGTGCAGTTCGTTGAAAAGCATAGTAGCCAATTGACAAAGTTAATTTTCTACATAGTAAGTAATAGTATCCGCCAATTGTGTGGTATGGTTTTAGACAAAGACTGCTTAGGCTTATTTTAGATTACGATGCGGTATTATATGACAAATGACAACACTTTAATTTAATTCATTTTTTGGCATTTAATGACATTGAAGAATATCATCGCTTACGCTTATCAATAATTAAAAAGATTTACATGCTTGGCCACATTACTGGTTATTACACATTAATTACTGGCCGTGCCGTGAGTGAACAATATAGTAGAGGGATAAATGGATTGACGATTACTATAGCCATTCATGCTTAATCTCGCTAAATACTGTGGTACTTCTTATTTCCTATTCCCAATCTTAACGCCAATTCACAACAACACATCGGCAGATGCAGCTTGATTTGAAACATATTATCTGCAAATGCTGTAGTTCAACGACGAATTAACGCCGCAGAACTTTTGTAGCAAATCTCCTATTAAACATTGAAACTGAAGTGGCGTACAATATGGCTGCTAATAAAAAATACAATATGGAGACTTACAAATTCCAACATGGCGTACATTCTTAGAAACTTACCAACAACGTTTCCAATTGCAGAAAAGTTGTGTTTGGTGTACGGCGCCAAAAGTTAATCTTCGCTGATTTTTAAACTCCTGGGATGTTTATTGATTTGTATTAACATTAACTATGAACATGGACAGCAACTGTTTGCTTTTGAAACTGTGGTTGTTTTTGTTGAGTATGGACTTCGAGGATTTACTCAAAGTGTTGCCTAGTCTGTTACCATAACTTTGCAATGTATCCATGGCATTTTGAAGCGATTTATTGCCTTGCTTTTATATAGTTTTTGAAGACGATTTGAAGATCAAATTGAAGGAATTCACGGAATTCACGAACAACCTGTTGTCACGTTTGAACCTTTTGATCCAAAAAAAGCGTTTCATACTAAATTATAAAAACACTTCTATTTCTTAAATTCTCTCTTTGTCTTTTCGAATTTCAAAGCTTCCTTGATTGGAAATGGATTATTAAAATTCATTGAATTGAACTACCTCGTAGCGTACCTCGTACCCTTCTGATAAAGTTAATAGAATAATGGAAATACAATGAAAATTGGTAAAACATCAGTATTTTTCTGTTTTTTAGCAGTATTCATATCGTTAACGACTAATTCCAGCAGAAGCAAAAAATTAACATGGAAGGAAAAATAGACGATTCTACGATTCAATAGCCTCACTCTTTATATTCACAAGCGGGCGAAAATTCATTTTATTTTCCCACTACTTAAGTAACAATGAGGTGTTATTACTGCGAATTTTTCATAATACGTACGATTAAGAAAAAGTAGTATATAAGTATTAACTATTTAAGCTTTTGGATGACAACTGAGTTGGCAATATTAGCCTCTTGAATTGTCTGACTCTCATCAGTTATTTCTTTGTTGGGAAAAGTAGTCATAAGGCAAAAAATAGAAGCTGAATAGACAGGACGAGCCGTACAAACGAATTCTCTTATTTTTGAAACCGGTTGGCTTAGGTTCAGTTGCAGTGTGAATCTAAAACCAAATATTGTTTAAATATCATCTAGTTCTGTCAGATTTGACGTATTAAAAGCAGTGGAAGTATTTCAATGTGTACATACTTTGAACCATCCACTAGTCTCAAATTAATTTTGGTACATGGAGCAGTTTCGTCTACATCTAATTTGGCAAACGCTAAGGCTTCATTTTCCGCCAAACTTTCTGTCTGACTTGCATCAGAACCGCTAAGGCCCACTGCCCCTCCTAACAAAGAAGATAACCATCCTCCTGAAGCAGCTCCTTCACTTTCCTCCCCAGGATTACCCCCAAGTCGCTGTCCAGCTCCCGTAAAAGGCACTGAGACGATAGCATATTCCTTAAGTTTATTTTCTAATTGGGCTGGATCAGCCCCACGAATCCTTGAAAGTTCTTTTTTGGACTTGATAAAGATGAATGTAGGCTTTACATAACGAAACAAAAATAAAAGGTAACAATAACAGCGCCTGGTGTCCCACTGCAATTGTTTTAACCTCCAATGAAATCACAATTCACGTATTTACCATAGCTTTCACATCATGCTCCTGAGCAATATCTGGGCATTCATCAACATCAACTTTGACAAATGACACATTTTTATACTTTTCGCTCAGCTCTTCAAAAATGGGAGCAATGTGTTTGCATGGACCGCACCTACAAGAAATAAGACTAATATTAAACACAGCTTTTTAAAACTCGATATGTTATTTGCATGCCCGATTTTTACCAAGTTGCGGTGAAATCGACTAATACAAGTTTCTCTCCAGCCTCTTGTAAAACAGACTGGTAATGTGGACCATCCTTAATGTGGGTGACGGGCATGTTTTTCAAAAGTAGCTGTACACTCACACTGAACTATTCAACTTGCACCTTTAATGAGTGCAGCCACAGCCTGCCTACTGCTAGCTAATATTCCCTGTCTGATACTGAATTCCTAAATATTCTCATTTGATGAAAACATGACTTTCACTAGTTAATTCCCATGATGACATGAAAACTTTAATGATAAAGATTACAAAAATTATGCTAACCCAACTGTTTTTTCTCTAATCTCTTTTAGGTCCAGCCAGACCAGTAGATGATCAAAGAACTCAGAATGTCAAGTGTCCATGTCTGTCAATGAAAACTAATACGACAGGGAAATGATTGGAAATTGGAAATCACATGGAAAAACACAAATAAATGCAATGTAATAACGGTAATAACTTCCTATTCTCAGCTGTTTATGGTTTTTGTCACAGTGTAAAGCCATAAAGTTAAATCCTTAAAGGAGATCTGCCGCGGAACCTTCAAAGTTACGAAAGCCATGCCATGGTAATGGTACCCGTCTGTTCTCTACACAGCGAAAGTATGTTCAATTATTTAAACTTTTAATTTTAATTAACTATAATTAAAAGACATTTATCGCATGAAAGGTTCATGAAAGTTTTTTTAAGACGGCCGGAAGACGTTTGACAAAAAGTTACGTCAGTAGTGCTCCACATAGTCCCCTAAAGCGGTAGCATATTGAGATATCGAGGTCGCTCATTTGTACTCCCAAAGTACCAACCCCGGAACTGGGAACTATTTATATTTCTTTCGTCCACGGATCTGTACCGTCATGTAAAGGAGGATGCTCTCAAGAAAGAAAAAAACTGTTATTAGTCAAGTGCACACTTCAGAGCCCCCGGTCCCCGTCGCCCAATATGTTCCGAATGGAGCTAAGGGCAGGAAATCCCTCCCAGAGACCTTGGGAAAACGGGAAACGAATAATCCTGCTCTTGTGAAAAGTAGTCCTCAGGTCTTACCAACTGATAACATCAATCCCATATTGAATGCAGCTATCCCTCGACTTGGAAAATTGATCTCAGCTCCTGATTCTCCTGAGCGGAGCAGAGAGCTGAAGAAGTTGCTTCATTGTTTGAATGATGTCAATTGTATCCATGTAGGTTACTGCGTCATGAAATGTGCATTATTGTTGCTTCTTTGCATATTTTTAATCATTTTTGTCGTTTGTATGAAATACTAGGACCAAACTTTAATTGGATTGGTGGAAGTGTTCAAAGTATCTGTCGATCATCCTGATGAAAACGTAACATCAATTCTTCAGCGTGTATATGTAAGTTGCTGCTTTATGCATAATAATATGGATTATTAATTATTATTAAGTTTATATCGAGTTTGGGTTCTTCAGTTAATATTTTGCTAACACAGGACAGCAATTGGGTTTCCCGTGATAGCAAGACTGTGCGATGTTTGGAAGAATTCTTGTCTGAGCTGTTGGTCATCCAACCTTCATTTTGTGGTTCAGCCATTAGATCTATGATTATGAAATTCTTGCCTATATCTGATACGCACTTACCAGAGGAAATAACGCTAGCTGAGCAAAAACGTTTCAACATTTCACTCAGAAATCTTGTGAAAATTCTTCATTCGTTCCCCAAGTAAGTTGTAGTATTCATTATTTTTGCCTTGCCTCATATGTTGGAAACGATTAATGGAATCAGAGAATAATAATTTCAGTATCTATAATCTATAATAAATTATTTATTATTTATTGATCACAGAATGAAAGAAAGCTGTATCAAGTCAATGGGTGCCTTGTACCCTTATATGGGGAAACAGCCTTTCATTCACTTTTGTTACGTCCGAAATATGTTGCAGATCGCAAAGGACATCCCAGAACTCAAAGCACCTATTTTGCATTTGATTATTCACAAGTAAGTTCTTAAAGACTCATTCTGACAATGTATGTCTGTGATGTGTTCGTGAGCAATTTTCCTGAAAATGCATTAAAAGTCTTCTTTACTCCCTCTAGTATGTACACCTAAAATATTTTCATTTGATACTTAATCGTTCGTGAGTGACAATGGATCAAAGAATGTGGCAACTAAATTACTACTTTTTTCCTTATTTAACTCCAACTTGAATTTTTTCACGAATTTTGCTTTTTGCTGTTGTGAAGCTCGACTCGGATTACAATATTTTGTAAATATATACTAGAGGGTACTAGGAAGATTTTGTGTCCACCTGATTTTTAGCAACATTCCTCGCAAACAGATTGCGAACATACAGGCGATACATATTTTTTTATTCTGGACTTGCAACTTGCACTCATATAGTGATACTGGACAGTTACTAATTTAAAGTTTATGTTGCAGATTATGTAGAATAGACGTGAACGTACCCCGTGAAGACGTGGAAGAGATTAGTGAACTACATGCTTCTGCTACATTAAACCTTCCAACTTCTGTCGTCAAACGAGAAGGAGGAGGCGTAATGGAATTAGATATAGCTAATGACGCTTCAAAGGAGTTTAATCCTTTAGTCACGGTGTTGGACGTTTGTTTGAAGCTCATTTTCGAGTTCCTGGAGGAAAATCCATTCTCCGATGAAGACTGTTTCCGATCTTTTTGTAGCATTTTTGAAAAGGAGATATTACCTACTTTCGGTGTAGGACATGTGCAGTTTGTGTTTTTTTACATGGCGTGTGCCAGAAAAGAGTACATTCAAATGTTTTTGGATTTTTTGTGGACCCGTGCTACTTGTTTTAATACTCCGCCTGTTTATCGCATTCAATGTATGGCATACATTGCTGGTTTCTTGTCCAGGGCTACTTATATTTCTATCAAGTAAGTTTTTAAATTCATAAAAATGAATATTTTACAGGTTTTTTTGTTGAAACAGTTAAAACTAGAAACTTTGATTTTTACTTATGCCTTACTTTTCATATTTCTAGGGTGGTGAAACGTTGGTTATCGAAAATGTCCAGTTGGGCCAACACTTATGTTGATGAGAAAGTGAATGGATGTCATTGGTCAAGTGTCAATATAAATGCCCACGGATTTTTTTACGCTGTGTGTCAAGCAATTTTTTATGTTTTCGCATTTAGAAATAAGGAACTTATCGGCTCTCGCAAATGTAAGTCAAGTCAAGATCATTCACGTCCAGTTTTATTTGAATTTGAATTTTGAAGAAACTGAACATATTTATATTCACTATGCAAACCAGCATCACTACATACAGTTTTTTTTATTACCTAACACCGTTTCTTTTTTCAGGTACTGCATTCACGAACACGTTAGATTTAGGACGGCTGGTAACCTGCGATTTGAATCCGTTAAAAGCTTGTGTTCCACCTGTGGCAGAAGCATTCGTTACTTCGGCCCATTTCCATCAAATCTCGTATTGTCATACAGTACTTGAGCGCAATCAACGTGCGACAATTCCAACTATTGTGAGTCGAACGATGGACACGATGGATACTGAAATGAAGCTGTATGGCTGTCTTGAATCGTTTTTCCCATTCGACCCGTTCTTGCTTATACGGTAAGTTTTAAAATATCACAATTGAAAATCTCAGGATAATATAAATACCTAGATTTTGGCATTTAAATAATTTTCGCACTATTCATATTCACATTTGAGTTAACTTTTTTCGCAGATCTAAAAAATGGATTGACCCGATCTATGCAGTGTATGAAGCATATTTACCTCAAGTGAAAACTGAAGGAACCCCGAAATTGGAAATCCCATATTCCAACCGTAACCAACACCATGAAGAAGATTCAATTGAAATGGAGCTCAGTAGTAGCATACCGAAAAGCAACGGTTTTGTACATCGACCAGTTGTAAAATATGTTGATGATGATTTCATGGAATAAAACTATTTAAAGCACTTTTGTAAGATGAATTTAATTCTTTATTGTCGCAATAGTTTAAAAATATTGTTTTTCTTATTTTTTAATTGTTGACTCTGACTGCGCTTTGCGAATGGCGTCATAAATATTCACTCCACTATTTACTGCTCAAATCACAACTTTATCTGATGATGTCATTATTTTCGGTACATTGGTTTGGTTTTGGTATTAAGGGTACTCTTGAGTACCAAGATAACGGGGTATTCCGGTATTCCACTAACTTTTGCATCAATCAAGACATCAAGAACTTACGATAAACAGACTCCTAATCCCCCTGGTTAAATTGTTCAATGTAAACTGTAAAGTGAGTAAAGCTATATGTAGAGCCATAAAGTTACCAGAATATAGGGATACCGCGTTACATCGGTGCTCGAGTACCCTAAATATATTTTTTTCTAACAAATATCACTAATTGGTTACTAGGAATTCTTCCACGATAAATATGAATAATTATCAAAGCTATCAGCCTGCATTTTTTGCGTTTACACAACCTTTTTAAATAGCTAAAAGTCTGTATTAACAGGACAACAATAACTTTTACTTGATGTTTGATTCCCCTCAGTATGGAAAGCACTTATTTTAAAAGGACAACTTTCATGTCCTGGATATCTTTTTTATGCCCCATCATGTATGCCCTTGTTGTCCACATCATTTCGACTATTTTCTCATCATTTGTTTCATCCAAGTCTACGAACGAGGTCATACGTGGCGAATAGCGAAAAAATGGAACACCCAAGGACGAACACCATGCCCGAGATCTCTCGACAACCTGACCTTCCGATTGCGTAGCCTAGATAGAAAACATGATGTGAATAAGTTAATTCTTAAGCGAAAGTACTCGTAGGGATAACGGACAACCAAGTAGAGGATCAAAATTATTTACCTGATCAATCAGCAAATTGACTAGAGATCCTAATCGAGGTACTTTCATAAATGCATCCACGATATTTGATGGCCATGAAATATCAAGATTAGCAGCATTTGCACTTTCTTTTGGTTGTATTCCTGTCCCAAGTGTGACAACACAGGACACAAACTAAAAGAATATAAATAAGACATGTGCAATTATATTAACAAACTATGGTAAAATAAATTATATGGCAAGAACACGTGAATCAGTATTCAGTACTACTAGTATTCTACCTTGGAAAAGTTATCACTTCCATTTGTCAGAGCCCTTTGAGCGGCATTCAATTGTTGTAACTCAGAAAGAGCATCTAATGTAGGATTGTTTGCAATCAGTCCCCCATCAATAAACATGTTGTGATCCAATCGGAAGTAAGTTGGAGCGGCGCCTGTTACTTTAGCCGTTTCCCAAACAAGCTGTCTTTCTGGATCATGGTCACATGGCTCTTCAACTCCCAATAAGGATGCCGGAGACTCGTAATTTCTGAAAATGTGCAAATCCGCTGGTCGTCTATCCACTAGTGCACTCATTATCATCAATCTACAATAGCCAAATGATATAAAAATGTCTCTCTGAATAAGAATATAGACCTCAGTCGGCTATAATAGTATTTTAGGTTATTTACTTAGGTTTTTCGATTGAACTCATTGTTTTTTCCAAACCAAATTCATTTTTCAAAAATTCTTCCATCACTTCAGCACTATAGGGCCTTTGTCCGGTGAATATTTTATCTTTGAGCTTCAGATAGATGGCTTGCACTTCTAAAACACTTTTACCGCACGCCAAAGCCAACGCCAATATTCCTCCAGTGCTTGTGCCAGCAATATAATCGAATGCATTTACCAAAGGACACCCCAACTCCTGAAAATAACGAAACGAAAATGGAGACACTATGACATTTTCTTCTTTACAATTTTAAACAGAAAAGCCCACAGTTATTTGCTCACTTGTTCGATGACGAAAAGCATTTGAGTAATAATGAGACCACGAATTCCACCACCATCAAGAGATAACAGTCTTTTCTTATTTGGAGCAAATGCTTTTATACCGTTTGAATTGTTTGGTGTGTTTTTATTGGAAAGTGAATCTACTAATGGGGTCGCCGTTGTATCCATAGGCTCTTCACGATCACAAGAGCCTCTGTCCCCAATCTGATTTTTAAGCAGCACAGCTTGCATTGCGTCATGCAGGAGATTTCTTTGTGCATTGTGATGATAATTTTCTGGTGGAATTCCATCAAAAGAAGATGAAAATTTACACCCATCTGTGCAATGATCTTGTTTCGATTCTGGGCATCTAATAGTATCAATAAAAACATTATTGCAATGATGCAATCAGTAGAACGTTATTGAAAAATCCCATTTTGTCATATTTTGGAAGGATTTTAAAATTACCTTTTAGCCCCAACTGCGTGCAATACGAAAAGGATTTCATCCTTTTTTGAGTCCAAGGATGTAGCCACAATATGACGAGGTGTATCTCCTTGCTCATTTTGGACATTTACATCAGCACCAAACACAATAAGAGACTATGGAAATGAAGGATGACAGAAAAGTCTTAAAGCATAAACTAACTAAGCAAGCATATTTAATTTATGCTGCTGTAACTTGGACTTTAGTTTTACCTGCATAATTAACTTGTAGCATTGTCGTGCAGCTAAATGCAGCGCTACAAATAGAATCATACAAAAAGATGAGAGCACTTAGCACCAACAAAATCAAAGATTTTTAGCTATATGGAAAATGGAAGGTAACTTACGAGTGTCTCCGCTTTGACCACGAAAATCAGGAAATGAATTGTGACATAGCAGTGCCAGCGTGCTTCTCAAACAACCATGTCGTATCTGCCGAATAATTGACATGACAAATAGAATAATAATTAGTTTGCGTTGTAGATGCATTAGCATTGTATTCAAAGCTATCATGAGCTCACAGCATTATGCAATGGAGTATCTCCCACGTTATTTGAAAGGTTCGGATCACAACCTAACTCTAAAAGGGACTTTAGAACATCTGGTCCATTTGCCCAATGTAAAGGAGTACCTCCTTGTTGTAAATCCTGAGAATGGCAGAAAAATACAAATACCATTTAGACTATGTGCTATTTTTCGTACCAGAGAATCCATTTGATTGTATTTTTTCTTACCCTAAACGAGAGCTGATGAGGATTTTTGGCGACCAGTTCCTGGATACAACAAACAGAACGTGCTTTCACAGCTAAATGAATAGGATTACATCCTTCTTTCGAAGACGAAATGTTCACATTGGCACCCGCATAAAGCAGACTCTGAAAACAAACGTAAAAGCATGCGAACACATAAACTAAAGCAAGAAAACAAAACTAAAGTAGGCAAAACATGAGGAACTTTATGTATTCCTTTTGCAAAGAAAAACCCATCGCCCCGCAGGACAATCGGAATCAGTTATCAAAATCCCATTCCATATAACTCAATCTAATCAATACGAATTATTTGACTGTAAAAAACGCTAAAAAAACGAACAAAAAACAATGCAAAGATTTACTACAAAAACAACAACAAAATTCCCAAACGCGTCTGTAGTTGCTTTAACCTACAAAAGAGTCTGAAAAGCTAACAGCTAACATCACCAATAAACTAACCTTAACATTTTCAGCTTTGTTATTAAAACACGCTATGTGAAGTGGATTGAATCCATCAGTGTTGAGATCATCAATAACGAAATGTTGACTGTCTGGCAGACTATCCAAAACCATCTACACAAAGCAAATTAATTATATCACGACGATAAAATTAATCTAAAAACACAAGTAGTAGCAGTAATGAAATCAAAATATTAATTACCTGCAAAATTTCTGTGGAGTTCTCGGAAGCACAATGAAAGATAGAATTGCCTTTCAAATCTTTTAGATCCATTTGAGCTCCAGCATCAATCAAGGTTTTCACAGCAGCCTTATT
>Ga0210040_10003754_pt1 | contig 20314 bp, 8 predicted proteins | sample CryGeyCG12114_NA_FD_185462 | JGI IMG/M metagenome (GOLD analysis project Ga0210040, IMG submission 185462) | Groundwater microbial communities from aquifer - Crystal Geyser CG19_WC_8/21/14_NA (SPAdes) (version 2) | ecosystem: Environmental > Aquatic > Deep subsurface > Groundwater | place: USA... | reverse complement strand
CAACTTTTACCCCGTTCCAAACAGAGTGTGTTAACAGAAATTCCAACTTGCGTTTTCAGGTGATTTTAGCTTTAACATGTGGAGCATAGGGCGCTCCCGTTTCTAGTAATTCTAAGACTCCGCCTTTGGCTTCGTAATAAGCAATGATTGTTATTATATTTGCATAGTGGTTAGCTAGTTAGTTGTTTCTATGAATTGATCCAGTACAAGCTAAAAAAATGTGCAGTCTAAAAGAGTTCAAAATAATAATAGTATAATAATTGATGACCAGGTATAGGAGAGGTGTCCACTTATTTACCAGCCCATTTATTATTCCCTAGTCCACAAAATGCTACAGCGGAATGGCCCTTGTAACTCAATACAGATTTATAAAACAAAGTTGATTCTGTCAGCTCACTGCTTTCTACATACTCTTTATGATTTGGCCCATTCCTATATGCTCGCATTGTAATGACGTCTCATAAGGCTTTCATTTCATACACCCGTCAGATTCCAGTTGTCTCGTAGCCACAAACAAACACATGTGTCATGTTCTTATAAAATCAGCCGGATGCTCCTGTTGGACTTGAGAAGATTTACAGGGAAACAATGAAACCCTGGCAATAAAAATAATAACAATAATAATGACAGTATATGAAATGGACAGTTAGTTAGTTATCCAGGTAAGACTAACTAACTAACTAACCAACCAACCAACTATGCCAGTAGTTGTATATATTTTATTCCATTGTTAGAAACATAACATCTCAGAGATCCAGGGACCAGATCAAATGACCATGCTCCGCTTCTGTTAATTGGCTCATATGTCAAGACGACAGTATATGTTTTCAAAGTGAACATGCAATAAATGAGATGACATACTAATGATACCTTTGAGAAAACAATGAACCTCTGGTGAACAAACAGAAAAAAAAACCTTGCACGTCCGTCTTTTTTTATTAGACTATTATTTTTCATCATCCCTCCTGTCGGCAACTCTTGAGCTCCCATGTCCAGCCAATGATGATGACTTGTGGAGAAAAAGGACCGACCGAGGAAAAAATATACATACAGCCTGTCATGTCTTTCCCATGTAATAGGAGCAAAGGGAGCTTCTCATTACAAACGCAAATAATGCTACAATGATAATTCACCACTGCCAATTATTTTCACGTACCCATTGTTCTACTTGATTATCTAATCAGTTCATTTTTTCATCCATGCACACACACTATAGTTACACACAAGGAGCATGGGATGTCTTCAATTTCTCAGCCAGTCGGCTCTTCTAATGAGTACTATATTACTTGCACAATCCATAGTAGATTGCCAAGCATATATGCACAGATTGATAGTTAGTTAGTTCATTTGGATTCAGCGCATTCAGACACACAAAGAACAATGTGGCTGTCAAATTTTGTGACTATCATTCACCTTCCGTTTCATCATGCACAATGTGTTGTGCATAAATTTTGCGTCCCATAACAGCTATCATAATAGCGGTGGACGGAAAACATTAGATTGTAATAACAATGTAAACTACGGAAGCCTAATGGTCTGTGAGAAGTGTGTTTTTGCCAACTCATTTGTTAAGCTTGTTTGTTGTCATTATGATAATTTAGTGAATGCAATTCATTTGGGCACATATGATGTCTTATTTAGTCTTCTTATCTGCGTGAGAGAAATGCCAACTAGCCCTTTAATTGTATGAAGTTAGCAATAGGAAACTGTTTGAGAGAGCATAGGTTACTCATTTCACTTTTCCCTTTGCACAATACGAAATGTTTGCATTTTTTCCTTACACAAGTTTTGGCATGGGAAATCACTCTTGCTTTCTTAAGCCAATGGGTTTTACCGCAACATATTTTGTAAAAATTCCTTTGCAGACGAAAGTTGATGAGACTGATTTGAAACATTGTTTTCGTCTTCCCTTGTAAACTACATATATATAGTAGTATGTAGTTACATTTGATTTTCAACGCGTTCTATAATGCATTCACATGTCAATGCTGATTTTTTTTCTCTCTGTAATGTCTATAGAGGGATCAAATGAATGAAGGTAAAGTAGTTGGCTGATGAAGACGTTTAATAGATTCATTTTTTTCACATACATTATGGCCATTACACCTTTGACTCCATAAAAAGGAGTTGATGGTACGTTTGTGTTTACGAAGTAGGCATAGATAGATATTATGAGCTATAGTCCTGCTGAGCTCGTTTGACTCTCACTCTAACCTTGGCGTAATGAAAACAATAAATATTTATTGCACGCCTCGGCAGGATTAATTTGTTCCTTTAGTAGGGGATGTCATGTCGTCATTATCTCAAGTTCGTGAATCTATTATGTTTGTTTGGTTTGGAATCGTTTCAGTTTCCTTATGTATGGTTATCTACCTCATTAAAAAAGAATAGTACAAATTGTGTGACTGTAAACACATGGTTTTGTCACTGCTGCTGTTGGTTATTCCTACTGGATTTGAAATTTTTTCATAGTTCATTCAATGTACTTGTGTAGGTAAATAAAATTAATATTCTGGCTTGCAATGCACTACAATATGTACAGTTAGTTAGTTAGAAGGAAGGAAAGTTGTATTCAGAATGTACCAGAATAGAAACCAATACTATAAATTTGAGAATCATGCAAACCAAGTAATATGGAACGTGTTGCACGCATTACAAATGAATTTGTGATAGAATATAATTGACTTTGGTGCTGCGGAGAGTTTAGTTGATTGAAAATGTCACAAATTTTGTGGTTGCATGCATTAGATTTCTACATGCTGATCATTTCATTCATTCAATGACAGTGTTATCACGAAATGCATTAAAGAAACGGTTCAATAACTCCCTGTATTTATTTGTGACATGGCAGAGTTGTCTATACTCTTTTCACAGGGACTATATATGTAGTACGCAGTACTTTTGTAGCTAGCTAACTAACTATAACTAACTAACTACGAATAATGTGTATGTATAATACATGCAACAAATCAACATGGCTTGAATGCTTGAAAACAGATTAATACATGAACTCCAGAGTTCCTTTTACTTCCCCTTGTTTTCTTTATTTTATGCACTGTGTACCACTCACTTATTCATTGGGAGCGAATAGTATTATTGACTGCGTTAAATTAACAAATTTCTGTAAACTGATGGACTGATGGTTGAAAAATGGAACGACATTCACAGTCATGCTATAAATGTTTGTCATAATTATTCCACCTGAATGATAGAGACAAAAACATAAAAATCTATTTACTTTTGTTACTTTTGTACCCAACTGCTCAATTTATTCCTTCTCACTGGATACAATCTTAATGCAATTTGTTATTCTGCAAGCATGTTTACTACAGAGAAAAAAGCAGAGATTGCAATAGAAACTACTATTATAATGTATTTCATTAGAGTTTTTTCTTTTCACAGTAACTAACTAAACTGTTATGCATGAAAATGAACCAGTGAATTAAACTGTGTTGGTGAGGGGAGTGCAACGAATGAAGCTGTTGATTTTTATTCATCAAGAGTAAACGCCCAATTAATCAGAATGAAATCATTACTTACGTGTGGGCTTGTGAAGGGATGCACAGAGTGCTCAATACCTATTTATTTGGAACTCAGGTCTTGGATTAACATCTTCATTCAGGATTCACATTTGGTGGTCCTACTCAATTTTTATAAATTACTCTCAGGGGACTTTTAGTTGGAGATTGAAAATGTTTTACCTTCCTCCTTACATGTTATGTGTCTATCCATAGGAAATAAAATAGGTTGGGAATTTACTCACTTTGTAGATGCCGTTTGACAGGACAACTATTCTTACTAACTAACTGCGAGCGATAAAAAACTAGTATTTATAGGGATGGGACTACTAACTAACTAATAATACATATGGGGTCCTATTTTAATAATAAAAATGTAAACCGTGTTCATTTTCAAAGTCATCTATGTAGCTCTTGCACTCCCCCCGTAGGCTTTTCCCAGTCATCTTAAGTAAGTATGTACTAACTAAAGAGTGCATGCATTTTAACTAACTTGACTCGTCATCTGGTTTCCTCCCTTTTTCACCATCTTGTTCTTCATGTGTGATATTTTTGTGTATGGAGTGAGTGTACTATAAACGAGTGTTACTTCAAGACCACCTAGTAAATAAAATAGCAGTCTAAAACTTACGAACCTAAAGGTGTCTAATTTTTCCCATCTATGCATGCATTTGTTGTTGTTGTTCCTATATTTCAGCATGGTTAGCATAAGCAAGCATAAATTCACCAAAATTGAGTTTTTTTTCGTTTTTGGTTATGGAAAAATTCACGTCAAAAGATGAATATTTATATACATAAGATTGAATTGAAAGTTTAAAGAAATAAGAAAAAATTATTCAATGTTTGTAACAGTTCTATCAGTGAATATTGATTACTTCATCTAGTAGAAAAGCACACATATATAGGGCACAATGTTTATTTAATAGAATTATATCTGTAGGTTAAAAGACTAGTTTTTAGAAGCAGGCTACCCGGGCAAGTTTGTGCCAACCTTTTCAGTTCTCTTACTAATTACAAATTGTGAACTGGGCCTCTCAATGTGCACACAAACTACTTTTAGTAATAGCTATTGCGAAGTAAAACGGTCTCTTTTTTAGTGATTTATTACAATTAGTCAGATAATCCACTTTATGAATGCAAATCTTCAATAAGTCAAAATTAAATTTAGAAACGCTTACTGTTGAACAAACAAATGGCAACAATTTATCAAGAGATATAGAACAGAGACGCCAACAATCGCCTAAAAAAACAGTATACACAAAAACGGCATTCAACATACACAATATTGCAAATGCACCAATTCATGAAAATCAATTAAATTGAACTTCATGAAAAGAGGGCACACATTCCTCATTTCTAACAATACTCGTATTATTAACAAGCAACCTGAATATTTCCCGAATAACACATGATTAAATATTAATATATAGGAAATCGAAATGTCGCAAAATAGAGCTCATCTCACGAAAAAAAATACACTCACTTGAATATTCAAAGTGGAACTATAGCAAACTATAACTTAAACATATAATAAAAGAGTTACAGTGCAATAAGTAGCCTATATGGAAAGCTATGTAACAAACTAGTGCACACGACAAACTAACAATTTAAATGACAGGCTTTCTTTTCTCCATATATTTAGTGCATGATGTGATGACGGCACTCAACTTTTTATAATCATAGGGTAAAACATTGGAGAAAATGTGTGCGGGCTCCAGTCACTAGCTAACTAACTAAATAATGGCATAATTTACCAACTAAACTACTTGAGTATTCCACCCATGAGTTAAATTACACACTGGGAAAAAGACACTTTATATTTTCAATGTGATTAAGCTAAAAATTTGCATTCATTTATTTCTTACCCTCACTTATTTATACTATGTACGCGGAAAATAACAGGAAATCAAGTGAAAAATTTCACTACTCACGTATATGTAGGTTTATTCATCAAGTGATTACATAGTATTGCTAATTTAATTTTTTTTTAACTAACTAACTAACTACGGACCACTTAGCATTGATTCGTTGACTAAACCCCAATGTGGCATGTGAGGTCTCCATATCTGATGAAAAGTGAGTGAGCTCACATTAAATATAAATATGTTATGATTGCATGAGAGCTGGAGAAGCATTTAGAAAATTGCGGACCACCTTATCGTTGTGTGTGAGTGAGCCAGTATAGGAAACAAGAAGCCGTGTCAAAAAGCTGTTGCCACTCACGCTCCCTTAAATGCAAACTCACACTGGAGTGAGCCCTATACCTAGTCTGTAGTTAGTTAAGTAACTAACTAACTAACCAACTATAGGAAAGCATGGAAATGAGAACCACTCCGGTGCTCCCATCTTAATGGAATCAATCGGTTAAGCCCACTTTTAGTTAGTTACCAATAAGAAAGTAAAAGTGGGGAACGACTGGAGAAAAAACATGGAAAATTATCTGCGTATATTCTATGCATACGTTTTGTTAGTTGAACTAAATAACTAACTAACATAGCATAAGTCACAGAGCCTTGTGTAGTGAGTGACTGACTGAGCACTCAAAGTTAATGATTCGTAGCAATGCAATTTAAATTTCTCAATCCTTCTCACGCGACCATTCGCTATGTACATGTAGAAAAAGTTTTGGCTAAACAGGAGTCTACTACTATTTAGTTAGTAATGTAGTACTAATGTTAAAAATGGCAAGAAAATACATATTATGAATATTCACAGTAGTAAAGTTTCCTACAACTTTTCATATTGAACTCACTCAGCAAGAAAATTAAAATTTCGTACTCACTAGAATTACTAACCAACTAACTAACTAACTAAAAGAAACCATAATTATTATGATTTTGTAACCAAACCGGATACGACTCTATAAAGATGACCCCCCGTACTTTCTCTAGCATAAAAGTGCGTTCGAAATGAATACACATAGCATTCCGTATACTCCCACCTAATTTAAACAAGTCTTTGACTACCATGTAATTTTATGTTCCCAACTATGCCCGACTTCCTAAATAACTCTATAGTACTCAAATTGCGTTCACATTTTATTGTGTAATGATATTATTATGAGCGTTGCGTGGACTCGCAAACACCATCAAATTAGTGCACCATTAGCTCAATGATAATAAAAGGAGCAAAGTGTTCGTTCCTTCAACCAACGCTACTTTCAAACATATACATATGTTCATATGATGAGACTTGCTCCGGAGTTTCACCACATTCGCTTTACATGATGATGATGATTACAGTAATTTCTAATGCTCTAGTCCTGTTCACTCACTCAGCCCGTTAGCCAACAACATGGAAAAGCTCAATCATCATAATGGATTCTGTAGTTTCTGTTTTCGCCCTTGTTGTGGGCGACCATGGAATAATAAGGAGCATGCAATCATATTCCTAGGCAAGCCATACAAAATGATGAGATATAGTCATCACAGACTAAAGGATGATACGATTATGGTTATCATCAGAGTGATTACTAACCAACTATAACTATATGCTATGCACTACTTGAGTGAACTAGGCCCAAGGAAACTCATTTTCTTGTAGATCATGATTACCGTCTGAAGCTAGCAACCATTTTCCGAATTACTTTCCGTATACAGCGCGCTCGCACGAGTCAGCGATTAAGCTACAAATTTTTACATCTTCCATTCAGTCTTCCCATTTTTTTGCCACCCTCACATGGGAATGGGCACCACCCATGCTCTTGAAACGGCAAACAAATGTTAGTTTTCTTTATAGTTGTTAGTGTTGAGAGTCGGTATTGTCAAAAATTAGAGCACAAAGTCATTAACAGCGTTTCAGTATTATTATACACGGCTGGCATAAAACTAGTAATAATGAAAAAGTGGGGGAAAAGCCCTCAGTGAATTAGCTAGGTTTTTTTTGTCTTTTCTTCGTGTAGTTTATAGTCTATCTTGTTGTAATATGCATACATAATGAATTGACTAGTTAGTTAGTAAGTTAGTTAGTGACTTGTACATTTTTGTGGAATAATAAGTCTAGTGCAGAAACTTATGTGCGACTTGATAGCCTTCAGGTGTCAACGGAAAGCCCAAGACGAAGGAATTTAGAGAAAACCGCAAAACAGTGCACGAGGAATGACATGTTGTAAGCCCTGGAGAACATGCCGCCTTCGTTTGTTCTAACCACGGACAATAAATTAGCTAGTCAGTACAACGAGTAAAAACCGCTACTAACAAACTAACTAACTATACTTTACGTACATACCTAATGTAATGTACATGTTGATGACTTGACTAGCTAGTTTTAATTTCATTTCAATGTTCTTTATAGTTGCGCATTCCGTCCGACCAGAATACATAAGTTGGACAGATTTGTGGTCACAATTACTGCTTTCCTATACATACCCAAAAATTCTAAAGGATCCATATTTCATTACGTTGGTCGTGTTTTTTCACGTTTAATACATTGTCAGCCTTATGGCACACGAGGAGAACTAACTGAGAGCATTGCATCTTAATTATAAAGACGGAAATCTCCTAGTCAGTTAAAGCTAATAAAGGACAAGATATATACATGGAGATAAAAATAGAATCAAATAAATTAGACATGTGGGTTTCAAATGGTCTATCTTTTTTGGATCACCCGTAATAAATTGATGACTTCCAATTGCTATGCTACTAGCTGAGTTGGAAGGATTACACAAGCTTAATAGGTAGTCTTTTTTCCGTCAGAGATAAATCTTTATTTCTATCTCCCTGGTAAACTACAGTTTATAAAACTGGGTGTAGATAACCCAAAAAGAAAAAGGTGAGCGATGGATGTTGCTAGTGTACAGTGAGCTAGTTAAAACTTCCTTCCCCCCTGTCCTTTTCTCACAAAAACAAATGTTCCTAATCAAATAAGCATTTTCTTGTGCCTACACAATCCACATGGTTGTAATAAATGAGCAAAAGGCATGGAAACAAGGTCCAATAAAGATATCTTGATAATGGAAAAAAAGGCTTGGGACAACCGTAGGTATTTGTTTCACTTTTTTTTGTGGCGTCCACAAAAAAAATATGGCAAAAGGTGGAGCTTCTTTTTCTCTCCTCACAATTACCTTCTCATAGCTTTATTGCTTTCTCTATTTACAAACGAGTGCCTTCACTATTCTAATGGCAATTAGACAAACAATGTTTTATAACCTTTATGGGCTCACGTGTTGACGGGCAGCAACTAACTTACTTGTATATTTATGGGACAGCTGCCAAAAAACACAAAAATTGAGGTTTCAACCCTTTCCCAATGAATTTACCATAAAGTCTACGAATCCGCATTATGTTAACGTCCAGTTTAGATTCCTTAACCGAATTCTGTTGTCAAAAGTCATTTCTCCAAAAAGTTTCTACTTCTCATCATGATATATCAATCAATCTAGCTCAGTCAGTAACTAACTAACTAAATTGCACATTGTCGCATTTACACACATGCAATAAAATTTTAACAACTCAAGGGTAAATTATTATATGTTGTGTGGAGAACAAGTTGACAACACACACATTTGGTCTAAAGCAATGTTTAGACGGAAATAGGGAAATAAAAATCCACTTGTTTACACGTTTTACATCGTTGATCCTAACTAACTAACTTAGTAACTATGCATTTAAGTCTGAATGCTTGACATTAGACAGTACAAAATTCCAACATGTTATTAGCATCAAAATTTTAGCTGTATTACTCATTATGAGCCAGCATTTGGAAGAAACATGCATAATGAGAACTGTACATGAAATAAAAATCATTTGTTTTAAAAGCGACAGAGACCACGATGATGGGAGACCTTAATGGAGCATTTTCTCTGTTGGCCAAGAAAAGCAATAAAAGCTTTGACGTCTTTGCGTGCGACATTTGTTACGAGTTCTGTCACCACCTGGGGGGTTAACAATTCCCCTCGTTTTCCTCATCTATGTTTTTTTTTGGTCAAACCCTTGTTCGTGAAGAGAAAAAAATCATTTAGTTCTTACTCTTGTCTTGAACTGATCATTATGATTCACAGTATGTTGTAGAGTACAGTTTTTCACGAAATTTATTACAATGTGTCCTACAAGCTGGCTAACTAACTAACTCGCTAACTAGGGTACCCCTTTTCTTCATTATTATTATCTAGTTAGTTAGTTAGTTAGATCCCGAAAGATGAAAGTATGCCTGCGTTTTTAAAAGACAACCAACTCACATGTAGGTCCACAGATCAAACGTGTTTACGAAATTTGCACTCTTCTTCCTTAATTCATCCATTAAGCCGTCATCAAAATTGGATCAGCCAAGTCGGCCGTCACGTTTAAGATTGCATCACGACTTCCCTTGAGGCAGACCAACGTATTTATTAGCCCATTCTTCTTCCATGTGAGTATCATACAAGGGACTGTGGTGAAAACCAAACCTCATCATCACATTCTTTTGGGCAAGTGCCGCAATTTGGTTAGTTAGTATCATTATCTATATATATATGTTGTAAATAAAATGGCTGATAGATTGGGAAAGCGTATGGCTATAATCTGGCAATGGCCCTGGGATAGATTGTTGTGAGGTCTTCCTGAGAAACATCTTCATAGAATTATTATAAAATTTCTACCTGAGATGAAAATACGAGCGCATAAATACTAATTTGAATTGAAAGGTTCTAGACAGCCACAAATATGCATAGTTCGTTAGTTTAGTTAGTAAGCAGTGTCAATTTTTTTTTATTATTGTGCCTTCCTTTAGCCAAGCAAAGAAGACTATGCTGGAGTCAATGAATCTAGTTAATAAATTGTTTTATTCACACTGTTTAGTTTTCTACGGGTTTTCCCAGGAAATCTTTAAAAACTGTCTAGTAAACAGATACAGACAATGACATGTTAAATGGGAAAACATTGGCTCCCAGTGATTTACTAGAACTGGCAGTGAGCCCATTGCAAGCAGTAATTCTATAAACAGCAAGTCGAGCCTTACAAACTAACTAGCTAACCAATGAATGAGCTAACAAACCAACTAATGAAGAGATTGGGTCCACAAGGAGACGAAACGTATTAGTTCGTGTCATGCCTTTTCTCTTGCACAATAAAGACAAAGTTTATTCCTGATGAGTGGGTGCGCTTCAGTCAAGTGTGTTTTCACTTTTTAGGGTCTCTCTTGTAAGGTTCAAAATCCAGTTAGTTAGTTAGTTAGGTAGACACGTATTGGTATACGGAAGACTGACTAGACTTGGACCTAGGGAAACGAATCCACCTAATTTGTGGCTTCTGCCAGCTAATTTAAAAAGTACACAAGGAAGGCAGATCTCTGGCTATGGAAACTAACTAACTCAACTGTACTGCTCGTATAATGAACGGAAGGCTATGGTTCAAGTTTACCAAGAGTTTTGTGGAACACTATTAACCCTTTTATGTGGCACATTTGCTCAAGTTGTTTGCCATCTCATCCTGCTCAGGTCTAACGAACAAACTTATCCAGGAGCAGCATAGGGAAGCTTATTAGCAGTGTCATGTTGTGGTGAACTCCACTCGTTTAGCGACAGACAGATAATGCAGTTAACACTTTATTGATACAAGAAACTTTTTTTCCCTCTGCGTGCAGTCATCATCATGATACGCTCCCACTACTAAATACTGCTGCTAGTTTTATTTCCCGAATTTGCAGTCTCATCACATGAGTGAGCTTTACTCAATCTCCGTGCTTAACTTTATGGGGAATTGTTGGTGTAGAAAGTAGGAAGATGGTTTTCCTGTCATCAGCATTGCTACATATAGAATCAAGTTGATACACCGCTTTGTGTTTTGTAAGCATTTTTTGTCGAGTTGATTTTGTGGATTTTATTTATGTAGATAGCATGAATCCCTGTCAGTAAAAATGTACAAAAACTTGACTTTGACTGAATAAATGGTCAGAATTTTATTTTTTTTAGTCAGAGAAATTGATTTAAAAACGGTTGTGTGACCGGAAAGAATGGTTTGACTTTATTGTCTGAAAAAACCTTTCCTTGGTTTGTAGATAGGACTGACTGATTTTGCTGACAACGCTTTAGCTTCATTATGAAACCATCAAAATTTCACTTTTTTGGAAACAGTATTATAAACTAACTAAATTGGATGAGACAAGCACAAAATTTACATTTTAATTTCCTGCCACATTAAAGTGTTTAGTATTCCGCATATTCAGTTCTGTGTCCCAGTGTGCGTAGTGTCCAATTGACTCTGGACCGTGAAATGATAGCAAGCAAGTGTAGTGGTGGTGTCCCACAGCGTTTGCATACAAAATACTTTTACCCCTATCACTTTTAATTGAGAAGATCCAAGCATTTGTAAAACTGACGATTCATTCAGACTTATTTGGAAGACATTTGAATAGTTACTGTCCCCAAAAGTGGACCCTATGCATGCGGTGGGTGTATTTTATTGCCAGCTTTTACATTTAATGACTCTATGCAGTGAGTTAGTAGAGACGTATTGTCTTTGGCAATGCTAGCTTTAAATTATAGCACTAATATGGATTCACAATTTCTCCCCCTTGTGTCACATTGAACATGGGCCTGGGATTAAATCTGAGCTCATGACTCTCCATTCTAAATGTGTTAATTACACGTGATTTGCATAGAGCACGCTGAATATCCTGTTCTACGATATTCGGTTGCAAATGCGTAACATTTACAGATCCGTTGCTTTCTCATTGTAGCAATGAATTGTCAACATGAATTGCGTAAAATTTTATTCTAAGACATGCATTTCTTGTTCATAGTATGCTTTACAACGGAAAACACATTTTTTAGCTTTAAATTACCGTCAAAATTTCTATAAACATCTATATCAAACTAAACTTATTAAATTCAAAGCAGAGAAATCAGCCACAGCTAAAAATTTCCACATACACGCAGATGAAAAGGGTACCACTCGAAAAATCGTATTATGTATGACTGTGACACACAAACAGAGGACACAGAAAGCAGGCAAACCGGGGGATTGCATTACAAACTAACTAACTAACTAACAAAACTTACTATTTGTGTGTTTTGTTGTTGAAAGGGGGTAATGAAACATTGATTTGCGGTGTAACATGAGCTGGCAGATGTTGAGCCGAAAATCGTACTACTTGCCTACTAGTAAGTTAAGTAAGTTACTAAACTTTTTGTATTAGTTAGTTAGTTAGTAGTTAGTAGCACTGAACTTGAGAGCATTCACATAACATACTTAAACATTTAGTTAGTTAGTAGTCAGTTGGTAATGAATGTCCCCATAGTCCTGTGTGGGTAATGCTATTACAAGGAACAAACAGAGACAACCTTGTGAGCGAGCATGAGATAATACTAACTAACTAACTAACTAACTACCCTATAGTCCTTCCGAGTCCAAGTCCTCTTCATTTCATCCAGCATGGATGACAAGGCACGGAACAACAATAATAATATTGTGAACCACTCCTTTTGAAACTCTCCAACTAACTAACTAACTATAGTGTCGGCCTGGATTACCTTTGGGAACATATTATTTTCTTCCACTTGAGTCTGTACCCAGGAGCAATTGAGTACTTGGCCCCGACTATTTGCCCGAGAAATATGTATCCTCCACCAAAGCGACTAATTGAGCGTCATTAATGGCCATTCAGGTCTTGTCAAATGGGAAAAAAACACAGTTCTCAAGAAAATATAGCAAGGACAGAATGAAATAGTTATTGCATACAGTATGGATCCAGCATTATTACATAGCAGACTGTGAATGCAGTAAACTGTAGTACGAACCACTTTGTCCCACAATTCGTGGATGGATAAAAAAAGTGTATACACAGATTCTATCTCCATCCGTGAAGTCCTGGATAATTTAAATACATGCTTATTGGCCAAGTGAGTGATTTTTTTCATCCATAACATGTACTATTTAGTTTTGGATCCTTGGACACAGACTATTATGATGCATGTTATTGGATTGAACCCAAGGCCTATATGGGTTTAAACGATCAGTAAAAATGTCATGGATATATTGTCTGTGAGAGAAAGGGACCCTGCTGATTGTAAATTGAATCTTTATCCTCAAATTGACAACGGTAACTAATGGGTATTTGGTTAGGCTTTGTCTTTTCTCTAGCCAGGTAAAATGGGCGCATCATTCTTTGTGTATTCCCACTGGGCCTTTAAGTGGCTATCATGTATCATCCCAAAGTTTGTTCCCTGTGTGTCCACTCTGGCTCGTAACAACAATGATAATAATAATAATAATCTTGTCCGCACTCAACAGTTAAAATAAATATCGTCATTTCTGTCCACAGTGTTCATGTATATTTGTTGAAATTGTGGACACGCGGCCATTTTAAAATTTATTTTTCTAGCCCTACTACACCCCTAATGATCCCTTGGCCATTTATTTATATATTCATAATAATATTTGGCTATTTTTTGTAACCCATGCATTTGTTTTAAAGATTATTTTTTGTTTCTGATTTGCGTTTAGTTCTTTAAACACAATGATTCACTTTTTGTGAACAAAAACAGTTAATTTGAGGTGTGGTTTGTTCAATATGTCTTAATATTTGAAAATAATTTTTTAATTGCTCAGATTAAGGCTGTATTTAATTTTCGTATTCCACGTCCTATGGGAATGGAGCATCGTGTCCCCGAAATCCCGAGGAGTAGAAACCAACTAGGGACGTAATCGTACACTATAGTAATTTGTTTTCCTGGGGCAAACAGTAATAAATACTGCGTGAAAATCCGGCCTACAGGTATTATCACAGTGTAGTTAAAACGAAAAGGACTTGATTTAATTTGAGACGCTCAAAATTGTGGACAGCTTTAATTGAACATTTTTTCGTATTTTAAAGAGATGGGATCTGAACATCAGTTTTAAGCTTGCACAATAGATACTTATAGCCGGGCCTACTTGCCTTTAGCCAGACTCACTCTTACGAGCAAAATTTAAAACCTGCCAAATTTTCAATGAGAAACAAATTTTTTTACGTACGGCAAGTTTCTAGAATTTTCTAAGAAATCTACAATTTTCAACTTTTCTGTTGCTTTTTAGAACGATCGTATTGAATGGATACGCTTTTAAAGGTGTCCAAACTCTTAAGCAGCTTGCAGTTACTAAATATAGTTCTTTTTGCAGCGACGGATAGCTGCGCACATCGGATCGGGGTCTTGGTATTGTCAGAACCTCTATAGTTACTATTTATAACTTTAGAAAAAAGTATAAACCATGTAAGATAAAATATATCCATGATTAATGGAATAGTCTTGTTAAGGGAACACCAGTTTGTATAATTTGTATTCAGGCAGTCAGATGGACCCGTCATATTTAGGTTACTATGTAAATAAATTAGTGCCCTCAAAACTTCCCCTTTTCGGTAGCTTCAAATTAAGTTTAGTCCTAAAAGATGATGCATGATTTTATTGTGTCCATAATAGAACTAACTTTATGTTATTATCTCCCAGGGCCATTGCCACATTTCACGGTCTCTATTCCTACCCAGTGGCTATGTGAACGAGCACACAGATAGGGATAACCCTTTTGCCGCTCTTACCAAGTATTTTTTTTTTACCTGAAACCTATATTATACTTTTTAGTATAATGTAACCCACATAACAACTTCACATCATATTATTATTATACCCTTGCGCCTCCCTGCCTACTGAAATTGACAGTGATGGAAGTACTGGGCTTTTTTACTGAATTATACTGAACCCAACCAGTCTATCTTTTATCACTTGAATAAATAACTTAAGACGCACACACCAAATAAATTCGACTGTCATTATTATTACTTACTTACTTTCTATATGGTCCTTTGTCATCCTATTCATTACATACATGGTGCATTGTACGTGAATGCAAGCTACCAATTTCCAATCCTTAGCGCATATAATATAATGCAATCCTTACGTTTGGAAACTTGAGAGATTAAAAAAACCTCCGTACAACTGACATTTGCACATAAATTCTTTTCCCTCAAATGGAGATATGTATATATACGATGGATACTAAAAATTAAGCTAAATGTTATGTAACTTTGATCCACCATTTATGGAGCTCATCATTACTGTGTATAAAACATGATGATGATGATGGTTGCACAAGACATATTTCATTTTCTACAATTTTATTTTGTTGAAAAAGGGATTCTGACTAACATATATATTATTTAATCATTAGTTAGTTAGTTAGTTAGTGAGTGACAATACGAAGAACTGGGTATCTTTTCTAGCGTCTGTCCCATGGAGACAGGAAATCTGGGGCTCAAGTGAAGAAGAGGAAAATGCTCTTGTATACCTTTTGTCCGGTCCAGTGGTCAAGAAGACAGGCCGACGTAATCCCAATAAAAAGGCCGCTCTTTCTTTCAACCCGTAGGATAGGACCCTTGTTATGGAGACAAGGGAAACGATGCATACATTGTAAAGCGATAAGGAGCTCCCTAATGACATTGTATAAACACCACGCGTGTCGCCATTGTCCGCCTTATTTGCTCATCATCCTTTCATTATTGACTCAAGGGCCTGTGAAAAGAAAGTTTCTTTCTCACTTGCTCACTGTGTGTCCATTTAATTTCAGTGATACGCAAAATGGTCTGCACTGGGCTACTAACTGGCTTAAATTTGGAAGTACGATTGAGCCCACTGTAAATTAATGGATTGGTTCTGCGATTCCATACGTTTTTACATTTTCTTTTCATTGTTAACGAAAATGTTTGAAAGAATCCAATTTAAAAATCTGCTTAAAATTACAATAGAAAAATTCTAGAGTTATAATTTGAAAATTGAACCGACTAAGTAAGTAACAATGGATGGATTTAAGCAGGAAAAGTATAGCATGTTTTTTTGTCGCTTTGTAATTGCATGTTTGTGTTCTTATTTCCATAAGTTATTAGTGTAATACAGACGTTAGTGGTACAATTTGAATATAGGCAGACACTCAAGTGGCAAAAATAATGAAGACTGACGCAATAAGATATATTATAAAAGTGCCGATGACCTCTGGTCTAGTGAAATTCATGGCCCATTTTTCAGACACCGCTTCCGTTTTCTTTCACTCATTAGTTAAGTTCAAGTCATGAGAAGTTTTTTGAAACCAAATCTGCCTGTGTGTAAAGCATTTGTAGTCAAAGTGTACGCAGTTTTTGAGAGCTCACTTTGACGGCAAATGCAGTCGCCATTACAGCGCACTTATTCCCAGTCAAGTGCTCATCAGGTGCAGACATCAGACAGTTTTAATTGTCTTAAGGGTGCAGTCTTGTTCCAATGAATTGCAACTCTTGTTTTTAACTTTACTTAGTTAGTTACTTACATAGTTTGTCTGCATATCTTCCGTTTATGATCATGCTGCTTCCAATCTTATTTTATGTGCTGCCACAAAAAACTTTTTGTATCTAGTAGTACTCAAAACTGCCCCTTAAAACCAAAAATTCTTCACGCAAAAATTATATTTTCTACTGTAACTAGTATTCATTTTCATATTACTAATTAGTAAAAAAAATTCACTACCGTGATTACCACAAGTATACCTTTAGCCTATCTTTTTCTTACATTATAATGCACAAATTGTCCTCAAATTTGATGGCTTCATTACAAACCAAACCAGAAAAGATCAATGACAAGTCTTTATCGAAAATAACAACCTTATTCATGGATGAGAAACTATTGGATCCAGTGACAAGTACACATTGGACATTTAATGATCCTGATTTGGAGGATAATCTGATGTAAGGAGTGGCTTAAAAAGATGTAAGGCTAGATAATAAAAAGATCCACAGACGGGTTCTTATGTGTAAATACAATGATATAGCTAACTGCACACGAAAAGCAAAATATGACATAAAGCTAGCTCTTTTTCTATTCTATCTTAGTTAGTGTACAACTGACTAGGTATGAGAAAGATAATGCTGTGAATCTTTCCACGCTCAACTCCACTCATTTTTCTCCTGTCCTGTGTTCCGACAACACTTTCACGGGTAGATGGACATACTACACAGAAAGAGCAAGGGGTAAGCCATATTGCTATCACATATTTGGTAGTGAGGCTAATGTGGCTGATTAAAAAAGATACGCGACTCACTGACTATATATACATACGGGGGGAATGAAACTACTGCAGCAAATGACAGTGACGGCTACTCGTTCCCGACGAATTCAATGCTCGGGATGTCAGCAGGTGAATAACGAGCACGTCTTCAAAGGAGACCGACAATCTAACCCCCCGCAGGAATTTTATAATTATGCATACCATATTATGTATGTTTTAAAAAGTTACAGACTTGATCGTCTCCCTGTACGTAAGTTCCATTTAGTTATAGTTCTTATGTGTGTGCACTTTTTGAATCCATGGAGGTCTATCATGCATGTAATGTGTTCTATCAGTTTCATGTGGCACTCTCTCCATTTTCTGACTATGGCATCCCATTCAAATAAATGCATGCATGTGGAGCACTGGGGTCTCCATCAGACTGACTCAGTTTTTTAGTTAGCCAATATTTGAGCCATGTTTTCAAAATGCATTCTCATCCCGTGTGAACACATGGAATGCAAATACTATAGCATTTTCTAGACAGTATAAAGTGCAACTGATCTGTGTCATAAGACTGTCAAAGGAACCGCAGGTATAGAATGAGCAATGAATGGACGAATGAATGAAGGAACAAAATCAGATCTAGTTAGTTAGTTAAAAATTTGAATTTGTATTCAATCTTGTGTGAAAAATTCCACCCTGTTGTCAACATTTATGCACACACCCTAAAATGTAGAAATAAATGCTAATAAAATAGAGGATAGAAGAGATTTTTATGTCCCATTGGATTCTTTTCAGTCTTTTAAAGTTGCATGTTTTTTTCCGCAACCAGTACAAGAATCCATTAGCTAGAATTTTTGAAAACCCAAACGGCCAGTTCATAATTCATGGGATGATTATGACTCGACACGCATATGTTCCAGCACAACTATTTTTGGGTGGCAAAACGCAAAGTGAAATTACAACAGGGGCACAACACAGCCCATCAATTACTTGATGCTCCCAACTAACTAACTAACTAATAAATGTGCAAGCAAGGGTATAAGAAAAGCACCTGGGAGTAATACTACAACTTCAAGGGACAGGGGAAAAGGATGTGGAGGTTTGCTCACATATACATACATAACTAAGGTAGTTAGAAGCATGGAGCCGGAAACGTTCTGACTAGTGAATAGCATGATGAGCTATTATGTATGAGCCCAACAAGGTGGGTGGAACTGAGAAAAAAAACTCTTCATTTTGTAATAATAAATACGCCTGGGCGAAAAAAAAAGTTCAAAATGAATCCATAGCATGCATTGCATTACTTACTAACTAAATTTATCCGATGCTTAAAACGCAATCTCCAATCTAATTTTCGTCCATGTGTGTGTGTGCACCATAAGAAAATTATGAATGAAAAGGAACTGTGTAATCTGTAGCTTCTAACATTTTCTTTCACTACTAGACGCAATACATGTGTGTGGGGTGACGAAGGTAGGAAATAGCTTTTTAGTGCTGTCGTCTTATAAATAATCACATGGAATGGGAGTCCGATTTGAACTCATAGTTGGTTAGTTATTTACTAATATCAATGATAATGATGATAATAATAATAATAATCTGCTCATCATATATAAGGGGTAATTTTATGAACAGTCGGTCATCCTCGATTGGTAGGTATGTGAGCATGGAACGGTGACTTAATTCACTTAACCCCACTTATGGTGGTCTAGTCTGGTCTAAATTGTAATTTTCCTGGCAACTCCACGTTCACAGAATGACATATGCCGTGAGAGTTGGCTACAAACGTGACCAAATCTGCGCTTTGTGGTTTCGTTGGCTGGAACATGTAAGACGTATAAATGTCATTTGTAAGGATTGATAAAAACACGAAGTCATGCGGTAAAACACCGCCTTCTCAATAATATATTAGTTGGACGGTTGGAGTTGTCCAAAAACTGGGATTTCCCGTTTCTCCAATCAAATGGAGTGGTAGTGACACAATAATAGTAAACGGACACAAAGATAGACAGGACATGGACACATTTTTGGAACGTTGTTGGGCATATTAGTAGAGATCTACGATCGTGAGAAGGGGACTGAATGGGAAAGTCCAAAAGGCAACCAAGTGAATCAAATCATGTGAGACAGGGCTAACAATGGGAGTCTGTTGCGTAATAATAGAGTATTGAACTACTGTGTTTGTAAGGATGGCAAAGACGACTGTAATTTCCCTTGTCTTGCTGTCATGCTACAGTGTTGTCCATGCATGTTTGCATGAAAATTGCTTTTCGTTTTCGTGAATGACACTCTTGGTTAGTTTCAAAGGACTGGGTCCGGAAACCACAACAAATTAGATTCCACAATTCACGAAAATAGTTAGTTTGGGTAATATTATGATGGCAAGAAAAAAGTATTCGGTAGGGGCCTTTGCCATGCAATGTTTTGTCATGGTTTATTGCTGGCTATTTGGCTCCATATAAGTTGTCGTACAAATCATCTGGTACAATGCAATGCATGTTTGGAGGAGACAGCAGTTGTTTTCTTGATAGACTATTTAAAATAAGCGTAAAAAGCCGTTGGATGAAATGAATTAATTCCCAAACTAAAATTTTAACTTTCAAAAGCAAGACACAAATTATATTGGAATCGTTGGCTATAGATTTGGCACATTTTTCATATTAGTGCTCAAAGCTTAAGCTATTGAGGGAGCACTATTTTCACCACTACTAAAGTATAATTGGATTTAGAGTTGAGAATTTGAAGGAAGTTTACTAACCAAATAAAGTTTGTGAGTTCAATTACACGATAAATAGCGAAACATTGAGTATTTACTCAACACAATACCACCCT
>Ga0210040_10003753_pt1 | contig 20318 bp, 10 predicted proteins | sample CryGeyCG12114_NA_FD_185462 | JGI IMG/M metagenome (GOLD analysis project Ga0210040, IMG submission 185462) | Groundwater microbial communities from aquifer - Crystal Geyser CG19_WC_8/21/14_NA (SPAdes) (version 2) | ecosystem: Environmental > Aquatic > Deep subsurface > Groundwater | place: USA... | reverse complement strand
TTAATTTGCTTGTTTTAGACTTTTCAGTCAGGCCATCAGAATTGATTCCAGATACGGACTTGCTGGTTTTTACTGACTCCGTTTTTATTTCAAACTTTTCTATTCTGAGTTTCAAATTCACGGCATGCAGAATACAATTCATGCGTTTGGCAAATATTTACTTGCTTGTGCTAAATTTTAATACAAACTTTTTTCAAACGTCGATTTCAAACACCCACAAACGCATTGTTTCTAGGTAATTTCTTTAATTTCTAGGTAATTTGAAACCTATTGTGTTTTTTCCATTCGGAAACCCCAGATACGGAAAAAGGAACATTGAGAAGGTTATGGCTGTAGCTCAACTACGAGTATGTTGCCAAGTCCAACTACAAGCCATTTCCAAAGAGTCAAATGTGTGTAGAAGGAAGAAGCAGTACATAAATGTGAGTTTATTACGCTTCCTGTATAAAAACCGGTGTTTTCACGCGATTGTCTTCACATGCATCAGTTGATATGAAACCACCAAATTCATGTCAAATCAGAAATGCATTGCAAAGTTTAAAAGCTAAAATTTTATTAGTTTACATGAATTTACAATGGAACTAAATTAAACTAATAAAAACCCGAATTGCTTGTATTTGCTGGGATGTAAAGGGAGCAAATTATTCTGAAAATCTCATATTAAAATTGAAACTGATTTTAGCCAGATAATTGAAAGCATTTTCGTGTGAAAAAAAATCATATAGATTCTGCAAATGGCCTTAAATCTACTAAAATTTTGATTAATCGCTTAACTCGTAGTTGTAAATAATCTCCATTAAATTAAGCATGAGAAACTTATTGTACATGTTCATAATTTTTCGTGAGCGCCTAATGGCTGTTCTTGCATTGTTTAGAATAGTAGCGAACAAATTGGAGCTATAAGTTAGTGTGTTAATGAATAGCACAACTTTGCTGACTTTGCTGCAGATACTATCAATACAATCAAACAGATACAAGTTTTTTTCTATGGAAGCCCCAGGGAAGGATGCAAGTGCATTTTTCTTCACTTTTTTTTATCTCATTCTAAGAACCATCACGTCATGTGCAATTTTTTTCAACAATGTTTTTGCTGGACTGCTAGTTCTAAGAATCGTCTAGGCGAACAACACACATAATGTGTGAGAATGCAGCAATGCAACATTCATTAACATACAACATTTTTTTTCACTTTGTGTTCAATGTTCAGTTTTTTGGAAACCATTTTATTCTCTTGTAGATTTCCTATGATAACTCAGCATTTGATTAGCTATAAATTGGTTTAACTTTTAGCACATATTAATGACCTATTTTTACAGAATTATGGAAGAACGCTTCCTCCCACATTATGGTTTGTTGCGCTTCCTTTATTCAATCGTTTATCACTATAGGCTCGTGGTCTTATCACAAGTATGACATCAAGTTTTGTTTTGTCGTCGTCCTTTTAGGGCAACAAAACCAATAACGCCTTGAAGTTCCAAAGATTTACCATAGTGACCTTCGATACCGGTTTAGAAAATCTCATTTCTCTCCAGAATTTTTTACTACAAACTAACTTAACTAAACCAACTACAGTTTTTTTCAAACTGTATATTAAATGTTATACAGTACCTGACTGATTATAAAACTTGTGTTGAGCAGTTGAACCCATCATTTTTAATAAGCAACATTATGAGCTGCTGGAAAAAAAATCCAGTAAGTATTTAATTTACGGATTTGCAGATAATGCGCACATTCATTGCAGAAGCTAACCCAAATATTACTGAAGTGGACGCTGTATTTTAGCTGTACTGTATTTTCTAAATGATAGCTTATAGCAGTAGTTTCATCTTACATGCGTGCTTCTCTTGACATTGCTATATTCTTGAAACACGAGTATGGAGCGTGCACACTCCTGTATTGTATACTGGATTTGTTGAAAAAAATGAAGCGCAGTTATTAAACATTGCTTTCCTAACCATACTAACCAACTATTTCAATGATAAATACTTGTTGTGCTTTTTCTTTTCGTTCCTTCATCCACAGTATACGGTGAATTGCAGACACCAAACGAAAGAGCATCATGTATACAAACCTGGGATTCAGTGCATTATTGCAGCTTATAAAAGTTTGGGACTGGATGGCAACAGCTTTCGGTAAAAACTAGATTCAAGCAGCAAATGACATTGACCATTTATGTAATATCAATTCCATGTGTGTAGGATTGGAAACGAAATCGCGGGACAATATATTAGAGGTTATATTTCCTTATTTAATCAACAACTATTACTTATGCACGTATTTATTTGATTAGTTAGTAAGTTCAAATTCCTTTTTAGCTTACCATGAAATGAACCCATGCTCATTCATGATTGATTCAGATTGCCTAATCGACATTACGTGTTAAAGTGTACGATATGAGCAACTTTTATTTATCACAGGCTCAGATTGCTCACAGTGACTTTTAATTATTAGAGAGCATATGATTAAGAAAATTTACCTACTGCGGGTCTAGTGAATCAGTTTGTTGTCGTCAAGTCAGACTGGATGGAGCCCAGTGACTGTCTAATGTCCACATTTTTTATTGCTATAGTTCACGCTTGTCAGGCACAACATTTTATAGTTAGGGCTAGCTTCTAACAGGTATGGTGTGTAAACCTATAGCATCAGGAAGCTTATTGCGCAGGCACTTGTTGCAAGTCAGTTGCATTTAAAAGGAAATGTGTGAATGAATCTGTGTAGCTTAACCTGACTCAAGTTGTCCTAATTACCGTTTGCCATCTGGTAAAGTCATAACCCTGACTATTAATAAAAATGTCAATATTTATATTTTCCGGTCATTAATTAAGGGTGTGTGTGAACTTAAAAATGTTTTGCTGCATTACCTGATTCATTTGTAATTTTTCCATTATTGAATTTTTTTATATGCAACTGAGTTAAAAAGCTGGATGTTTTATTGTTACATAATTGTCTACACTGATGGAGACAACATGTTGATTTTTCTTCTAATAGAAGGAATACCGATTTACTACATAGTTATTAAAAAGTTAAGAACGATTGTACGGGTAAAATTCATTAGTTAGCTTAACATGCATATTCTCTTTGAAACCAGCTCATGTGAAATGCTGTGGGGACCATATCTATATCTAAAAACATATCTAAAACTGGCCGAACTTAAAGTGACCATGTTTGGTGTGGGACGCCCTTGAGAATTATTAAATAACTAGCAAATATATGTACGGTGCATGCAGGTTTGAGTTATGTTCGTGAAAATGTTTAGTTTCACTAAACATTTTGTCTTTGAAAATTACAAAAATAGGATGAGAATAAAAAAAATTGAGAAACTCCTTTGAAAATGGCGTGAGAACAAATGATATGTTAATACAAACTTTTTGCAAAGAAACGATGTACGCAAACTATATTATGTTGTGCAAAACTTTAAAGCGACAAACAATGAAAAGTGTTAAAGGTTTCATAAAATCCACAGGAATTTATTTATAAGTAAGAAAAACAGGGCTAAACATATCTCTGTCTGTTTATGGGTCACTCACATTTGGGAGAGGTGTCAATCGGAATTTTTTCGCCACTAGTTTACATTTACACCTTCTCTAAATAGAGAATTGGTTAAATTGGTTTGTCTCGTTGCAGCTCATTCATTGTTGTCAAAGCAGCCCAATATTTAATGCAAATGCCATACAAGATATACGAATGCAATTTTTTGTGTAACTTTTGAAATGGGCAATGAACCAATTGGGGAGACAAATCAAGCCTATAAAAAGAAACTATAAACGCAAGTTTTCTTATTTGATTGAATATTTTTTCTCCCATTTAATTTTCAATGGTTCAAAACTCGCATGCAGTTTTACGTAAGTAAATTCTAGCATTGCTAGCAAAAACGGAGATTTGGTAAGCAATACAATGTTATTAGCCGTTGTTTATTGGAAATATACAGATATTTTATTGGAACTTTAATACAATCGCCATGATGAGTTACATGATAAACTGTCGCTCATCTCTACTTTGAACGGGAAGCTCTTTCTTATACATTTAGAATCAGTCACATTATAAACCACTCACTCTGAAGCATATAATAGAAAATTACATCTCATCATTATTTCTGATTCAGGTGTCCGGCACACACACATACCAACTAATAAGTACAGAATAATCCTACACAGAACTCAAAACATGTTTTCAATAGGTACACTATATGCATAGTCGACTCTACTTGTCAAGGCAGAACGCAAATCGTTATAAAAATATACAAAGAGCTCATATTATTAATTAGTGTAAAAATACTAATCAAGTACATCTAGAAATATTAAACGTAGCTCTCCTGACGAGAAGAATACATGAGAAACGAGTCCAGAAGTCGGGGTTTTATCAGATCGTCGGCATGAAGCTCCTTTGTTATCTCTTCACCACACAAGTCTACTAATTTTCGCAAAGTTGCCTGAAAAAGCCAAATATAACCAATTATTTTCCTCCTATTGAATAATTATAACCTAGATACGATCAATACAGGTAATATTCCATTGTTCTTACCAAAGCAGCAATAAGCACTCCATCGGAGTAATTTCTTTCCTGGTCTCTACGACATAGTCGAGCTAATCTGTGGATACCACCTAAATTATAGGCCAACTGAGCAACACCTTTCTCACTGGACAATCTAAATGATAAAAAATATTTTTTAGTAAAAACTGAACTTTCTGCTGTGTAATAGCACACTAGCAATAGTAAACACGGATCAAACCTGGAAAGGGCTATTGTTGATTTCTGCTGAAGCCGTTCACAAGCTGAGATCTCTGCAGTTGAATCAATATGAAGAGATGGGCGTTTTTGTAAAAATTTGAGCAATACAACAATCCCATTAGCATGTACTATTTCTGGTCGACAGGATTCGACAGCAGCCATATTAGCGAGGATCGTAGCAATCTGTTGAGCATGAAATAAACCATATTTTGATAAGAAGATTTTTAGGGTCAATTCTAACTAACTAAAATAAAGTTAAACATCTCATACGTGATCATTGACAAAGACAGAAAAGTTTGGATTCCTTTGAACCACTTCAATCAACATGGTCACTGTTTTGTAATGATTGAGCATTTTGATAGAAGCTACTTCTAAAAATGTGAGATTGGATATGGCAGCCACTAGAAGTAGGAAGTGATCCTCTTCCCATTTGCAGCAGGATATTAAATCTACAAGAAACATAAATAATCAGTTCTACCATATAAAAATAGAACTTCACACCCATTACCCCCCCACACTCTGAATTCACACTTACTCGTCAATGCTACAACAATCTTCTCCAAGTGAATACTCAGATTTCCCAAAGCAGTTTCCAAATCAATCCATGGGTCTGTGGCTTGAGTGAAAACAGCAATAGCCTCCACTCTGATCGACAAAGGTACTGAAGACTCGTACAAATAATCTGCAATTATTTCAAATCCTCCAGCCTACAAAAACAAAAAACCACCAACACCATTAACAGAAACTGTACAACAAATCAAAACCTACAAACGCCACCCCTAAAACCAAAAATAAATGCATTCTTACACGATCAAAATCTCTGACAGCATCCCCCATATTCAACATTGTTGCCAGAGACCGAAGAGCCAACATCTTTTCTTCATCGTCCTTCCCATAGTCAAGAAGAACTCGAAGAAGACCTCGAACAGTACGGATTTTGGATGCCAATCGACACACATGAATACCACCGTCGGTGAGTAGATTGAGAAAACATTTCAACGCCACTTTGGCATGGAGTCCATTCCCTTCAATGCTTTCCAGTAGACAAGACAAATCTCTGGTCAACCGACAATCGACAACTTCACTGAACAAATTACCGAGTCGAACAATCCCATCGACTACGTTGGCAACAGCCATATGACAGTTGCGATGTACTGGTTCTTGAATCACAGAGTAATAATGACTGGTATTTTGATTTTGAGAAAAATTAGCGTCTTTTTCGTCACTTGTACTGTAACTGTTCAATGATTCACTCATAGCTGAAGCACTTAGGCAAACTTCTTGACATATTGAGGCCAACCGGCGCTCCAGTTTACCAAGATGACTATAGTGAATCGTATTGTTGGCTTGTTCCAAAAAGTTACTTATCAGATTACTCAGATTGAAGACCAATGGAGGCACTTGTGGTAGCCATGAGAATTCAATGCATCTGTAATTAAAGGACACAGTGTTGAGAATTAAGTTAGCTAGTAAAAAAATATGAGATATTTGGATTTAACGCTTTTAACTGCACAAATTATTTTAACTTTTTCCTCTCAAAGGATTAAATGCGACTATGTTTAAGTTTCTTATATTCTTTACATGTCATGGAATATGAGGAAATATTTTGTCAAAATTAACTTGCAAGCATGCTTAATATACTCCAAGCAGTTTCATAGGCATCTATCGGATTGGTTTGCAACTGCAATGCTGCAATTGCACTCGGATAGAGAAAAATTGTTTGCAAAATTTTATCCGGTTTAGTAGTATGATATGATTTAAGAGGTAAATATATAAAGTAATTGTATTATTAGAGCGCAAATGCATATAGGCGTTTAAGGTGTACACTCTCGTCAAGGGCAAATGGATGCATCGGAAAAAATGCAGTCCATTCTGGCCTCATGGTTTCTCAGAATCTCTCATGGAACTTGCCAGAGCACTTTTTGTTCTCACACGATTATTACAGTACATTTATAGTGGTAATGATGCAGGTACATATATGCAACGCAGTACTCAAACCTGTATGATGCAAACATATGTTAATTATTGAAACAATTATCGTTTTTTTAATCCTAGCTGAGGCTTTTCAGATAGTTGACTGACTTGTTTGCAAAAAAACATGAGGCCTATGGCGAATACCAGTCAATGATATAAATTGTGGAGTAACATTACTTTTTTTTCCAATCTGATTCCCAGAATTGACAGACATTACAAAAAATGGTTGTAAAATTGACCTTGGACTTTAGCATCTGCAGCTGACTTTTAAGAGGATTCATAAAATAGTGGTCATCATGTACTTTGAGCGTGTCAAATGTTTTTATTCACACCCATGTTAGAAGTATGCACACAAAAAACAGGCCTCTGTAAAACCAAATATGTCAACCACTTGTGTTTTGAGTGGATAACTTGTTTTAGCTCTGGTACACTCAAACAGCTACATTATCACACATGGTATTCAAAATTAAATATTGTTACAGTTTTTCCCTGTCGCAAACCCGAAGCATTATAGGGTTAAAACGGTCGAATAAATTTACTTATTCGTCTGGCCTGGCTTAAGTGTGAGATTTAAGTGGGCTAAGTAAGTACATAGGTTTTTTCAAGTCTGCAATTTTTCCTAACTGAGAAAAGTCGCTTCAAAATTAGGCTAAAAGCAAATTTACGGTACAAAATCTTAGTGTCAATACTCACTTGACATTCTTAAACATCTACCAAAATGAAAATAAACATCACTTATGTTCCTACGGATATATTAAAAATTCACTCCCATTAATACTACAATGCTGCTGAGTGAGAACAAAAAGTTTCCATGTTTCCACTCTTGTCAACCAAAAAGTGAATCCTTGCTACAAACTTGCCATTTATATAACTTTCATTGTCATGCAATAACTCTAGCCCTCCCTTGTCACACAAAAGTTAAATCTCCAAGTCCTCCATGAAATGCTTTTACATACAGGAGCAAACTCCTGAACCCTACTGCATACATATATAATCCCGAGAAAATCCTTTAATGCCATTCTAAAACAACTTGCGCTCTGGTTTGAATTTTTTTAACCTACAAACCCTAAATAACTAACACACAAAATTTTTTTCTTTCAGCCCTAAGCTCCCATTTCACACAACACACACACATTCATTTACCCTGCAAAAAAAATCACTATCATTTTGCCAACTTACTTGCATATTTTGGGGAACTCGGCAGATATCAAATTGGCCATTTGCTCCACACTCCTAATGCTCAATAGTGGGGAAGACACATCATAGATGGGAGCACTGACTGCCCGTCTAAAGCGTGGATCACACTCCTGCGTAGGAATACTCTTTGTTTGCAACATATGCCAGCACTCAGGCTCAGCCAGCGTTCGCATCTCATGGAGCCAAAGTCGCATCGCCTCATTATCCAAATGGCTCTTAACCACCACCATATTATCTTGGTCTGCCTTGGAAGCATTAATGGACGTGGCTGGCACCCTTTTGAATCCATTAGGAAGACTGTCCCATCGACTACTATTGTGCAACTGACTAGAATACGAGTTTCCTTCCGACACCTTAGTACAGTCATTATTATTATTATTACTGCGGTCTTCAGGGGACTCCAAAAATGAGGACTGGGATTGGGAAAACGCAACTGCTTTCTTCACTGTGGTGATCACCGTCCTGTCATTTCCTTGTAAACTACTACCAGCATTGCTGCCGAAAGAACAAGCCTCTACAACACTTGGTCCAGGTCCACAGACAAAAGTAGCGGAAGATGAAGCCACTACACTACTTTTCGTTGAATAAGTGGGTATCAATTCTGCACTAGTAGAGGCGACTGGAGGAGACGGCAGCCTCACGCCATCAAAGGAATTTGAAACTTTCTTTCTACCTATACAACTGGTGCTTGTGCTGTTAGTCTTGGATTTGGAGATTACTACAGTCCTGTTCATTATAGGGTAACACCCATTGTTACTACTAGCACTAGTATTCTTTGCATTATGACTCCCAGTAGAGTTGTTATTATTGTCCAAACTCTTTTCATTCTTATTCAGAGTCTGGAGGTTGTCAATTTTAGTCATACTAAGCAGTCTACTGGCACTGATCCGAGTGCCTACTCTTTGCTCAATATCTCGTTTAGGTGTGGAACTACACACTGGGTAACCCAAATGATTGGACCCATTCACAGAGCCATTAGAAGTATGACTGGCACGCTCACGAATAGTACAATACTCGTCAGGGCTCCCCACCACACTCAACATTTGGGGGGACCCACCATTGGATAGCTGATGCTGTTGAGCCACAATCATTTCGTGGTACAATGTGGACGTGTTATTGTGAGGGGAGAGGTGACTGTTGTCTTCCTTTTTGCGACTTCTGTGAAGGGACTTTAGCATCCCTTTTTTGTGATTTTCACCTGTGTCAGAGAAACCAGAGTCATGACTTCGTTGACTACTACTGGAGGAACTGCCACTAGAGCTACTGCGACTCCCATCTGGAATGATGCTGTTGTTGTTGTTATTGGGACTGGAACGAGAACAATTGTCGTTCAAGGGGGAGAGCACCACGTACGAAGAGTTTTCAACGTGCACAGGAATCTGAACTATGGGGGAACTGCCCACAGAGAGTTGCAATGGCATGGCGGGCACACGGTACTCCCAAGATGTAGGACTAGAATACTCGGACTCGTAGAACACTCGACTGGCACTTCTGCGAAATGTACAGGGCTCGTTTCCATTCGGACTTTGAATCACACTTGGTCCTGATGCCATCTGTAAAGGAAAGAGGATTATTAATGTCCCGTTTTTGCACATTGTAACAAACTTTCATGATAGGAATGAGGAGACAAAGAATATCTTTGGGTTCAGTTTACGGTCTTTCTTTGACATGGTTATATTTGTACCAGTCCACAAAACGATGCATTATGGAAGAAAGAAAGCAGAGAGTAGAAGCTGTGGCTTCTGATTTCTTGATTTATGACGGTGCTCTATCATATAAAAGAGGTGAGTTGGAAGCTGTGCGTGTATCCACGACCAGGGGAAACTGTGGATGAAACGGATTTTAAAAGATTCTCATCTAGTTGATGGCTATGCAATATTCATGAGGAACAAGGTTTTTCTCCGCACTTTTCCCATTCATAAGGAATGGCTCACGGAATTTATCGTCGTAAATGTCATAAGTCAAGTCGTATGGAATTTGACAAGAGAATGGTTCAATCCTCTTGCGGTAACCAAACGCGTACAATCAATCTGATATCAATTAGATTGAATGGAGTGGAACAAGCTTTCAACCAAATAAATTAATAACGAGAATTGAATCTGTTTCAAATGTCTGAACTCCACCCAAGGGGCTTTTAATTGCTTCCTGTTTATCTGCTTTGCCTATGGATTCGGAAGGGCATTGTGAAACCCTTTTATTATGAACTGTGCAGACTTTATGCACTGCAATATAGTGGCTAGTGGCATGTAACACCGAGTCACAAATACTAGAACTAACTAACCAACGAAGTAATGTTTATGTTACTCCAGTCGTGAAACACGCACGCAATGAACTAGACAACTCCATTTCCGTCTCTCTTCATCCATGCATAAGCGAAAACCGCTCGTTTTCACATTAGCAGTGTTCACCACAAATTATGGTATGTACAGTACTGACTGACTAATATCGTGAAATATGATTCCATTCACACAACTGTCTCAACTATCCAGCTCATAAAAATAATTATGCATATTGTATAAATAGAAAGTTGTCAACGCATCAGTGAATATTTTTATGTACCGGCAAGTTGATGATAAAATGAACTACATTGAACTCTGTAGCTGATTATATTGCTTAATGTAATGCGAATTTATATCTACGAAACTGCCATCATATATGACTTTTGACACTTCACATTTTTTCAGTCATACTAATTACCAGGTTCGGCGTTAGTAATAAGATAAAGAAATTGGAAACCTTTGTTTTCTTCTTGTTTTGAACCGGCGGCTCGATAAGTATATAACAAACTAACTAACCGTATGCCTCAAAGTCAGTTAGGACAAAAATCATGTAGCAAAGTGCACAAAAAAGAAAAGTGACTTTTTTACGTCCTTTTCATATGCATCAAAGTTTGAGTCACAAAAACGTTTTATCAAAACGCATATCTTATTACTTTTTTCATTGCATGGGATTGTGTATGATTTATTATCGTACACAAGACTTGGGGATTCCAATATGAAAACTGGATTCAGTCAGTGTGCATGCTTTTGTCTACACAGTTACACACAGGACACTTTTTGTATCACGATACTAACGCAATAATAAAAAATGATAGCAAATATTTTCACATTCTAATCAGTATAATGTCTTCTTGTCTGCATGAAAAATGTACTTACCGTGTCAATGTGACTTTGCAATGTATCCTGGATGCAAAAAAACAATGTCAGCTTCCTAACTCCACTCCATATGAAAGAATAAACTCACTACTTCACTTTCTCCGGCTAGGTAAGAAAAAAATCCACTTTTCCCAATTGTGAGAAAACTTTTCAGCAACAAATATATCCGTTACATAAAGTGCTTCAATTGATCCTACATGGAAAATCCATACAAGAGGACACAACTGCAAAAACTTTTACTTTCCATAGACCACAACACATTAGATAGGCTGAAGGGAATCTTTTGCCTTCCATTTAAACGTGTATGTCAGTTGGGATCCAAAACACAAAGTTCACTCACTTCAACTCGGGGTAGTACTTATTTACTTTTAGTTAGTTAGTAACAGCCAGTCAAAAAAGTTCGTCCCAGCATACTTACCTACTTGGACCGCTTCTAAATGCAAACTAAATGTAGCCCTCCAGAGGGTTGCCAGTTATTATGAAATGAAAATTCCTCACCAACCAACGGATGCATACATATATGTGTGTATTATTATTGCAACACCAAGGCTCCTACCCGGTTTTAGGTCTGCCGCTAACTAATAATAGTGCTTGGTGTGGTCCTCTAAAAGTACTGAAAACGATCTCACCTATCTACCAATATGCTTACGTAATGTACTGCTGACTGAATACTACACACTGGAATTCATATAGCATGCATGTATTTCTATTAGTTCCAAACCTGTTGTATCCCTTTAAATCGTCCCTTGTAGATTGAGCTTGCTTACCATATCAGAAACGTAAACCTACCAGTCATGCATGGTACGTGCTCAAAACATAGTATTTCTGCTGGCTTTTTAGTTCTTGTGCCTTATGTGGCTCACTTGTACTTATACTTTCATTCAGATCCTTTCTTTACACGGCTTATGACAAAAAAATCCTTTTGTATATCCCTGGCTTGGAAATCTTTTCACTAACAGTAACTACAACCGATGGTTAGGTCGGTTTTGACACCATGCTACACTAACAGTCAATCAGTATAGGGATTGAATTCCTTTGAATTAGTTTCCGTGTGGACTTTAACGCAATTTGATAAACACGAATTCTAATGGAAAAAGCAAAGGATTAAAAAAATTAGCTAACTAACTAACTATAATATTATTACAGTTAGTTTAGTTTAGCTTGTATTGATCATGTCATAATGAACGAGAGGAGATACGCAGAATGATGTGAAATACAAGTATTCAAGGCATGAATAAAATATTAAAGACGAAATCTACATTGGGTTACGCACGTACAGTCCCCGTTGTAGCATGAGTGGCGCATAGTAAAATCCCATTTTCAAAGTATTTCACTTCGCCTCACGGGTTTCTCCTACATTTTCGTTTCAAGTGCAGACGATGATTACTTCTGTGAGTGAGATCAGTTGCTTATGCATTCACTATTCTCTAAATCGCCAGTGGCCGCTCACAAATGCACACCACATCAGGCTTTTAGTTTACGTGGGCACCTAATTAACTGCGGTGGTACGGTTTTGTTTTATAAGATATGCCAAAAAATGGAGTGTCCAATCTAATGAAGTAAATACAAGTTAATGGAGATTTGTCCTCATTTTTTGATACACTACATTTCAGAAAATAATTTTTCTCCATCAACTTAGTATGTTTAAGCAATTTGGATGTAATGTGATGATAATAGATGACACATGAATCGGAAGAATCCATTAAAAACCGACGTCTGCGTCTACAAAGGTGTACTTTAAAAGTCCAAAAGTAGTTTAAAGGGCCTCTCGCTCCCTATTCTACGCAGTTAGTTAGTGCCATAGGATAACCCAGCTGGCTGGATTGGAAGGGAGTAATTTGCAGGACAACAAAATGCCTGTTGTTGTTGCGTACCTTTCGTTCCGTCTCCCCTTTTCCTACTTCCTTCCTCTACATAACAATTGTACGCAGTATAGAATGTACACTCATTTATGAAAGCCACTTTTTCACAACTGGTAACCCAAGTTGACCGAAAATTGTCCGTTAGATTTCATCTGTGATCATGGAGCGCAGCCATTTTCAAACGTCTCATTTGCTACGTTTGCTGTATGAACTAATGTGAAGCTGTTTTGTTCCCGAATGTTCCCAATTCTATTTTGAGTCACTTTACAATGATCATAGAACACAGTTTTTACAAGGAAAACTACACAATTACATGTACAAATGATACGAAAATGGCAATTTAAAAAATTAATCAAGTAATTTATATTTGCATTTTTATTTAATATCGACACTGATCCAGTAAATCCAAAGAATATTGAATGCTACTAAAAGAGCGAACTAATGCAGCTGATAATATCATGTATATTATGGACTCCTATGTACACGAGCTGATATTAACATACAAGACATGTGTAGGCGCATTACAGAAAATGCTCCTGAATAAGTTCCAGTAGTCAGGGTGATCAAAGGCCTGCTCAGCAGATGGGATATTTCATGGCTCGTGTTATTAGAAGAAACCTGACCCGTCAGGAAGTAGGAAGTTTTTACACGATCCTTAAAGCCACAGTGAAAGAAGTTGCATACATGCCTCCGCAGTACAACATTTGTCTTCACTTTCCATTCAACTCTGTGATCACTTAAGGGCACAAAGCCACTTAAGAATTCAACGTATTTTTTCCTATACATAATGCTTACATGTACACACAGTTAGTTTGTTGGTTACTGCTATGCAGATGCCTCTGTTTACGCTGGTGAATCAACCAAAGGGTTTTAGTCAGGGCCCCTCTTATGCTCAATGCGGCATTCCCAGTCAGTAAACATTACATTTACATTCATCTTATACTACATGCTGTTCCCCTATTTAAACAAACATGGCATGTTTCAAACATATTTTACTTGCATTTTTCGTCGACTACAGCTCATTTAAAAGTATGCAATCTTCTTCACTACGAAATATTTTGCAAGCAAAAAAATCATTCAGTATTTATAAAGCTATGACATTAGACTTCTTGCCTTTATCAACAGAAAGAGGTAAGGTAACTGAAAATTACTCCCAAATATAGACAATACTAACACTTATTGAATTTCATTGCGGATCAGAGAGTAGTCTACATATTAAATCCATTAGGATTCCAAGAGTGAACGTTTACCTAGCCTACATGAAATTTTCCCAACTGTGAGTAATCATAGTGATCCCTCCCATGTGATCCCAAGCCACTATTTTTTCCATACATGAACGTGTTCGTAGTACCATGCTCATTCCATTACTTACTGGGGCATGATGCACCCTTGGATTTTCAACTACTACGCTGCACCATAGATTCCATCACTCACTCACTCAATATTACATGCAATATAGCATGTGTTTGTATAGTGAGAACCAAACTACGGAAGAAAGCATACTGGATATGAATCACACTAACGAACTAGATCTTCCCTACATAAAGGTCGGCATGGAAGAAAGGGAAATAAAAGTGTGCTCGTGAGAACTGTGGAAAAAATGAATTCTCTTGCTCGCCCCTAGTAGATCAGGGAGAATGAAAAAAAAAATCCCGTTTCTTTCCTTAAGTCACCCTTCTTATTCTCACAACTAAACTGCTCGGATGGAAAAATAAAAGCTCATTGTTCCTTGGGATCCAACAACCCGAAAGGGAAAGTGACTCGAGTTAACTAACTAACTAACTACCATAATTGCATACGGGTTTACTGCGAAGAAACAACAAAACACACCCTTGGATTTACAGTGGTACAGAGTGATCACGCTTACTGCTATATCATTATCATCATAGAGACTGTACTCAAAGGAATGTGTAAATTGAGCTGCCAAGAGTGGTGAAAAAGGAAGGGTTTTTAAATATAGAAATGAATATGTAAGCTGGGTTTTAGTTCTACACTCATACATGAGTGAGTGAGAGATCATTAACGAGAGCCAAATAGTTTACATTCAGGAATAATGGTGGATTCCAATCAACTTTACTTTGCAGTTACTTATAGTTAGGACATTTTTGTATGTTGTGAAATTTTTTCCCACACTGTGCAGTGTGTTTACACTCTTGGTGTGCAACTCATTTAGTTTTTGGGATCGGGTTTGTATTAGTATTAGTATGGCTTAATGGGAAAAGACTGAACTTTTAATAACTTATAACAGCTTTTCTTTTCGGGAGTGAAATTAATATCTTTTTTAGAATCAAAGTTGAAAGGATTAAGTAATGGTGTGTTATACATTGGTAGTATTCTATATGGAGATATTACATTGATATACACTGGTAGTATTCTATCTCCATATAAGAATACTACCAATGTATAAATGGTGTGGGTGTTACTATAGGACACTGCAAATTGCAACTTTAAGGTTTCTTTGAACACGTAATGATGAAGGTTTAGAAGGCAAAAGCCAAGTGTATTTATCGAAAACGACGAAAAAAAGGGCGAAAAGGAGAATGAAAAAACAGAGAATAATCCCTTAATCCCTGGCGTGTATTTTGAGCACGGAATGCAAAATTAACGCAATGTCCATTGAGTTGATTAACTTGGTTCCTCATTTTCCTACATTGTTACACTGACTAGTCCTTATATAGTTTATCTGGTAGTTTGCCAAACGACTACATCGTGAGGAGATAATTACTTTCTCTAAACAAGGTTTAGATCTTTAGTCTTAAATTTACTAGAAAAACCACCACTTTATTGCACATCGAATGAGGTCAAGTTTTTGCCTCTACGAATTACAGTAAGCTCCATTTGTGACACACTCCCTATGAAATGTTACCGATTTCAAATGTTCCACCGTCCGCCCTAATCTGTTTACTACGCATCTTAAATCTTGATGAGATTTTCATGCAGATTTCCATTTGCTCCACGGACCCACAATCCAATTATTTAGCAACTGACTATAAAATTAGGGAATCATGATTCCAGGGACAGCTTAACAGCTTTGACTGGAGGAACTGTAAAACATTATTTCCCATCATTATACGTCCGCCAATGATTGAATGAAGTAAAACAGAAAAAACGATAAGCAAATAAAGTAGATGGGCACACTGGGAAAGCACGTAGTAGAGTGAAAAATTACAAATGTATAATACATAGACTCTCCATCACATGAGAGTTTGTAGAACACAAGAACCCATCATCTCTCAAACTGTACATGCTTTGCGCTCGAGTGAGAAATAGGTTTCTGTGATCCTTGGTGCATGCGGGGAAAACAAGGGTATGGAAAACTCATGAATGAGTGAGGAAAACACATTGGCATTCTTGAAATTACTTGCTCCCAGTAGTTTTACAAAGCTTAACTTTTTAGTAGTGTATAGTGGGACTAGAACCTGTGAAAGCCGTTAAGTACTGTGTAGCATTAGAAAACGATTTAAACCAATATATCCTCTGCAGTTTTTATAACGGTAGAAAAATAGTGAGCTTTTTTTAAATGACATCTAACCAAAAATTTGGCAAGGTAAACCCACTATACTCACTTACTAACTAACTAGCTGTAACTATAGTGCAGAGTTTGCAGTCCTTGAGCAGATTTGTCCCAAAAAGGCCAATTTTTAAATACGTTTTTTTACTGGTACTTTCTTCCCCATTTGGTTGGAGAATTCGTCAAAAGCATTGAAATTAGAAAAAAACTGTTACTGCTGCACTTTCGCATTTTCTATTGAGCTTCCTAGTCAGTCAGTATGTTCGCTAATTTAATCAGCGATTGAAATGCCGACAAAAGACATTTGGAAATGTCACACTTTTATGCTCAAGAGAAAACGATATTTCCTTTGCGCAGGGATCTTATAAAGCGGCCTCCGATCTTCTCCCCGTTAGCCCATATAAAAGATGGCATTATTAAGAGTTGAGTAGAGGAACATTAACGCTATACGCAAATCGTATCACTACACTTGTGCACTTGTAAATGCTTGTGTTATACTGACACTGGATTATAAGAACAAAGGGATAAATGAGATGGAATCACAAAAACACTAGGACAAGAATGGGATTCGGAAACACAATGGTAGCACAAAGGAAAAGAAACATACATAATACTTAACGTTCCTAGTGGGTTTATGATGTTCGCATCAAGAAAACAACCCATGGAGATTGAAAATTCAATTTGATTAATTTGTCCTTCACGCAAAAAAATAGTTTGCTTTTGAATTTAAGAAACTTATGCAAATATTTACACACTCGAATAGTTAGGAACGCATTGACCTTAATTATGAATTGACACTACAATGTCAGAGGGAGATTGAGGATAGGTCAGAATATGTTTATCTGTGGTTCCTTCCAATGACAATGGTTTACAATGTGTACACATACACAATATGAATGAGCAGATATGCAACAGAAAACAAAGGATTCTAACTTCTAACCAACTTTCAGAGTTTGATTGAGCACCTTCTCAAAAGACACCTCCTGTGAAGCACCCCAGATTTACAAAGCAGATGGGCTTATGGACAGATGAATCATTATGCGAATAATTACTCACAAAGCTCTATGAGACCATCATCATTTTCACAATCCATGTGCTTCTCATTGTATTTCAATAATCAATGATTCTGTACTCATTAAACAATTGTCTGTCGGTTCTCATGCCAAGCCTATGTCAACAAATATGCAAATAATTGCTTTGCTTTTACTCACTCACTGACTGTAGATGCAGGCTAACCTCGAAACACAAAATGCATATTGGTTGCCAATTATTTAAAGGCTTACCAGGGAATAGAACTAAAAGAATATCCATTTTCGATGGAAATCAGGTATTGCGGAGAATCCATATTACATTATGAGTGGTTCATGAAATTAAAATTCTTTGCAATACTAATGCTATTTTTTCCTGTAACTAAACTCGTGGGTATTAACTTCACAAAAAAAAACCGAATACGTAAACTTTTAAAAGTTCGTTCCAACAGTTGTGAACGTGTACGCACTATTTTTTCCTACAGTTCCATACGCTTTCTGTATTAGCAACTTTTTTTTGACTGATTGACTGGGAATTACTGTGAATATGACTTCACGCTGATTTTCACTCAAAAACACTGACACACAGCGGTACTAGCTCACAGACAAGCTTATAACGAATTAGTATTTCTTTCTGGTAGCCCATTGTACATTCGCGATTCATTTGGTAAGCAACTAATATCTTGCGTATTGCAAACATATGTTTAATGTTACACTAAATTGGCAACAACAGATGCATCCCACAATTTTGTCTCGCATAAAGCTAACATTAGTACAAAAAACAAGGTATGACGATGGCATTTGTATTGGATTTGGATGCATAATGCACTCCATATGAATACTTTTATTGACTCATATGTGTGTGCAGAGTTGGAAACAATGGGCTACACATGTACCCTGCTCGTGAGAATTTGCATAAAATAGATGCCATTTGACTAACTTTATGGTTTGCTACATAGTATTGATTTTATTGACTTTTTTTCAGACCAGTGGACCAGTCATGTCAACTACATGTGTAACAATTGCTGACAATCGTATGCTGACGGTGAGTGAGTATGAGAAGAAAAATCATGCATACCGAGGAACAAGCCAGCAAGAAATAATATACATACGTGAAGTAAATGAAATAAGAATATCCCATTGTTATTCAAAGAGCTACATATCTACATACATATCTGAATGTACTGCATATTGCGTGTAGTGTGCTCTTTAAAACAAGTAGGCCATTTTTACGCACATAAATTGAGAACAAAAGAGGAAAGCAAATACTGCCTTTGTTATATACAGTAGCAAAGGGATAAAAACTGGCAGCAAATAACAACTCACATTCAGTCCACCTCTGGTTGAAAAGTCAGCAGAAAGTGTAAGAAATGACTGTAGAGGATAAAAATGTTAGCTACGGCAGTAAAAGTGCTTGCACTCCCTTTTGTTTATATAAAGCTTGACAAATCAAATGAAGTTCATTCATTTGCCGCTGCATAGAGTCATTAACTATACCAATCGACTATAGAATATCAATAGAAAAATAAAAAGTCAAGTCGTAAAATTTTATAGAAAACATGAGTAATAATCGTCAAACATAATAATAATGAATAATGAAAAGGGATTCCCCGTACGCAAATACTATACATAGCTCGGATAGATAATGTAAGTAGCAACTTTTATCCCTTAAATGCTCTCATTTGTAGCCCAATGAAAGGGAAACTTTTATCATTTTTCGTCGTCTTTAACAAAGTACATGCACTGCATCCTGGAAAAAAATGGGGAGTGAGAAATTCTGTTGTTAGCTAGTGAATGTAGCAGAAAACATGAATGAGTACCAAAGATTGGAGCCTGACATTGCACAACCGAATAGCAGGAATCACAGTACTTAAAAAACTGTATTGTTTTAGATCCTGCGACATCATGCAGTGTTACAAAATGTAAAAGCTTGAGATTTTGAACTTGCTCAGAACGCTACAGGAATTGAACAACTAAGAACTTTTATGAAACATCTTTCTGTAGCAAAAAAAAAACGCAAATATCTTGTTTAACAATCTTTTGGAGCTTTCGCTACTCTTTATCCATATTTAATACTATATTTTACTATCAACCTAAATGCAGATGATTGCACACATTGCTTTCCTGGGGTTATAAATTACGTAAAAGTTTCCTGGATAAAACAAAGACAACTAAAAGTAACTAAATGAAGGAAAGGGGGTTCATTAAATGTTACAGTTCAACTCGTCCACGTAGCATAAATGGAACTAGTGCTGATTCCCAATCAGCCTCATTTTAAATTTATTTATTCCCATTCACTCCATTCATTTGCACGCCTGTACAGTTTGCCAGAGAAACTGCTAGTTCACAGCATGAGTTCCACGGAATAAAGGGTAGCAGTAAGTAAGTACTAGACTGGAAGCTCCAAACTAAAAGTAAGGTCTAAACGTGAGACGGCATTTAAATTCCCAGACAGTGAAGATAATTTTCAACGCTATAATTTACCTTGTTAGCCAAAAGTAAAATTTCCTTCTTACACCACATATCCATGCCATGTTAAGTTAGGAAGTAGTACAAAAAGATCTAGATGCTTATGCTTTAACCTCCTACCACCCATTTCATTTACATGAGCAAACATTTATAATTTCATTAAAATCCTAGTTTTACATGCACGACCAACTTGCAAAAAAAGTTAGCTTTTTTCAAGTAAAAATGCTTTGTTTGTACCAGAACTAGTGGACCATTATAATTACACCGTTTATTAGAGAACGTAGTTCTCTTATAAAATTACCGGATGGAGCCACTGTCACAGAGCTCCGAGCGGACTTGCAAGACGTGATAACTCTTCCAGTTATCCAGAATTCAGAAAAACGGCTAAATATTC
>Ga0210040_10003752_pt1 | contig 20319 bp, 21 predicted proteins | sample CryGeyCG12114_NA_FD_185462 | JGI IMG/M metagenome (GOLD analysis project Ga0210040, IMG submission 185462) | Groundwater microbial communities from aquifer - Crystal Geyser CG19_WC_8/21/14_NA (SPAdes) (version 2) | ecosystem: Environmental > Aquatic > Deep subsurface > Groundwater | place: USA... | reverse complement strand
TATGGCGGGCGCGGATCGGTGCAGCAGTCCAGCCGCCAGGGCTGGCTGACCAATTTCTTCAACCTGGTGAGTCCGTTCTGATGCGTGCCATCCGCCATCTGGCCCTGGCGCTCGCCGCCACGCTCGGCTGCCTCAGCCCCCCTGCCACCGCAGAGCGGGTGCGCGATCTCGGCAGCTTCCAGTCGGTGCGCACCAACCAGCTGACCGGCTATGGAGTCGTGGTCGGACTGGACGGATCGGGCGATGACAATTTCGCCTATGCCACGCAGGCCATGCGCGGCGTGTCCGCCCGGTTCGGCATGCAATTGCCCGAAGGGGTCAACCCGGCACTGAAGAATGCGGCGGCGGTGATCATCACCGCCGAACTGCCCGCGTTCGCCAAGCCGGGCCAGCGGATCGACATCACCGTCTCCACCATTGGCAAGGCCAAGTCGCTGCGCGGCGGCGCGCTGGTGATGGCACCGCTTTATGGCGCGGACGGGCAGATCTATGCCATGGCGCAGGGCAACCTGGCCGTGGGCGGGCTTGGCGTCACCGGGCAGGACGGATCGCGCCTGACGGTGAACGTGCCGACCGTTGGCCGGGTGCCTGACGGTGCCACGGTGGAGCAGGCCGTCGCGACGGGGTTCGAGAGTGCGGAAGTGCTGCGCTGGAACCTGTTCCAGGCCGATTTCCTGACCATCGCCCGCGTGCGCGATGCCATCAACGCAAGCCTGCCCGGCGCCGCGATGGTGGAGGATGGCGGGACACTGGCGCTGGCGCTGCCCCTGGGCGCGGACCTGCGCGCAGGGCTGATGGCGCAGATCGAGATGCTGGACGTCACCCCGGCGGAGGCAGCCGCACGCGTCGTGGTCAACAGCCGCACCGGCACGGTCGTCATCTCGAGTGCGGTGCGCCTGGCCCCCGCGGCGATCAGCCATGGCAGCCTGGTGGTGCGGGTGGACGAGAACCCCACGGTCGTCCAGCCGGGCCCGTTCAGCGACGGCCGCACCGCGACACAGCAGGACTCCACCCTCGCCCTGGAGGAGAATGGGGGGCACGTTGCCCTGTTCGAACCGGGTGCCTCGCTGGGCGAGGTGGTCGATGCCCTGAACATGCTCGGCGCCACTCCAGCCGATCTGGTCGCCATCCTGGAAGCGCTGAAGCAGGCGGGCTCGCTCAAGGCGGAGATGGTGGTGCTATGACCCCGCTGACCCCCCTCAGCACCAGTGCCGCACCCGCGCAGCAGGCTGACCTGAAGACGGCGGCGACCGGCTTCGAGGCGATCTTCCTGCGCCAGATGCTGGCGGCAGCGCGGGCGACCGATTTCGGCGACGATCTGTTCGGCAGCGGGCAGGGGGAGGACACCTTTGCCGAGATGCGCGACGCGCAGTTCGCCGACATCGCCGCGGCGCAAGGCTCGCTCGGCCTCGCCTCCATGATCGAGGCGCAGCTCGCCCGCCATTCACAGGAACCTTGAGTTTATGGCTTCGGACCTTCTTTCCATCGGCGCCAGCGGCGCCAAGGCGGCCCGCGCGGCGCTGGATGTGACGGCGCAGAACATCGCCAATGCGTCCAGCACGGGCTATGTCCGCCGCAGCGTGCAGATCGAGGAGGTGGCCGCTGCCGGCGGCCTGCTGCGCGCCAACGACATCTCGCTGTCGGGCGCCCGCATCGCCAGCCTGCACCGCAATGCCGACATGTTCCGCCAGGCGGAGGTGCGCCGCACGAACAGCGACGTGACCCGCTCCGCCAGCGAGCTGGAGGGGCTGCAAAACATCGAGACTTCGCTGGAGCAGTCGGGCGTCTACACCTCCATCGTGGAGTTCGAGGCTTCGCTGCAGCGGCTGGCGACCGATGCGGTGGATTCGTCCCTGCGCGCCGCCGCGCTGGCCAGCGCGGATGCGATGGCGGCCAAGTTCAACATCGCCGCCAGTTCGATCGCGACCGCAGCCGAAGGCTTGCAGTTCGATGCCACGAGCGATGTCGATCAGGCCAATCAGGTCGGCCGGGAACTGGCGCGGATCAATCTCGGCCTCGCCCGGGCGGGTGCGGGCAGCAGCGACCAGGCCGCGCTGCTCGACCGGCGCGACCTGCTGCTGGAACAGCTGAGCGGCGTGGCCGATGTGTCCACCACCTTCGCGGCGGATGGAACCGTGGCGGTCAAGCTGGGCGGGGCAGCCGGTGCGACCTTCGTGCAGGGCAAGGATGCCGCCACCCTCACCATGACCAGTGCGGCGGACGGAACGATCGCCTTTGCCGTGGGCGGCGCGGCGCTGACGCTGAACGGCGGCTCGCTTGCCGGGGCCCAGGCGGGCCTTGCAGCGACGGTGGAATATCGCACGCAGCTGGATGCGGTGGCCGACAGCATCGCGGCGACGGTCAACACCGCACAGGGCAACGGTGCCGACCTGACTGGCGCGACCGGAACGGCGATGTTCTCCGGCTCCGGTGCGGCGGGCATGGCCCTGGCGCTCACCAGCGGCAGCCAGATCGCCGCCGCTGCCAGCGGGTCGGCCGCCGACAGCCGCGACTCCACCAATCTGGCCGTGCTGCGGGCGGATCTGGGCACGCTCGATCCGGCTGGAGGGATGAACATGCTGCTGTTCGACGTGTCGTCCCGCGTCGCGGCGCGCGAGCTGACGCACGAGGCGTTGGAGACCATCGCCTCCTCCGCCCAGGTTTCCCTGCAGGAGCAGGCGGGCGTCGACCTCGATACCGAAGCCGCCAACCTGATCCGCTACCAGCAGGCCTTCCAGGCCAGCAGCCGGGCGATGCAGGTCGCCACCGAACTGTTCGACACTCTTGTCGCGATTGGATGATCCCATGACCGTGAACCTCAGCACCTCCGCCTTCTACGCCAAGGCGACCGGCCAGATGACGACGCTGCGCGGCGAGGCCAACGAATTGCAGGAGCAGGTCGGCACTGGCCAGCGCCTCACCCGGTCCTCTGAGGACCCGGTCGCCGCCGCGCGCCTGCGCACGCTGTCACGGTCCGACCGGCTGGCGGAGATCGACCAGACAGGCTCCGACACCGCGATGAGCGAGTTGGAACTGGTGGACAGCGCGCTCGGCTCCATGGCGGACATCGTGTTCCGCGTGCAGGAACTCGCCACCCAGGCCGCGACCGGCACGCTGTCGCCGGCGCAACGCGCCGCACTGGGCGTGGAGGTTGCCGATCTGCGATCCACGCTGGTCACCATCGCCAATGGCGAGAACGGTGCCGGTCACGCGCTGTTCGGCGGCCAGGGCGCCGGCAGCGCCTACACCGACAATGCGGGCATCATCACCTACGCCGGCAGCGCCACCGGCAAGGCGATCGATCTGGGTGACGGGCAGCAGGTGCTGCCGTCCCTGACCGGACCGGAAGTGCTGGAGTTCCAGGTTGACGGCGCGCCGACCGACCTGTTCGCCGTCCTCGGCACGCTCGCCTCCGCGCTGGAGGGCGACGGCACGGACCCGGTTGCCGCCAGCCAGGCGGCGCTCACCGGGCTGGGCGCAGGGCTGGAGAAGATCACCACCTCCCAGACGATCATCGGCGCGCGGATGAACTGGGTCGAGCTGATGGACGATCGGCGCACCACCAATGGCGAACTGCGCGCGTCGGAAACCGAGCAGCTCGGCTCCGCCGACCTCGCGACCACGCTCAGCCGCCTGCAACAGGTGATGACCGTGCTGGAGGCGAGCCAGGCCAGCTTCGTCCAGCTGTCCAGCCTGTCGCTGTTCAGCCAGCTCAATTGACGCCGCGACCACAAGGGGGCTGACACCAGATGTACGCTGCAATCGGGATCATAGTCCTGCTCGTCATGGTCTTTGGCGGCTTCGCCTTTACGGGCGGTGCGCTGGGGCCGGTGATGCATGCGCTGCCGCACGAAATGCTGATCATCGGCGGTGCCGCGATGGGCGCGATGATCGCGGGCAATTCGCTGCACGAACTCAAGGCGCTCGGCGCCTCGCTCGGCAAGATCTTCAAGGGGCCGAGGCACAACAAGCAGGACCATATCGACGCCATCGCCCTCACTTCCAAGCTGATGAAGGTGCTGCGTGCGGACGGGCCTGTGGCGCTGGAGACGCATGTCACGGAGCCCGCAAGCTCGCCGATCTTCGCGGAATACCCGCGCATTCTGGCGAACAAGCCGCTGGCCGGGCTGATCTGCGACACGCTGACGCTGATCGTCGTCTCATCGGGCACGCTGGAAACGCATGCGGTGGAGGACGTGATGGACAATGCGATGAAGACGCACTTTCACGACATGCAGGAACCGCAGCATGCGCTGCAATCGCTGGCCGATGCGCTGCCGGCGCTGGGCATCGTGGCCGCGGTGCTGGGCGTGGTAAAGACCATGGGTTCCATCAGCGAACCGCCCGAGGTGCTGGGCGGCATGATCGGGTCGGCGCTGGTCGGCACCTTCCTGGGCGTGCTGCTGGCCTATGGCATCGTGGGGCCGCTGGCCGGTCGGCTGAAGCAGGTGCTGGATCAGGACGAGCAGATCTTCCAGGCGGTGAAGCAGGTCATTATCGCCTCGCTCAACGGCTATCCGCAGCCGCTGGTGGTCGAAAGCGCGCGATCGGGGCTGGGCCATGCCTTCCGCCCCGGCCTGTCCGAACTGCTCGATAGCGTGCGGGGCCGCTGAGATGGCCGCACCCCGGGGCAAGAACGAGCCCCCGCCGCCCATCATCGTCAAGAAGATCACCGTCGTCGCCAGCGGCGGCCATCATGGCGGCGCATGGAAGGTCGCCTATGCCGATTTCGTGACCGCGATGATGGCGTTCTTCCTGCTGCTGTGGCTGCTCGGCTCCACGACGGAGGCGCAGCGCAAGGGGCTGGCCGATTATTTCACCCCCACGCTGGTCAAGACCAAGGAAGGCAGCGCCGGGTCGAACAACGGCCTGCTGGGCGGCTCCTCCCTGACCGAGGCGGACAATTACCCGCACCGGCAAGGGCAGACCGGCACCCGCGCGCTGACGATTCCGCGCGGCGCCGCCGGCGGCCCGCGCGAAGGGGCGGACGCGATCACCCGCATGAGCCGCCGTCTGGAGGAGAAGCTGGCGCAGGATGCGAGGCTGGCCAGGCTGATGAGCCAGGTGCGCATGGTCGACACCACCGAAGGCATCCGCATCGACCTGGTGGACGACGCCGATTTCTCCATGTTCACGCTGGGCACCACCATGCTGACGTCGGAGGCGGAGGCGCTGGTCGGCGCCATCGCGGAGACTGTCGCGAACGAGCCGGGCCTGTTCACCGTGCGCGGCCATACCGATGCGCTGCAATGGCGGGGCGCGGTGGGCAACAACTGGTCGCTCAGCGCCGGGCGGGCGGAAGCGACGCGCCAGGCGCTGATCCGTCACGCCATCCCCGCTGGCCGCTTCCGCCGCATCGAGGGCGTCGCCGACCGCGAGCCGCTGGTGGCCGACAATCCGGCCGACCCGCGCAACCGGCGGATCTCGATCCTGCTGGGGGCTTAGGGGCGGTGGCGGCGGGCTATCGGCAGAACCCCCGCCCGCCCTCCAGCGCGCCTTCCAGGTGAAAGTGGTTGCGGTGCGCCGCGTTGTATTCCGGTCCCAGCACTGTGGCGAAGCGGCGGCAGGCGCTCTGGTGCACGGCGCGCAGAAACTGCCGTTCCGCATCGGTGCCGCCGTTCCAATCCTCCAGCAGCACGATCCGGCGCCCGTCCGCCAGCACGAAGGCGGACACATCGATCGCCGCGGCCGTGCCATGGGCGGAGAGGCGGTTGGTGCCCGCGACGTTGCGGCAGTTGTAACTGCCCATCGTCTCAATGGAGCGGATGGGGGAGCCCAGCAGGCTGCGCGCCGCCCGGTCGGCCCCATACCGCGCCCAGCCGGCGAACACTGTGCTGACCTCGCAGGTGACCGCGCCGATATTGCCGATCGCCAGCGAGCCGCTGTCGGCTGCGACACTGGACAATTGCACGGTGTTGACGTTGCTGCATCCCGGCGCGGGGTAGCGGTCGGGCAGCATGGAGAAGTGCGCCCCGGTCCCGGTCAGCTCCACTAGGCATTGTCGCCCCGCAGGCGTTTCGGCGGCAGGAACGGAGGTGGTGCGTGGCGGCGCGCCGCGCGCTCCGGCCCCCCCATCCGCGCTGCCGGAACACCCCGCCAGCAGCCCCGCTGCACCGGCCAGCGCCGCCACAGAGCGTGTCAACTTTGTCAACTTCGCAGCGCCCATGCCATGCTGCATCCGTCGCTCCGGTTGCGATTGCAACCTCTAAATCCTTGACTGAAACCCGCGGCAGCCTAGTGCCGCCGACGGGCCACGCGGTCCCAACGCCGCGCGAGCTCTCTGCGAGGAGAGACTGACATGACTGATACAAGTACGCTTGCAGGCGAAGTGCGCCTGCCCGATACGCTTCCCGCCCGCCCGTACTTTTCTTCGGGCCCCTGCGCCAAGCCGCCGGGCTGGGATGCCGCGAAGCTCCCCACTGAATCGCTCGGCCGCTCGCATCGCTCGAAGATCGGCAAGACGCGCCTCGCGACCTGCATCGACCTGATCCGCGAAGTGCTGCAGGTGCCCGACACCCACCGCATCGGCATCGTGCCCGGCTCCGACACCGGGGCGGTTGAGATGGCCATGTGGACCATGCTCGGCGCGCGCCCCGTCACCACGCTCGCCTGGGAAAGCTTCGGCGAAGGCTGGGTGACCGATGCGCTCAAGCAGCTGAAGCTGGAACCCACCGTGCTGCGCGCCGATTACGGCCAGCTGCCCGATCTGGCGCAGGTCGACTGGAACAGCGACGTCATCTTCACCTGGAACGGCACCACCAGCGGCGTGCGCGTGCCGGATGGCGACTGGATCGCCGCCGACCGCCAGGGTCTGGCTATCGCGGACGCCACCAGCGCCGTGTTCGCGCAGGACATCGCGTGGGACAAGTGCGACGTCGTCACCTTCTCCTTCCAGAAGGCTTTGGGCGGGGAGGGCGCGCATGGCGTGCTGATCCTGGGCCCGCGCGCGGTCGAGCGGCTGGAAAGCTACACCCCCGCATGGCCGCTGCCTAAGGTGTTCCGCCTCACGAAGGGCGGCAAGCTGGTCGAGGGCGTGTTCAAGGGCGAGACGATCAACACCCCTTCCATGCTGGTGATCGAGGATACGATCGCCTGTCTGGAATGGGCGAAGTCGATCGGCGGCCTGCCGGCCATGAAGGCACGGGCGGACGCCAATGCGGCGGCGCTCGACGCGCTGGTGCAGGCGCGCGACTGGCTGGGCCACCTGGCCGCCGACCCCGCAAGCCGTTCGAATACCTCCGTCTGCCTGACGGTGGAGGGGGCGGACGCCGACTTCATCAAGCGCTTCGCCAAGCTGCTGGAGGATGCGGGCGCCGCCTATGACATCGCCGGCTACCGCGATGCGCCGGCGGGCCTGCGCATCTGGTGCGGGGCCACGGTTGACGCCGCCGATATCGCGGCGCTCGGCCCCTGGCTCGACTGGGCCTGGGCCCAGACGAACGCCGGCTGACACAGATCGTGCGCCCCCGCGCAGGCGGGGGCCTCCCGCTTACCGGCACGAGGTCCCCGCCTGCGCGGGGACGCACATACATTCCAAGGATTTCCCATGACCAAGCCCAAAGTCCTCATCTCCGACAAGATGGACCCCAACGCCGCCCGCATCTTTCAGGAGAATGGCTGCGACGTGGACGTGAAGACCGGCATGACACCGGACGAGCTGAAGGCGGTGATCGGCCAGTATGACGGCCTCGCCATCCGCTCCTCCACCAGGGTCACGGCCGAGATCCTGGACGCCGCGCCGAACCTAAAGGTCATCGGCCGCGCCGGCATCGGCGTCGACAATGTCGACATCCCTGCCGCCAGCGCCCGCGGCGTGGTGGTGATGAACACGCCATTCGGCAATTCGATCACCACGGCCGAACATGCCATTGCCATGATTTTCGCGCTCGCCCGCCAGATCCCGGAAGCCGATGCCAGCACCCAGGCCGGCAAGTGGGAGAAGAACCGCTTCATGGGCGTGGAGGTCACCGGCAAGACCCTGGGCCTGATCGGCGCCGGCAATATCGGCTCCATCGTCGCCAGCCGCGCGCTGGGCCTGCGCATGAAGGTGGTCGCCTATGATCCGTTCCTGACGCCCGACCGCGCCGTGGAACTGGGGGTCGAGAAGGTCGATCTGGAAACCCTGCTGCAACGCGCCGACTTCATCACGCTGCACACCCCGTTGACCGACGAAACCCGCAACATCCTGAGCCGCGAACGGCTGGAGAAGGTGAAGAAGGGCGTGCGCATCGTCAATTGCGCCCGCGGCGGCCTGATCGATGAGGCGGCGCTGAAGGATGCGCTGGACAGCGGCCAGGTCGCGGGCGCGGCGCTGGACGTGTTCGCGCAGGAGCCGGCCAAGGCCAGCCCGCTGTTTGGCACCCCCAACTTCATCTGCACCCCGCATCTGGGCGCCTCCACCACTGAAGCGCAGGTCAATGTCGCGCTGCAGGTGGCCGAGCAGATGGCCGATTACCTGGTCACCGGCGGTGTCACCAACGCGCTCAACATGCCCAGCCTGTCGGCAGAGGAAGCCCCGCGGCTCAAGCCCTACATGGCTCTGGCGGAGAAGCTCGGCTCCCTGGTCGGCCAGCTGGCCCATGGCGAGTTGCCGCAGGTGAGCGTGGAGACAGAGGGCGCGGCGGCGCAGCTGAACCAGAAGCCGATCGTCGGCGCTGTGCTGGCCGGGCTGATGAAGCGCTTCAGCCAGAGCGTGAACATGGTCAACGCGCCGTTCCTGGCGCGCGAGCGCGGGATCGAGGTGCGCGAGATCAGGAACGAGCGCGAGGGCACCTACAGCACGCTGGTGCGCGTCACCGTGGCGACCAGCCAGGGTGACCGTTCGGTCGCCGGCACGCTGTTCGGCCACGGGGGGCCGCGGCTGGTGGAGATCTTTGGCATCGGCATCGAGGCCGAGCTGGAAGGCCACATGCTGTATATCGTGAACGAGGACGCGCCGGGCTTCATCGGACGCATCGGCAGCCTGCTTGGGGAATCGGGCATCAACATCGGCACCTTCCACCTCGGCCGCCGGGCTGCGGGCGGGGAGGCGGTGCTGCTGCTCAGCGTCGATCAGGCGATCCCGGCAGAGCTGGTGGCGCGGGCCGAGAAGCTCCAGGGCGTGAAGATGGTGAAGGCGCTCAGCTTCTGAACGCTGCCCGTGGGCGTGCGGGCGGGGCGCTTCCCCTCCTGCACGCCCGCGGCTAAGGCGCGCGCCATGATCGACCCAGCCGACCTGCTGCCCGAGGGCCTCGAAGACCGCCTGCCGCAAAGCGCCGCCGCTGCCACGCGCATAGAGCGGGCGGTGCTCGATCTGCTGGACGCACATGGTTACGACCGGGTGCGCCCGCCACTGGTGGAATTCGAGAAGGCCATCCTGCGCCGCATGGCCGGGATGCAGGCGCGGCACATGTTCCGCTTCGTCGATCCTAAGAGCCTGGGGATGCTCGCGCTCAGGTCCGACATGACGCCGCAGGTCGGGCGCATCGCCGCCACCGGGCTCGGCAGCGCGCCCCGGCCCTTGCGCCTGTGCTATGCCGGCCAGGTCGCGCGCATGGTCGGCGACATGCTCGATCCCCGGCGGGAGAACCTGCAACTGGGGGCGGAGCTGATCGGCAGCGACGGCGTGGCTGCGGCGGGCGAGATCGTCGAACTTGCCATCGCCGCGCTGGAGGCCGCCGGCGCCAGCGGCATCTCGGTCGATTTCACCATGCCCGACAGCGTCGACCTGCTCGCCGCTGATCAGGCGCTCACTGGAGAGGCGACGCAGGCGATCCGGCGCGAACTCGACAGCAAGGATGCAGGCGGCCTGCGCGCTGCCGGGGGCGAAGCCTTCGTGCCGCTGCTCTATGCGAGCGGGCCGTTCGACGATGCGATCGCCAGGCTGGCGGCGTTCGACCGTGCGGGCCTGCTCGCCAGCCGGATCGACGGCCTGCGTGCAGTCGCCGCGCGCGTGGCCGGCCGTGCCCGGCTGACGCTGGATCCGGCGGAGTGGCACGGCTTCGGCTATCAGAGCTGGTTCGGGTTTACACTGTACGCAGAGGGCGTGCGCGGCGCGCTTGGCCGCGGCGGCGCCTATCTCATCTCCGGCAGCGAGGAGGCGGCGACTGGCTTCTCGCTCTATCCGGAAGAGCTGGTGGAAGCGATCAAGACTGCCGAACCGCAGCGCCCTTGCCTGTTCCTGCCGGTAGGCCATGATCCTGCCGCCGCCCGCCGGCTGAGGGGCGAAGGCTGGCGCACCCGCGCAGGTCTGGCGCAGGGTGATGACGCGGCGGCGCTGGGCTGCACCCATGTGCTGGTCGGTGGCGAGGCACGGGCGATCTGAATACCGCCAATGCCGTACCCGTTCGTTCGTGCCCGATCGGGCGTTCAACCGCTTTCCAAATCCGCCCCGCTCCCGTACGGCCGCGCGGTTTGTCAGCCAGCAGGAAGTAGCCCATGCCCAACGTCACCGTGATCGGCGCCCAGTGGGGCGATGAGGGCAAGGGGAAGATCGTCGACTGGCTGGCCGCGCGCGCTGACGTGGTGGTGCGGTTCCAGGGCGGGCACAATGCCGGTCACACGCTGGTCGTCGGCAACACCACCTACAAGCTGTCGCTGCTGCCGTCGGGCATCGTCACGGGCACGCTGTCGATCATCGGCAATGGCGTGGTGCTCGATCCCTGGGCGCTGAAGGACGAGATCGCCCGGCTGGAGGGGCAGGGCGTCTCCATCACCCCGGACAATTTCGCCATTGCCGACAATTGCCCGCTGATCCTGCCGGTGCACCGCGACCTGGACGGGCTACGCGAGGCGGCGGCTGGCAAGGGCAAGATCGGCACCACCGGGCGCGGCATCGGCCCGGCTTACGAGGACAAGGTCGGCCGCCGCGCGATCCGCGTATGCGACCTGGCCCATCTGGACGAGATCGAGCCGATGCTCGACCGGCTCTGTGCCCACCATGATGCCCTGCGCGCCGGCTTCGGCGAGGCGCCGGTGGACCGCGCCGCCTTGGTGGCGCAACTGCGCGAGATCGCGCCCTTCGTGCAGGCTTTCGCCCAGCCCGTGTGGCGGCGCCTGCGCGATGCCCGGGCCGAAGGCGCGCGCATCCTGTTCGAAGGCGCGCAGGGCGTGCTGCTGGACGTGGATCACGGCACCTATCCCTTCGTCACCAGCTCCAACACGGTCAGCGGCACGGTCGCGAGCGGCAGCGGCCTGGGCCCCAATGCCGCCGGCTTCGTGCTCGGCATCGTCAAGGCCTATACCACCCGCGTCGGTTCCGGCCCGTTCCCGACCGAGCTGACCGACGAGATCGGCCAGCGCCTGGGCGAGCGCGGGCATGAATTCGGCACCGTCACCGCCAGGAAGCGCCGCTGCGGCTGGTTCGATGCGGCGCTGGTGCGGCAGAGCTGCGCCATCAGCGGCGTCACCGGCATCGCGCTGACCAAGGTGGACGTGCTGGACGGGTTCGAGACGATCCGCATCTGCACCGGCTATCGCCTGCGCGGCACGGAGATCGACTATCTTCCCTCCAGCGCGGCCGACCAGGCGCTGCTTGAGCCGATCTATGAAGAGATGGACGGCTGGGCGGGCACAACCCGCGGCGCCCGCCGCTGGGCCGACCTGCCCGCCCAGGCGATCAAGTACATCCGCCGGATCGAAGAGCTGATCGAGACGCCGGTGGCGTCCGTCTCCACCAGCCCGGAACGCGACGACACGATCCTGGTGCGCAACCCGTTTGCCGACAGGTAGTCCGTGGCGACTTCCCGCGGATGACGAGCAACCGCGTGAAGTGGATCACCATCTGGATTGACGAACCGGCCTGCGCACGCCAAGCGCGGCCACGAGGGCGATTAGCTCAGTTGGTAGAGCGCTTCCTTTACACGGAAGATGTCGGCGGTTCGAGCCCCGCCGATCGGGGCGGGGATGATGCCAGTACGACATCATCCCCGACCGGCTTACGCCGCGTTCATGTCCTGCAATGCGGCGATGTGCCGCTCGATGATCGGCACTGCGCTACGCGCGGTTTCCTGAAGCTGCGGCGTATCGCCGCGCTCGGCATAGTTGCGGTGGAGCCCCAGGGCCATCTGGTGCGCTTGGCGCTGCTGCTCGATATAGGTCCGGTCGAAATCGGCTCCGCTCGCCGCCTGCAACTGCGTCATCATGTCGCGCTGCATGGAATTGAGCTGCGGTTCGCCGGGCGTCATGCCTGCCGCGCGCGCCGCCGCGGTCACCTGCTCGGTCGTGCCGCGATGATGCTCGATCATCATCTGCGCGAACTCGCGCACGCCGTCGTTCTGGCTCTTTTCCAGTGCGAGTTCGGACGACTGGATCTCGAACAGGTCGCTCGCACCCGCCATGGCGACGTAGCCAGTCGCGTCCGTCGGCGTCTGCTGGGCGGCAGGGTCCGCCGTTGCTGCGGTGCCTTGTGCTGCCGGCTCCGCAGCCATGGCATCTCCTGCCGGTTCTTCAGCCGCGCCGCAGCCGGCGAGTGAAAGGGCGGCGAGAAGGGTCAAGGTCTGGCGCATGGTCATCTCTCCTGATCATATCGCGACCGCGCCTTGCCGGCGCGGCCCGGGGGTATGCGGGAAAGAATGAGGGGCGGTGGCGGAAGGTTCCGGACCAAACCTGTGTCAGTGCGGCAAATCGCTCGCCCTTACTTTGCAGGGCCTGACAGGGCCCGATCGATCGCGCTGCGTGCCCGCTCGCTGCCCCAATCAAACCCGCCCATCACCCGCCAGACCTCCCGCCCCTGCGCATCGTACAGCACCGTCAGCGGCAGCGCCGCCCCGCCGCCGAAGGCGATGGCCAGGTCGTTGCGCTCGTCCATCCATTGCGGCAGGTGCGCCAGGCCGTGCTCGGCGAAGAACGGCACCACCTTCTCGGCGCCGCCCATATCCTCGCTGACGGTGATGACCCGAAGCCGCCCGTCATAATCGGCCGCGACCTTGTCCAGCAGCGGCATCTCCTCCACGCAGGGCACGCACCAGGTCGCCCACAAATTGAGCAGCACCGGTGCCCCGCGGGTCTCGCCCAGGGCCAGAGTGCCGCCATCGGGGTCGATCAGGTCGGCCGCCGGCATGATCCGCCCGGCGAAGCTGGTGTCGATCGTGCCGACCGCCGCGGGCGCGGCGCTTGCGTCCGCCGGTTGCGCCGGCTGCTCGCTTTGCCTATCGCACCCGGCCACGGACAGGAGCGCGACGATCGGCGCGCAACGGGCAAGCGCGCCCGCAAGGCTCAGACTGGACAAAGCGGTGGACGAGAACGGCGACAGCTTGGGCAAGGGGGCAGGCTCCAACAGCATGTGGGGCGGGCGCTTCGCCCAAGGGCCGTCCGCAGTCATGCGCGAGATTAACGCCTCCATCCCGTTCGACAAGGCATTGTGGCGGCAGGACATTGCCGCCAGCAAGGCGCATGCCGCCATGCTGGGGGCTTGCGGCATTGTCTCGGCAGAGGATGCCAAGGCGATCGAGGCCGGCCTGGACCGGGTCGCCGCCGAGTACCAGGCGAATGGCGTGCCCGAGGATTGGGACCTCGAGGACATCCACATGACCACCGAGAGCCGCCTGGCCGAACTGATCGGCCCGGCCGCCGGGCGCTTGCACACCGCGCGCAGCCGCAACGACCAGGTGGCGACCGACTTTCGCCTGTGGGTGCGCGGCGCGATGGAGGAGGCGGACGAGGCGCTCGCCGCCCTGCAGCGCGCGCTGGTGACGCGGGCGGGGGAGCATGGCAGCTCCATCATGCCGGGCTTCACCCATTTGCAGACTGCGCAGCCGGTGACGCTGGGCCATCATCTGATGGCCTATTACGAGATGTTCCGCCGCGACCGCTCGCGTTTCGCCGATGCGCACCGGCGGCTGAACGAATGCCCGCTGGGCAGCGCGGCGCTGGCCGGCACCGGCTTTCCCATCGACCGGGCGATGACCGCGCAGGCGCTGGGCTTCGACCGCCCCACCGCCAACAGCCTGGATTCGGTGTCCGACCGCGATTTTGCGCTCGATTTTCTCCAGGCCGGCACCCAGTGCGCGCTGCACCTGTCGCGGCTGGCGGAAGAATTCGTGATCTGGGCCAGCCAGCCCTTCGGCTTCGTGCGCCTGCCCGACACGCTCAGCACCGGCAGCTCGATCATGCCGCAGAAGAAGAACCCCGATGCGGCCGAACTGGTGCGCGGCCATGCCGGGCGGATCACGGGTTGCCTGGTTGCGCTGACCGTGACCATGAAAGGGCTGCCGCTGGCCTATTCCAAGGACATGCAGGACGACAAGCCGCCGGTGTTCGAGGCGCACGGCCTGCTCGGCCTGTCGCTCGCCGCGATGACGGGCATGGTGGCCGACGCGACGTTCCAGACCGCGCGGATGCGTCAGGCGGCTGAACTGGGCTATGCCACTGCGACCGATCTGGCCGACTGGCTGGTGCGGCAGGCCGACATTCCCTTCCGCCAGGCACATCACATCACCGGCGCCGCCGTGAAGCTGGCAGAAAGCCGCGGCGTCGCACTGGACGCCCTGTCGCTGGAGGATCTGAAGGCCATCGACGAACGCATCGACAATGGCGTATTCGCCGCTTTGTCGGTGGAAGCGTCGGTCGCCGCCCGCGCCAGCCATGGCGGTACCGCCCCCGCCGAAGTGGCGAAGCGCGTGGCCGAGGCGCGCGGCCTGCTGGAGATGGACTGACCTCATGCTGCGCTTCACCATTGCCCTGCTGGGCTGTTCGCTCCTTCTCGCCGCCTGCGGCCAGCAACGCGATCTGACGCCCGCGCCGGGCGAGGCGCTGCCGCCGCCGCCCTTCGGCCGCGTCGATCCGCCCCCGCCGGAAGAACTGCTCTCGCTCGATCCGCAGGCCGCGCCCGAACGGTCCGACGAATTGCGCCGCCGTTCGGAAGAACGCACCGACGATCCCTTCGACCTGCCCCCGCCGGAAGCCTGAATCCTTGGACCATTTCCACCTTCGTGACGGCGTGATGCACGCCGAAGACGTGCCGCTTCCCACCATTGCGCAAGCCGTCGGCACGCCTGTCTACGTCTATTCGCGTGCGACGCTGGAACGCCATGCTCGGGTGTTCCGCGATGCTGTCGCGCCCGCCGGCCGGGTCCACACCGCCTTTGCGGTCAAGTCCAACCCCAACCTTGCGGTCCTGCGGGTGATGCAGCGCGAAAGCTTCGGCGCGGACGTGGTTTCGCTGGGCGAGATGCTGCGGGCGCTGGCTGCCGGCATGCAGCCTGCAGACATCGTGTTCTCCGGCGTGGGCAAGCGGGCCGACGAACTGGCCGCCGCCGTGGATCGCGGGATCGGGCAGATCAACATCGAGTCGGAGGAAGAGGGCGTCGAGCTGTCGGCCATTGCCGCAGCGCGCGGAGTACGCGCGCCCTGCGCCCTCAGGGTCAATCCAGACATCGATGCCGGCACGCACGAGAAGATCTCCACCGGCAAGCGCGACAACAAGTTCGGCGTGCCGATCGACCAGGCGGTCGCGATGTACAGCCGCCTTGCCGACCTGCCCGGGCTCGAGATGCGCGGCCTGGCCGTCCATATCGGCAGTCAGCTTTCCTCGCTCGATCCGCTGGAGGCGGCGTTCACGCGGCTGGGCGACCTGATCGCACAGCTGCGCGCTGGCGGCCGCAGCGTGACCCATGCCGATCTGGGCGGCGGGCTGGGCGTGCCGTACAAGGCGGGGGAGGTGTTTCCCTCCCCGGCGGAGTACGGCGCCATGGTCGCACGGGTGACGAAGGGGTGGGACACCGCCCTGACCTTCGAGCCCGGCCGGGTGATCGCCGGCAATGCGGGCGTGCTGCTGACCCGCGTGATCCGCGTGAAGCGCAACGCCAACCGCGATCCCTTCGTGATCGTCGATGCCGCGATGAATGATCTCGCCCGTCCGTCGCTGTATGGCGCATGGCATGATTTCGAGGCGGTGCGCCCGGCCGGTGCGCGCATGACCGCCAACATCGTCGGTCCGATCTGCGAGACGGGCGACACCTTCGCCATGGGCCGGCCGATCGATGCAGTCGCCGCGGGCGACCTGGCCGTGTTCCGCACCGCCGGCGCCTATGGCGCCACCATGGCATCCAGCTACAACAGCCGCGGCTTCGTGGCCGAGGTGATGGTGGATGGCGACAAGTTCGCCACCGTCGCCGACCGTATTGCGCCCGAAACCATCACTGCCGCCGAACGCGTGCCCGCGTGGCTGGAATGAGCCGCTAGGAGATGCGCTCGCTCCCCCTGTTCCACCGCGTTGCCGGCCGGCCGGTGATCGTCCTGGGGAAGGGGGAGGGGGCAGAACCCAAGCGCCGCATGATCGAGCGGGCCGGCGGCACGGTGATTGCGGAGCTGGAGGCAGGCCTCGCCGCCGGCGCGCGGATCGCCTTTGTCGCCCATGGCGACCGGGCCGCATGCGAGGCCGATGCGGCGAGGCTGCGTGGGGCCGGCCTGCTGGTCAACGTCGTCGACCGCCCCGATCTGTGCGACTTCACCACGCCCAGCCTGCTCGACCGCGACCCGGTGCTGATCGCGATCGGCAGCGACGGGATGTCGGCAGGGCTGGTGAAGCAGTTGCGCCTGTGGCTGGAGGGGCTGCTGCCGGCCGATCTCGGCACCCTGGCAAATGCCCTCCACGCCGCCAGAGCCCGGCTGCGTGCCCGCTGGCCGGGTGCTGGTGACCGCCGCCGGGCGCTTGACGCGGCGCTCGCGCCGGGCGGCCCGCTCGATCCCTTGCGCGAGGGCGCGGCGGCCCGGCTTGCAGATTGGCTGACGACGTCGGGGGCCGAAGCGCCGCCGGCCGCGTTGGTGCGGCTGGCGATCGCCTCCGACGATCCGGACGAGCTCACCCTGCGGCAGGCGCGGCTTCTGGGAACGGCTGACTGGCTGCTGTGCCGGCCGGGCATCGCGCCGGCGATCCTGGGGCGCGCCCGGGCCGATGCGGGAAGGGTGTTCCTTGCAGCGGGGGAGGCACTGCCGGCCAGCCCACCCGGACTGGTGCTGCTGCTGGAGCGCGCCTGAGGAACGCCGTGCGAAAAGCAGCTCGATTACAAGGTTGTAACTTAAGTTAACCGGTCACTGCAGGCATCTGCTCAGGCGTTGGCGGGGCATCAGGCTCCGTCGGCGCCAACCTGCGAAGGACCTGACCAAATGCAACTGCCCAAGATCGACCTCGCTATGCTTCCCGACCTCACCACCCTGACCGGCATGTTCGGCACCCTGCGCCAGAACGGCCCGGGCCACGACGATTCGATCGTGATCCTGGCGACCTTCATCTACGGCGCCACCAACTAAGCCACGCAGCGCGAGAGAGGCTTCCATGCGGATCGATCCCGCCATTCATGCGCTCCGGGCCGACCGGGCGCTGCAGCAGCAGGCGCAGCGGGCGATGTTCGCCGCCTGCGATGCCTGGCGCCAGGATCCCGCCGTCTCCGGCGCGCTCGACGAGCTCGAGCGATTTGGAGACGGCGCTCCGCTGGAAGCCTGTCCGGCGCTGGAAGGGCTGTTCACCGGGCAGGACGAGGCACCGGCACTGGCCGCTGCCTTGTCCCGCCACTTCGCCGCGGCGTTGGCCGCGGTTCCCTTCGGCCACCCGCCTTTCCGCCACAGCTATGACGGTGCCGTTTCCACCCTGCTGCTGGCCAGCGCCGGCCGGGCGCATCTGACGCTGCATGCGCGCGAACCTGGAACCTGCGATCACGACATCTCCGGCTACAGCGATGCGCTGCGTTACGATGCGGTGCTGGCGGGCGAAGCGGATGCGCGTATCGTGCGCTGCACGCAGCGGCGCGGGCAGGACCTGCCGGTGCTGCACAGCGAAGCCATCACGCTTTGCGCCGGCAGCCGCATCGCGCTCGACCTCGATACCGAGACGCTGCAGGTGCTCGCCGCGCGCGGCCGCCTGGTCACGCTGCGCCTGCACCGCAGCGCCGCCGATCCGCGGCCGGCCCGCGAACATGCGCTGGAAGACGGGCGCCTGCTGCGCCAGGCAAGCGGCTCCATTCGCAGCAGCCGGCAGGAAATGATGCTGGCGCTGCTCGGTCGCATGAGCCGGCCCGAAGCTGTCCCGACCATGGCCGCCATGGCACTGGATGAGGGCGACGACTCCCTGCGCTGGCAGAGCTTGCGCGAATGCCTCGCGCTCGACACTGCCACCGGTTTCGCCACCCTTGCCACGCTGGCCCGCCGCGCCGGCGACCCGCTGGCCGCCGCCGCCGGCGCGCTGCGCGCACAGCTGGTGGAGGCGCACCCGCAACTGCTCGCCTTGGAGAGCCCGCAATGCCCCGCGTGATCGCACCGACCGAACTGACGCCCGCTGCCGACATCTGCTCGCTCGGCGACTGCCTGGTCGGACTGGAAAGCCAGGGGTTCGACCCGCGCGACGAGCAAAGCCTGCTCGGCGCTGCCGCCTGGCTGCGGCGCCTGGGCGAGAACCGCGATTTCCTGGCCGACATCATGTTGCGGGAGCTGGCGGGCCGCCACAAGGCAGAGGATGCCGCCGGCGCCTATGGTCCGCAGGTCATCATGCTCTCGCCGCTGGGCCGCGAGTTCTTCATCCGCGCGGCGATCTGGCCCTCGCCGCAGGAGCACCTGTTCCGCGCCAGCGGCGGCGGCGCCTTCGTCTACGAGCTGCCGCATGACCACAATTTCGACTTCCTGACCTATGGCTATTTCGGTCCCGGATACGCCTCGGACTATTACGAGTACGAGTACGAGGATGTGGCCGGCGCGATCGGCGAACGGGCGGGCCTCCGCTTCGTGGAGCGGGGGCAGCTGACGCCGGGCAAAATCATGCATTATCGCGCGCACCGCGACGTGCATTCGCAGCTGCCGCCCGAAGCCATGTCGGTGTCGCTCAACGTGATGCATGCCGGCGGTGCCCAGGGCTGGACCGATCAGTATCGCTTCGATTGCGAGCGGGACGAGATCGCAGGCGTGCTCAGCCCGGGCGCGACCGAGGTGTTCCTGCGCATCGCCGTGGGGCTGGGCGGGGCCGAGGCGCAGGATTTGGCCGAGACGTTCGCCCGCAGCCATCCCAGCGACCGCATGCGCCTCACCGCATTGGAGGCACAGGCCGGCATGATGGACCCGCGCGGACAGGACGATCTGTGGCGGCGGGCCGAGGCATCTGGCAGCCGCCTGGTTGCGCTGGAAGCGACCAATTACCGCCGTGACCTGAGCAATGCGCAGGCGGTCGGGGAAACTTTGCTGGCCGCCTGAGGGCCGCGACCGAACAAATGTTTAACGCGGACCGATCCTGACGCCCGATGATTGGGGGACTGGGGGGTGCGGCACCTTGGTGCGCACCCCGGCCACTCACAAGGAGCACAGGAATGTACTACTTCGACAAGCGGCTGCAATATCCCGTCAAGGTCGACAAGCCCGACCCGCAATTCGCGCGCATGCTGCAGCAGGCGATCGGCGGCGTGGAAGGCGAGATTCGCGTGTGCATGCAGTACTTCTTCCAGGCCTGGGGCAACCGTGCCCCCAACACCAAATATCGCGACATGCTGCTGAACACCGCGACGGAGGAGATCGGCCATATCGAGATGCTGGCCACCGCCGTTGCGCTCAACCTGGAAACGGCGCCGGTGTCCGAACAGGAAGAAGGCGTGAAGGACTCCATTGTCGGCGCCGTGATGGGTGGTGCCGGTGGCCGTCAGGCGATCGAGGGCATGCTGCACAAGCATATCCTGTCGACCGGCCTTGCCGCGCAGCCCGTGGATTCGGACGGCATCCCGTTCGACATGAGCCACATCTATGCCAGCGGCAACGTTGCGGCCGACATGTATTGCAACGTTGCGGCGGAAAGCACCGGCCGCGTGCTGGCGATCCGCCTGTACAACGCGACCACTGATGAAGGCATGAAGAACATGCTGCACTTCATGATTGCGCGTGACACCATGCACCAGCAGCAATGGCTGGCGGTGATCGAGGAACTCGGCGGTCCGCAGGGCGCGCTGCCGATCCCCAACTCCTTCCCGCAGGAACTGGAGGACCAGGAAAACAACTACAACTTCTACGGTCACGCTGCGGACGGTACCCCGCCGCCGGAGGGCCGGTGGACCAGCGGACCCACGCTGGACGGCAAGGGTACCTTCACCATGGTGCAGAGCGTGCCCATGGGCGAGGTTCCGGTGCTCGGCCCGGCACGGCCCGACAGCGGCGCGCAGAAGGAACAGATCGGCTGAAGCTGCGCTGGCGGGCGGGGCTGCGGCCCTGCCCGCCCGCTACAACCAACCCCCTGCCAGGCGGTCGATGGCCGCCTGCAGGATCACCGCCGCCGCATGGGCGTCGATCCGCTCGGACCGCCTGGCCCGACTCATATCCTGCGCGATCATCGCCCGCTCGGCGCTCTGGGTGGACCACCGCTCGTCCCACAGC
>Ga0210040_10003751_pt1 | contig 20326 bp, 7 predicted proteins | sample CryGeyCG12114_NA_FD_185462 | JGI IMG/M metagenome (GOLD analysis project Ga0210040, IMG submission 185462) | Groundwater microbial communities from aquifer - Crystal Geyser CG19_WC_8/21/14_NA (SPAdes) (version 2) | ecosystem: Environmental > Aquatic > Deep subsurface > Groundwater | place: USA... | reverse complement strand
TTTTTTAAATTGTGAATCTTTTCCATACTCAACGTAAAATTAAAATTTAAGATTAGGCACTTCATTTTTATGGCTTATATAGGTACAAAAATTTGTTTGCATACTCAACATACGGTTTTAAGCCATCATACCAGACAGGGTTGTGCATTGATTTTGTATGCGTCTTCTAGAATTATTCAAATCATAGCTTCATTGTAAAACAGTTTTGCAAAGCAAACCTATGGTTTAAGGCTAACGTAATAAATTATAAAGCCCAAGTGCGAGTTGAAAAACCATAATTTGCTATAGTGCCTCATGTGCCCACATTTGTATATACTTTGTACTTTGTATGTGACTGATCTGATACAGTAGAATACAAAAGTTTTCTCCGCGTCTTCCATTTTCTTATAAATATTGAGACTGTAAGGCGACATGTTAACATAAACTGCATGTTTGGGTTGCATGCAACAATTTTCCATTGAAATATGCACTGTATCAACCTGACTCCAGACTAGTTGCTACTCAATGACTCAATCTACAGTGTCGCGTCGTATATACTTCAGTGCTAGTCCGTAAAAAGTAATTGGAAAGCAAGTGGTGGAAAGGAAATTACCGTAAATTCTGTAATGTAACTCCTGCGCCTATGTTTTTCTAGTCTCTTAACTCTGTGTGGCAATATCGGAGGAGATGGTAATTTAGTTAGGGGTTATAAATACCGAATTTACGGCAAGTATCTTAAATATTACGTCTCCACAAGAATGCACTACATTTCTACTCTTAAAACAAATCTCTCCTGTAATGTAATTTCCACCATACACTATAAATAAAGTAGGGTTGTGCTGTGGTAACATTTAGAACACTGATTACAGAATAAATCCTAACGCACAACTCGTATGGAAGCCGCCAATTTATTGCACTGTCGATTGAATTGAATGGAAGAATGAGGGGAGCGTGGCAGCTAATTGTGTACAGTTAAATATTTGGCGGAACATTTGATGCGGGGAAGCTATGTAAATTTTGCAAGCTTCAAATGAGAAGGCATATGCATACTAAATTTTTAAATACAGGTAGCGAACTCTCATGTTTATTTTCAATTTGGTAAAATGAGATGATGTTTAATTAAAGTGTAAAAAACTTGCAGCGTTTACTAAATTCTGACTAAGTTTGGCTGACTGAGTGTGATAGTGCTTCAGGTTTCAATTACGGTAGCAAAATTTACTAAATTACTTTCTCACTACATGAAAGGATATTTTTTTTTAAATCAAAATATCTTATATCAAAAGTAGCGGAGTGAAAGCAAACTAATTATTAATATGTCACCACATACGTTATAAAGTTATTTTTCCAGCATCTGAAGAATGAAGTAAACACATACTTAAAAGTCTAGCCTTATCGTCATCATTAAAATATGTTTCCCAGTCAGTAGTAGATAATATCGTATTATATTCGGAAATATAGTGAGAGAAAAAATGATGGTTCGGTTTTTATAAACAAACTTGTACCTTTGATTTGCCATTGGAGTGGAAAACAACATGGAACGGAATAAAAAGGAAAGTTCAGAAGATCTTGTTACTAACGACCTTATGTATGTTGGCATATGATGTGCCTGAAAGTATTTTTTGTCCAGTCGAATTGCCATTAGTTCTTTGGCAAATATTCTTTTAAAAAAAATGCGAAGAACACACATAGGCTAAGACCTCGTTTTAGAAACTAGTCTTGAAAACTCGTTCAACGCGTAGCATTATTAAATTACTCCAACTCAAAATACAGTTTTCTCGTATCATTTTTACAGTACATGCAGCCTGACATGTACCAAAATTGTTATGTCACACTGTATTTGTATCATGCGTGCTTAAACATAGTCAAAGTCACTGACTGACTAACTGAGAGTGGGCAAATACGGAATGTATATTGTTTCTGTCAGATTCATGAACCAGTATTTTACTTGGTTAGCATGCACCGGAGGTTGTAGTGCATCATATGTGGATGAGGATTTATTGTTTTCAGTTTATGCAGGACATTGCGAATATAGCCTGAAAGCCTGGTAATATTTTTAGATTCTCAGGATACAGTAATATTCATTTTGTCATCGAAATGACAAACGTCAACTAACTACCAGTCTATCAATATAAAGATTTTTTTGCCAGATATTAATTAGGGCTTGAATTTATGACACCACTACCACTGTTAAGTGTATGTGTGTGTTCCATCGCGTCTTGCTAAGAAAAGTTGAAACACTACGATGGGGAAAGGTGGGAAAATACATTATCTAAATTCAACTGATGTTTACAGCAGAAATAGTGAAGACAGCACGAGCCCAAGAACCCGAAGAAGTTCCATTGTAGTGATTCCTCCCATGCAGATTTGTCCAGGAGATCTTCTCGTCTATGGCAAAGTACTAAGTCAAAGGAAGAGCTTGTTAGGTAAGTCAATTTTTTCTTTTCGCTTTCTGTCCTCTCTGTTTTCCATTCTATTCTCTACATCACTCAATGTGATTAAATTGAAAACTTAGACAAGGTAAAGAGAAAGCGAGAGAAGATAAGTGATGACTTCCTTCATCTTTCAAAAGGTGAAGCGATATTGGGCTCACTCACTCTCTCAGTCAGTCATGTCCCTCAGACTATGTATTTTTGTATGTAGTTAGTGAGTGTGATCGATGTTCCATCATGGTTCCAATTCCAGACGGTCCTCTCCTCTCTAACGACATTAACTTTCCATTCCTCTTTGGCGTAATCTAGCCCTTTTGCATGTTGTGCCTTTTTGCACACTCAACTAGTGTCACACAAAAGCGCTCTTTTCCTCACCAGAATCCAGGGGATTACTTTTACCCATAATATCCGCCCAAAATGTAGCGTCAAGAGTCTTCAACTATATCATGCACTATCATAGCTATCAATAGCATTGTACTTAATGTTTAACTTGCAATGCTAATATGCCCTGTTTGAATTAAGTAGTTTATTGTCCATTAACGATAATTATCCAAGACGATAAGTACTACAACTTTCTCTAATGCTCTTCCTGATGAGTACATTTCTCATGTAATTTGATTGCTAAAAGTTTCAGTAGAGTTTTTCCTGCTCAAACTATCTTGCCAAGATGTCAAACTATTATGTGTTTGATCAGGCGTCAAATTCCCACCTTTTTGTGCAAAGCCTTATTAGAGACATTGTATTGAACTGACTCTCTCATGCGATGTTACACCATCAATTTTGCAAAAATTTATTGGAGCAAAACACACTTAGAAAGGTAATAGGGTAAAGGAAAATAGTAAGGAATTGTATAGTGAGTAGTAGTCAGTCACTTGTGCTCCCATTTATAATATTTTTAATTAGAGTTCTAATGGGCAAAGAATAGTAAAAGTTATACTAAAGTGTGCAGTTTCAACCCACGGATTTGAAGGAATTCAGTACTCGATCGAACATCTTTCACCAGGCGGATTATTTGCAAAACAGCTTCTTTTAATTCCGATTGGGTAGAGCGATGTAAAAAGAAGCTGTAGGAGCAAAGCCTTATTTACTCAGATAAGTGAAACTAGCTAATTTACATATCAGAACTTCTCTCTATTAATACATGGCCTAAGAAAAATGTCTCATATCAGCGTACATATATCGTACAGAAATGGGCAGTACGTATGGTCACGAAAGCTACTGCTTTTAATAATCCTACTATCCGGAATCAACATAAAAAACCCTGGACCTACTTGCTGCATATGTAAATTAGAAGGAAGAAAAAACCAACTAACTCTGAGCTGCAAAGACTGTAAACAATCCTATCACCGCACCTGCCTTCAGATAAACTACAGTGAATACAAAATAGCCACAAACAATCTATGGAAATGCAGGAACTGCGAAAAAGATCCAGTCAATCCAAAATGCAAAATATGTGAACAGCACCGAACACGATACATAACATTTACATGTTTTATTTGTAAAGAATCCTATCATCGTTCCTGCCTCCTAAAACTTAAAGAACCTATTCAAACTGACGTGCCTTGGACTTGCAAAAATTGCCTACCTACTCCTCCGAAATGCGAAGCCAAGATACCTACTTCTATGCCAAAATTAACTGATGCAAAAAATGGAATTAAAATAGGACACATCAACATTCGCGATATAAAATCCAAGAATAAGAAAGACGAAATTCTCATTCTCCTCACCTATTATGATTTTGACGTCCTAGCAGTTACTGAAACCTGGCTTTCACAAAATATTTCAAGTGAAGAATTCCGAATGCCAAATTATCTGATGATTCGGAAAGACCGAGAATCTAGTAATGGAAAGAAAACCGGAGGTGGAGTTCTAATGTACATCAAGGACAAGTTTTGCGTTGAAGAAGATGTGTGTTACCTTAAATCCCCTACTGATGCAATTGCTGTAACGATGAAACGTCAGTTTATGAAACCTCTGAAAATTATAGCACTATATCGACCCCCATCAACCTCTGAATCCGTTTTTCTAACCTCTTTGGAGCAACAACTTTCCTATTCACAAAACCTTGAGTCCTACATACTGGGGGATTATAATTTAAACATCGATAGCACAAACACTCAAATAGTTCACTTCAAAACACTGATAAAACAATATGGTTTCGAACAATTAATCAACCATAAAACAAGAATTACTAGTGCAAGTGCAACAACAATTGATCTGATCTTGGCAAACAATAGAGACAAAGTTGTGAAGTCTGGAGTGCTACCATGCTCAGCATCTGATCACGAACTTATCTATTGCATCAGAAAGCATAAGACAAAGCGTATGAAAAATAATTGTGAACCAAAAATTGTAACCTGCAGACCAACCTCAAACACAAAAGCTGTAGATAAAACGAAAGAAATCTTGAAAAGCGCACCGTGGTGGGCCCTAGACTTGAGTGACTGCATTGACCAGAAGTACCGTCTGTTTTGTTACATGATGAACTACATTTTAAACATCCACTTGCCAGAAACTCGAGTTCGTGTGAAAAATAAACTTCCTCGATGGCTCGAAAACACGCTTCCTCTGTATAAAGAAGTTAACAAGTTAAAAAAACTTGCATGCACAACCCAAACAGAAATTGCATGGGCAAATTACAAAATGAAGCGAAATGAATACAACCACATAAAAACAAAATCGAAACTTGCCTACATCCACGAAAGTGTGAAATCCAACCCATCAAAAGTTTGGAAATTTTTTCGAGATGACACTGGACGGTCATCAAAGCCAAAAAGGATTCCGTTTCTCACACTTGGAACCCAAACAGCCACCACCTCTAATGAAGTCGCAGAGGCTCTATGTGCATCTTTTGTCCTGGAACCGACAAACAATCCTTTGATAGCTGAAAGTGAACCACTACCCAACAATGAACTAGAACAGGATGTTGAAATATCTGATGTTGAAATCCTAGACTCCATTGACACAGTTAAATTAAAACCTGCAGGAGCCGATGGAGTACACTCAAAAATCATCAGACTGTTCTCGAGCGAATTATTCAATCCCATCAGCAAAATTTTCAGATTTTCAATGGAAAGTTCCAAACTCCCTAGAATACTCAAACAAGCAATCGTGACTCCAATTTATAAAGGAAAAGGACGAATAACGGAGGCAGCGTCTTACCGACCCATATCGATAATTCCAGCGATTGCAAAAATATTTGAAAAAATCATCCTCCAAAAACTCATACCTCTTCTAGAAGCTAGTTCCCTGTTGACGGATGCACAACACGGATTTCGCTCTGGAAGATCCACCTTAAGTGCAAACTTTGTACTTGCATCCGAAATCCGAAATGCACAAGAAGATGACGAATTTGTTGGCGCCGTCTTTGTCGATTTCAAGCAGGCCTTTGATAGAGTTTGTCCAATTGTTCTGATAAGAAAATTGAAGAAATTACTCATCCCCAGAGTCATCATTGACTGGATTCAAAACTATTTGAATGAGCGTACCATCTCTGTGAAAAATGGTCCATCCATCTCCAATCCTAGACAACTCACAACCTCAGTCCCTCAAGGAAGTTTAATTGGACCAGTCCTATTCTCCATATTCGTTAATGATTTGCCTGAAGTCTTCAGTGCAATGTGCAAATGCGTTTTGTATGCAGATGACTTAGTTTTAATGGTTCGTAATAAATCTCTTACAGCCATGAATGAGATTCTTCAACAAGAATTGGACTGCCTAGAAAAGTGGACGCTTGAAAACAAAATGATTGTGAACGCTAACAAAACCAAATATATGATTTTTCATCCAACAAGACAGAAACCAGACACCAACTTAGTGCTGCGAATCCACAAAGAACTGATAGAAAGAGTAGAGACTTTCAAGTACCTCGGTGTTGTATACGACTCAACTCTGACATTCAGGGATCATTTTAATAATATCTGCAGAAAAATAGTTCAAGCAACGAAGTTGATTTGGCGAAACAAGAAAAGCTACAATTCGGAATCTCTTAAAATGTTCACCAAAAGTTTAGTGCTCTCACATGTTGATTACTGTCTGCCAATATGGGGAAACTCGCTTAGTAATAGTGATATCTTTAAATTAAATAAATTAATGTTTTTAGCCATTAGAAATATACCTTGTTACTATTACCGTAATTTTAAAACTTGTGATTTGCTAACGTTATTTGAACAAGCCGATATCCTCACAGTCTCAGAACGAAGCACTTTGTACTTAATGAAATTCGTGTACAACTCGTGCATTGCCAACTCAAATCTACGCTCTATGGTCCACAGGTACATGAAGCCAACTCCGGAATCAAAAAAGTCGAGACTTGGCCTCACATTTCAGGTGCCTCGCCTTAAAAAAACCGCTGGACAAAGAGCTCCGTACTACAGCGCTATTACTCAGTGGAACAAGCTACCAGCAAAGGCAAAAAGTGCAGAAACTATTGAACATTTCGACAGTGTAGTCAGAAACTTTTTAGTTCTACAACGAAATGACGTGTTTATGAAATATTAGTGCTATTTTTAAAAATATATTTATGACCTTTGATATAATGTATTAATGTTTTTTGTTATTTTTCTTAGTATGTAGTGTGACCCAATATTGAAAACAACGTACGCACGTTAATATCGAAGTCACTTGAATAAATTGAATTATTATTATTATTATTACTTACTGTATGTTAATTGGCTATTCATTGGTACTTGAAAATATATCTTTGAAGTTAAGTCAATTGCTATACAAGTTGCCCTAACTGTAACATGGTCTATTTATCCATTTATACAAAATGAGATGGAGATGACAATTTGGGTGGGCAATGATAGGAGCCGTGCAGAAGCATTACTAAAAAGATTCCCCACTGTAGTATACTGCTTGCCATATTTCCATTTGTGTATGACTATAGAGTATAAAGGTTGTGAAGAAAAAACACCTTAGCTGTTATACCTTCTCCTATGTTCATAAAAAGGTTCTTCCTCTGAACAACGCTAGCAACCAACACAGACGGAGGAAGGAAGGAGAAAAATCCGCAAGTGTCTTTTTCTTGTCCCAGATTATCCTCAGCTTACTTTCCCTGGCTCCCATTTCAAAGAGTATGAGCAAGCTGTGCATGTGAAAGTATGTTTTCTCGTCTGGACTCCTTCCATGTGTTACTGTGGTGAATAGGGATCTCGGGATCTGTATGTATGTGGTACCAAAATAAGTCCTTTTACCATCAGTTTGAAATAATGGTGCGTCTGAGATGAGCTTTCAATATTTTTACGAGAAGATCTTATACCTTGCTGGTAATCATATTTCGTGATTGTAAAAGCAGATATATTCCTCGTAGCAAACTATCTAGAGAAAGGCCTATACTTTTATCATTATTTTAACTACAATATTGGACCAAAATTGTTATCAATTGGCTAAAAATAAGTCTGTGGAAGGGTCGGAACTATAAAACGAAAAAAAAGTTTTCTGGCTAATATTACCTATTTGTTGTTCACTCACTTTTCAGTAGCTTGAGATCTTTTGTTGAATGTGAATAGGAAACATGGAGTCTTTGTTATTATAAAAAGTGGGAAAAAGATTCTTTTTCAGAGCCTAATGATTGAACTGAACTTTGAAAAGCGTCAAGAACATGTCTATTGTTACTTAAACTCTTGCCATCGTAGCAACAGACACATTGAATGGGAAAGGAACATTTTATTGATCAATATTTCAAGTTTATCTAGATAAAATAGTATTACATTTTACTATAGTAAGCTAGTAATCGAACAATTTGGCTGGCTCGACAGCATGAACAATCCAATTTAATATTCGCAACGAATAATATAAGCCTTTATTTGCCCATATTGACTCTTGTCTACGGCGCTTGCAAAAGTGGATTACTCGTATCGAAAATATATTTTGTTTTAAGAAAAGAGTTTAAATTATTCATTCCCTGGTTTTTACACTGTGCTCCGTAAATGAAAAATGATTTCATCTTGCGATCGTGTTTTTTGCGAGTAAATTTTCCTTTGATGTGCACCGAAAGTAGTGCATAAGTTTTGCTCAAATGTAAAAGTAATGATATCTTTTAAGCTATTTGGATGAATAGTGAGCTTTATATCAGCTTAAAATGTTTTGTAATCTTTAATTTTTTTTGTAAAATACTTCCTATTTATTTCCTATGGAAGCGATAACAGCAATAATGAGCACTTTGACTGAGAATGTATTGACTGAAATACTCATCTGGAATATATTTTTTTGCCTACCTGCTCAATATTTATCTCTAAAATCAATTAGCTATTAAGGATGGCTCCAATAATATGTTACAGCTAATTTTCACAAAATTCCAACAATTTTGTTATAAATATACCTGCCATTCATAAAATTGTGTATGCATATTCGCGGTCTAGTTGACCTACGATGAAACAGTTTTTCAAAGTATGCACTTCATGTTTACCAAAGCGATAAATTTGAGGTGGCTCCAATTTTGTGGTATACACTGTAAACAGTTCACTTCTTCAAATGACAGGATAAGTTAAAGCTACTTATAGTTCATTTAGTTTGTATATTTGGATTCGGATAAAACTGGTTTGCTTTTGTCAGTGCAAAATATTGATTTTTTTCTTTGATTTTACTCTAAAAAGTTGAAAGAACATTTCTTTTTTGATAAATAGTATCTAGCATCCGAAATCTCTTATAAGGTATTTAAGATGTATGGCTCCGATTCCGCCCATTTTCTGGAAAATTGACTGACTGACTGTGAGAGTGTCAGTTCATGTAATTAGCCAGAGTAACATGGTAAACTGATCTAATTATTGAAGCTTGTCATTTGAGTAAAACTTTTAGGGAGTAAGGATTTATCATCGTTGTATTTTTCTTTTTTTATGCATAGGTACAACCATTGAGAGCCCTTCTCCTGTCACATCTATGTTTGAGGCTGGTAAGAGTATTTTTACTGTCTTTTAATTATTAAATAGTTTTAGCTACGTTGTGGAAATGCTTTCCGTCTGTCTGTTACTCATTTTATATATTGCGTATATTTATATTATGCATGTAATACAACTTATAACTTCTATACGAACGAACTGGAAAATGCTTTACCTTAAAAATTGAAAGTTCAGTTTGCTCAATAAAAATATGAACCAGTTGATGTCAGCATTGTAGCATGCAAGCATATTAGAATGCATTCAATAGAGTTTACTTTCAACACACAAGTGTGCAAAGTTTGTCCAAAAAATAGAGCGTAGAAAAAATAGTGTGTATGAAAAGAACCCCAAGAAAAATAGTATAACGAAAAATTGAAAAAGAAGGAGCAATAATACTTGATTAGTCTGTTGAATGCGGTCTATTAATGTTTTTCTTGCGCACCTTCTAATTGGCTCAAAAATCTGGTCCAAAACATGGAGTTGAAATGAACAAAATATAGTTGTCGCTCCAGGAAATCCATTTCTCATGACAGTAGTAATTCATTAAAAAAAACCAAGTCCTGACTTAGGTTTGCTACTTGAGTAGCCAACGTTTGGAACATGTTATATTCCCCAGACACAGGAGCTAGAGACGCAATGCTATGTTTAATTAATATTTGAGAGTGGTTGTCTTTTTTCAACTTTTAATTGTTATGAGGACGTACACTGTGGGAAAAAGGAGAATATACTCTCAAGGCTTGAAAGAAACTTGAGCATCAATTACTCTGAAACCAAAATGGGAAGCTTAATTAATCCCACAAAAGTTGAGAGTAGTGGAAATAAAAAAACATATCTTTGCTCTACAACTGCGGTGCCTCTCATTGATTTTTAACTATACAATGTACATATAAGTCAGATAATGGGAGCACTACGGGAGGTGAATACATTAAAAATAATAATAAGTGGAAGTGGACCATTTTGTTTGCAAAAATAACTTGTTCGTTCAAGAGAAAAGCAAGGCATGAACCCAAAATTTGTATGCAGTGTGCTGACTGGAAATAGAGAACTCAATCAAGTACTATCAACGTGCAGTGAAAATTGCTGACAGAGTAATAATCGATGTAGAACTTGTTCATGCAAACAAGGAAAGCTAACTAATTTATCATAGTTGCACTCACGTTTCCCGTTGTATTTATCTACAAGGGCACCAGCTATAGCTGTCTACTGAAACCGGAGTAAAGCTTTACGCTAAGTTTACGTACAAACAAGCAATTTTAAAATCCTCAAGGTAAGGAAAAAGATCTGTTGAATATTAAACATCAAACATTTGGTGGGGATCCTCAAGTAATTTCATATTCATGTATGGAATGAGTAAACACATTCATCACTCCCGGATTGTTCCTGTGAACGTACGAGAATGTTGGAGCAATGAATTGATTGTGTGAAAAATAAGAGCTTTCAAAGATGCTTGTGTTATTTAGTTATATACTTAGATTTTTATAGGCTACAAAGCAATTACAACTTTTCTTTCTCCACGATTCACCAGATATATAGTATTTGTAATAGCTGAGGTCGGGTGTTTCCAGTAACGTTATACATGGAATCTATGGCAGAGCAAATATGACACGCAACGTTCACTTTCTGCTATATGTTTTACATTTTAAATGATTTCCTCCTACTTGAGTGACGATAGACTTTACTACGGCTTTTATTTCACCATTTTTTATTGGTTTCTCCAAGTCATTGGAGTATAGTTTTCTTTAGCCTACTCTGGATGCAAAAATATAGACGGAAAGTCTGAGTTGTAGGAAAAAAGTATTCACAATGTCGAGCGTGTCACCAAGTTTTGAGGGCAGGCATGAGAGAAGTTTTTCTCACGACAGCATTAAATACCATTATAATATAACTATAAGAAAAGTTTAAAAACAAACTTTTCTCAAGATGGGCTCTCTGACTGATGACAACCTTGAACAAAATCATTCTCGGCCTTATTTCTTAAAGTTAGTTAAAGTCTTCCCAAATTGTGCATACAAATTGATGAGTAGTTAGTTAATTCTATCTCCATGTAAAAAGGAATTTATTTATTCACACTAAGAAATCTAGAACTATCCATTCTATTGGAATTTTACCAACAAAAAAAAAAAATAAAAAATACAGACGGAGTTTATTTGTTTTTGCCTGCAAGGTTTAAAAAATAATTTGCAGTATTTGCATGTGATACGTTGGAAAGTAATTATGTAAATATGTATGTAGCTTTAATGTATGAATTTTACATTTCAGATAACTCTTCGAGTCGTAAGGGAAAAACTACATGGTCTTTATTAAAATTGGTAAGTGAACTCTTATCCAATAATAATAGCATAATACGTTTTCTAATTTGGTAACTGATAACAAACTATATATGAGCTGTTCATGACTCAAGAAATTTGTAAAACCTTCAAGGAAACTCAGATGAAAAGAATAATTTCGTCCTAGTCTCAAATAATGGGAAAAAAATCCATTCCCTCATCTTTTGTGACGGGAATGTCACATTTTCCCCATTTTGCTCCCACATATGTAGTGTTCGTGTTCTCGTCTTTTGGACTCCTTTTGATTATTTTGTGAAAGTACCGCGCCCATGTTTGAACACTCAAGTGTAGTACGTACCATCCTGTTGAGAAATCCTTATATGCTTTTAGGTTTGTTTTATACAAGGGAATAATATTTCTCGTAGTTGCATTCGAAGGAAAGGGAACAAACACTGCAAAATCAATTGTATTTGTCTCCAAATCTTTTACAATCTTTTTACTCCAGTAGACATTTCCACTTCCGTAACAAAAACTTTCAACTTCCTGACAGTGAGTTCCACTTGTTGCATCCATATCACTAGTGAAAAGTTTGCCCATATCTACTGCATGGGTACTGTGCCGTATGACGTTTCAAAATGAGTAGGCTTTAGAATGTGGGTTTGGCAAGTCTGAATATATGACTGTTTTGTCGTCAAAATATAGGGCTTCTCACAATTCTTAATAAAACACAATTTTCCATGCTGCGGCATATGAAAGTGATACTTATGTATCAACGAAGGTGAATCCTTTTTTCATTTGTTTCCACAGGGAGTTGAAAGAAACTCCTTAGATTAGATTTTTTTGTCCCCAGGACTCTTCATTTAATCACAGGCAACCATACCACGCTTCATTTCATATAATTTGGTACAAGCAGTGAAAGCACGTTGACAAGCTCATCTTGAATGAAATCTCAACCTGAATAGAGTATAGTCTGCGTTTTAATATATGTATGTAACATCATTCCGTACTAGCTATGTAGTTTCACATTTCCATTTCATGGAAACTTATGTATACGTGGAAGAAAGTTTAAACTTGTGAATTCAGAATTCAAGTAGACTTTGTCAGCTTAAAATACTGGTTTTGTGAATTGAGAAGTTTCTTGCTGCCAGTGTACATTTCATTGCTCGAGTGATCTATCATAAAAGCGTAGGGTAGCTGTCACAAACTTAAAGGATTTCGTCGTCAACATGAATAATCAATAAATTATACGAGCGAGCTTTTTGCACGACGTTGCAACACCGCAAAGCGACAGCTTTGCGGCTGTTGCACGTTGTGCAAATGCGAGTGAAGTATAATTGTGATTATGCGAGTGCCGGTAGGCTTTTTAGAAATGTGCAGCACCGCTTACGCGGTGCTGCCACATTTCTACAAAAAGCCTCGGCATGAAGTATAATTGGGTAGAGACGTGTCTTCTATCGCGGGCTACTTGAGTCTACAGTCGTTCAAGTTGAGAAGTGGCCCAAGAATATTAGTCCATAATATAATCATCTTATAAATTAGTCATCATGGGACCGTTGGATTAGTTTTTGCTCTGCTGTATCATTCTTACTTCTAGTCCTCATGATTGGATTTTTCGAAAAGACATTCACTTTGAGCACCTCATAATTTAATTATTTATTTGTGATCGTACGTAATTCTAGTGCCTTAAAATAGTCTAAAGCTTAAACAGTAAGGGAATAATAAAACTGCGTAAATATTTCCGTATGCTGAAACATTTTAGAAACAATTTAAAGTATTCGTCAAAATTCACAAAATTGTAATCTTTTGGTTGTAACCAGTCCGTTATACCACATGTAAATGATTTGGGTGACCCACCCTTTTTCATATGGAGCTCCAGTGGTGAGAAAACTCATGAAATTCGAGCACATTGTTTCTCCCTTGTAATTAAACTCGTAAGCCAAACATTCTCTTGATCAAGGATCCAATCCATTCTTAAAACTGCGCTCAGGCTAGTCAGTTGTCAACCTTACTACATTACAATGGGAAAGGAATAATAGGGAAAATTCGTGTAGTACAGAGGATTTATTAGAATGAAAGTGAAATTCAAAGGGAAAGCTCTTAACGAAACTCCACTGCATTCATTCCAGTCTCACTTACTTCATATGAATATATGCTCACTATTACTAGGACCAGCTCAACGAAGCCGTACAAAATGGATCGGGAATGAGAAAGATAAACTACGCTGACATAAAAGGTCTCGTTACTTGTGTGCTCTCAATCACCACCAGAGTCCTTGAACTATTATTTCAATCCCATGGTACAGACTCCCGTGTACACGAAATTCATGAACTGAACAAGCTCAAGTTGAATTACAATGAGAGAGCACGAGAAATTTTAAACCATATATTGATTATGCCAGTTGAATACCATACTATAGTTAGTTGCTCCCCAAATACGCAAAAAACTGGGGCATACGAAAATCTGCTACTATTGGCACACTACTAGTATGAATGTCAGTATGCCATCCTCAGTCAGTTAATAGTACTTAAATCTAGTCTTGTGGGTTTCTAGGAAAATAAAACTGAATGAATGGATCAGAATTTATTATTGTACTCAACTTGTGAATGACTGGCTTACAGAAAATGACACAAAAAGTTACCATGTGCAACCTATTGGCACTAAAAGCGCAAGGATCTATAGGAAAGATGGGTAGTTGATGATAAAAGGTTCCATTGCCTCCTTTTTATGAGCCAATATATACATGGTGTGTTGTACTCGATGACTTTATGGAGTTTCCTAATAAACTAACTAACTAAGTAACTGTGGGGGAGAAGACTGTTTATTAAATGTTCACGTGAATGAGCCTCATGGGAAGATGAGTCATTTAGCTACAAATGCTTTGGTTCATGGTTCATTCATATAAGAATCCTAATTACCCAATTCATATGCACAGTAGTTAAATCTATATTTAGTCGGTGTGGCAGTTTAGGTGTTAAGAATCGTCAAAATTCTCTGTGCTTTATAGTTTTTTCTGGAGTATGTGTTCATGCAGTTTTGCTAGTAAGTAAGTACAAGCAAATGAGAGCTGGGCAAAATATATTCATATCTTAATTTTTACTCCCTGTCATTCATTCCCAGAAGTAATTATGACATTGTAAATTCACAGGGGGGCAATCTCTGCTCTCATTTTCACTCATTCAGCCTCCATGCTAATGTTCATGTTTGACGAGACCATACGAGAGCTACGGATTTTCATTTTGTTTTTATTATGTCTAGCGTAGCATGAGAGTTGGAAATCTCAAAATCACGCTAGTAATTCAGTGTCTCAAGACAACTGCTTTTTTGCAGTAGTTTTTAAATTACAGGGACACTAAACAATCAGTTTTCCATTCAACCGAGTACTAGCCGGGCCCACTGGCCTATGGTATCCAGTCATTATAGTAACCCATGGTAAAATGTTCGTCCATTATAGTAAAAAAATAGTAACTCGACAAAATAGTAACAACAAAAAGTAGTCAATGGTCTATTTTAGTAACTTGTTGAGTTGAGGAACTGGTTATTGGAAAATGAGTTTTATGCCTTCTATTTGCAATAAGAGAATAACGAATTTCTCATAATTGGCTCAGAATTTTCGTACTAATATTATAATGTTGCAAATAATTTTGACCCTCATGTAGCGAGTAAATAGTTTCGGGCGGTTTTTAACAAAACTATTTTTTTCAAATCGTATCATTACTAAACAGATCTATTTAATACCATATTTGAGTCATTCTTATAATTTTTGTGCTTTTTTAACTAACTGATAACAAAACATTCGAAAATTGTGATTGAAAAAGTTTTTTTCGTGAACCATGTCTGTTACTTTTCACGCTTGATGAATCATTTGTTCTTATGCTAGATCTGGTCTGTATAAGCACCTTTTTTGCCTCTAGCGTTGACAATACAAATCCTGTCTTCGACTAGTTTCTTTTCTCGTATATGTTCTAAGAATGGATTTCTAATTTCACTTGTATGGTATATTCATCTTCTGAGAAATGCAAGCTAAAGTAAGCAGCCAGATTGTATCCACCTGCCAGAACCAATCAGCAACTTGCATGAGTATGACCAATCTGCGAATAAAAAAATGTAATATTATTCTCAATAATCGTGTATAATGAAATTGCATTGTATTTTGTTAAATAAGACTCAAATTATGTTTTCGATCCTCCTCCTGAGAATAATATATTCAATAGTTTAATTGAATGCCATAAAATATTTATTTATTTATTTGATTCATTCATAGTTTCCTTTTATAACAAAGGTAGTTACACTATGAGAACTTGACTAAATTAAATTAGGATATTCTAAAATGATAATTGATATCTGTGGGCGTCAGTATAAATTACAAGAAGTGGATTAGTCAATAAAGAAAATGTACAGTTAGAATATAATTATAGTCATTTTTCTTTGTTAAACTGCCATTATAAACTAGTCTTCAAAACAAATTCATATGTTTTTGAGAGAGGGTTTACGCAACTAATCCACACAGAAACAGGAAGAATCCACACTTTTTAAAGTGTATCAAATATAGGAGGAAAATAAGTGAGACAGTATCATCAATTAATTGCCTTTTGCCATTGTCAGAATTGCGGGTTTTATGCCGCAAATCCATGGCTTAAGCACTGGCGTGCCATACCCAAAATTGGGCAGAAGTAGGCTAAAAATTAAAATTTAAAAAACAAAATATAACAAATGCACAATACATAAATGCAGTTATCGTTGATTGAAGCTGTTTACGTAGGACTGGGTTAGCGGTTTATAAAGTTCGTTTTCAAATTGCACTGTATCTTGCAATTTGTGAAACCTCTATTCAAAACTCTCTCATGAACTCTTAATCTGGTTGAGGGTGAACCTAGAAATTGTTTCAGTTAGCAGACCGTGAAACACGAAGCCGGCTTAATTCATGTTAAAAGATACAGTTTTGAAATCCTGTTGGTCAGCTCTACTGACCTTATATCTAAACCATTTTTTGTTTGGTTGAGTAATCTTGTCATTAGAAAGTAAGCTTGCATGCGTTCAAATCCGAACGTTTTTTGGTACCTTATTCACGTTTCAACATACAGGCAACTTTATTTTATCAAATAAGTTTCATTCGGCAATGATCTTCTATCAAACTATGCAGTCCAAACTAATTGTAAGCAATGCTTAGGAACTTTTACGTCTTAAACGTTTTTTCTAAACAATGATGACAAATGGATTATAGTTTTTTCTCTCCGTCTAATTAATTCAATTAGGACTACTAGTCAGTAGCAAAATCTATGGAAGCTAAATGCTTATATTTGTGCCTCTTTTTTGCTCGTATAGTTTGAAAGAGGCAGTCGAACTAAAGGAGGACCATCTGTTAATCTTGAAGAAATGATGAGTCTGATACAACCCTGTGATTTTAGTGATCCCAAGTTAACTCGCTTCAAAGGCATGTGCTGGGCTGACTTTGTGAACCATGTTGCCAACCAAAAGGCCAAAAAATCCGACTCGTCTTACAGTGTGGCCTCCGGTAGTAGTTCTGAAGGCAGTCAATCTCCACATTATACTACTACAGGGTTTACCAACAACCCCATCTCTGGTCCAGTCAAAGACCCACCTGCCCCTCCTGCAGTCAGTACAACAGAGCCCCCAGTAAATATTCCCCCTCCTGCAGTCCCTCCTCCCGCCGCCACGGGGGTAAATTTGACTCCTTCACCTACCAGCAGTATTAAAGGGAAATCCAGTCCTAAACCCTTGGTAAGAAAAAGAATGGGTTTGATGAGGACTATGAGTGACAGATATTTGGAGCGCAGAATTACTCCCGCTCTGTGGAGAGCTACTCCAGGTTTTAGATTGGGAGAAAAATTGGTTGAAGGCAAAGAACCAGATACAGATGGGACTGGGGCTGCTGATGCTGCTGATAATGAGCCTGAGAAAGGAAAAACTTTGACGGGGAAACCACCATTGATTTCTACAAAGAGTGAGAAAGATTTGTTTTCCAGTGAACATGGGAGTTCTTCCGGGGCGCCAACTAAGGATCGACCTATTGTGGGACCCACAGTGGCTGAAGACATGGCTTGCTCCAATCCTGACATTAGGCAAAAGATGAGACAAAAGGAAGCACTATGGGATTTATTTCAGAGTGAATGTTCTTTCCTATATGACCATCTGATGGTTTTGAAAAATGTAAGTACATTTTTGTCATATTATTTGGTGTCACACAGGTAGGGTCTAACAAGTAAGATGTTCTAATGTAAATGCAAGGTGGTGAATGCATATGTTATAGCACAGTGAAAGCTGATTGCATATGGGAATCCATGGCAGCTAAAATTTAATCCTGTGACTTTCGTGGAAAACGTTTCTTAAAATTTGATATTTGTGTTTAACATATGGTAAGAAGCCTTCAAGTGCGGGCTTGAGATTATCTGAACGTCTGAAATTAAATTTTTTTAATGTTTGTTAAATACATCGTCTGCAAAATAAATAAAAGCATCGTTAAATTGAGCTACTTGTACATGACTCACTTGAATCTAAAATGAAAAAACTGTACTACTGTTTGTAATTTTATTAGAATTCTTGAGAATCCCTAGAAGAAACTTAATAATTTTTCAAATCATGATTGTAATGCACGAAATTTCATTTGTTATATTTGGTTTTTTAACTTTGTTAGTTATTAAGGACCTAATATTCCTTGACAACCTTTTAGTAAGCTAATAATAATCTAAATATTTTGTGTCGGTTCATCCATGGTTCCGAGATTTTGCATGTCTCAATTCAATTTCAAGTAAATTTTGTGCGCTACCAGTAATTTTGGGCCTAAAATTGAGTATGCTTTGACTATGTTGCCTGACGATGCCCATTTAAAGCGATTCACTTGATTGAAATTTTTTTAATAATAATCCCAACAATAAGGCTTTATTTCTGCTACAATTTACAATAAATTAAAATAATTCCCCATACCATACGAATATAATTTTATTATTTATTTACGACGGGATGCGTTGTTAAGGGTTGCTAATGAAATTGGTTTCTTGCGTGATGGCGGTGACTTTTGATCAGACCCTGCAAACCTGCAACCAAAAGTTGTGGGTGGAAAATAAATAGCTCACTCCTGGCTGTTTCAAATTCTATCAATGAATTTATCTTATCATCATTCACCATAAGGTTTAGCTACAAGAGAGAAAAAAGTAGTTGCCCTTCATCAGTTGGTTTGTCACTTTAATTCTATATTAGGTGTTTCTGGAGCCCATGAAAAGGATTCAAGTTGAGGGATTTGCAATGTACGCTGAGCCCGAGCTGCTATTTGGAAACTTGGATGAACTTTGTGCGGTGACTTATGGCTTTTGCAAAGACTTCATTAACTTGCTACTAAAACTGACTGACGTTACAGGGGATCTATCCACCACTGAAGTGCTCGCCAAACTTTTTGAGCCCGTATGCAAATTTACTTTCCCTTATTTCCCTCACATGGGCTTGTTATAACTATTTCATCCCGTAGTGTCGGCTTTTAAAGCGCACCTAGACATCATAATGGATTATAAGTGAAGTTGTTTCTGCACAGTTGTTGTCCATTCATAATAGATACCAAAAGATAGCATTTAGTATGATTTATCTTTCAAGAATTAATTGATATGACAAGCGTGAACAGAAAAACCTGAATGTTCCTTTCTCATGAAATTAAACGACTCAGGACTCGTCTTATTTACCAAGCTCCTTACAGCATGATTTGTGACGACAGTTTTCTGGCATACAACTTTTACATTTGTAAAATTGCTTGGAATGTAGAGCATTAAATAAAGTGAAAACACAGCAAAGTAGGCTATAATGTTCAACATGGACTCTTTTATTCCGATTCAACATCGCTCATATTACCATTTGTTTATAATCTTAGTGCAGTAGCATTGCAAAATTTTTTACTCAAGTCGTTGCATGTTATACGAAAGAGCTGTAGAAATAGAACTGGAATAACATTCTATATTGACTTGCATACATTGAGGCTCATAACCTTACCCTAGTAATAGTCTGAAGAGAATATATTTTTTCGATAGTTTCAAACCCTTTTATAAATATAGTGCTTAACTGCTATAGTATTTGGTCTCAGCAGGGAGTTCCGACTTTCCATCATATTCGGAACATTAATTTTGCTCCACAAAAGGAAACTTACTCGCTCTATGACTTCTAACTAAACTAACTGACTGGAGACTCTATATAGAGCATACAATAATAATGACTCTTTTTTGTGAACCCAGAGCAGCAAAGCCCGAGCCATGTCTCAAGCCTATCATCGATATGCCCTGAATTACATCAATGCTCTTAACTACTTGGAGACTCTGCGACGACATGCTGAGTTCTGTGACTTTGAAAAGGTTTGTTGTGCCTGCATATCTTTCTTTGCTGACTGACTGAGTCCTATGCATTGATTATTGATAGCAAGCTCTTGAAAATTGTATCACCCTTTGATGAGTTTGTTGTGCCGTCGTCTTTCATTGTTTCATGGATGTCACATTTGATTGCATTTGAATGTCCGTGGTCCGTGTCACAAGCCTCCCCTGTCGTCTCTATTAAATAGTTTTATAGTAAAAGAACCCCGAGCAACGTACTGTACACTAGAGGTGTGCGTTTCGGCCAAATTTAGCAACCCAAACCAACTCAAACCATTTTTTTTAACCAAACCAAAACCCAAACCAACCCACACCATTTGCTAAAACCAAACCAAAACCCAAACCAACCCAAACCATTTGCTAAACCCACACCAAAACCCAAACCAACCCAAACCATTTGCTAAACCCAC
>Ga0210040_10003750_pt1 | contig 20331 bp, 13 predicted proteins | sample CryGeyCG12114_NA_FD_185462 | JGI IMG/M metagenome (GOLD analysis project Ga0210040, IMG submission 185462) | Groundwater microbial communities from aquifer - Crystal Geyser CG19_WC_8/21/14_NA (SPAdes) (version 2) | ecosystem: Environmental > Aquatic > Deep subsurface > Groundwater | place: USA... | reverse complement strand
TAAAAATAGGCTAATATTTCCAGTTTTAAGCAGAATTTTTTCTTCCTTTTTTGCTTGACCCAAGTCCTAAGTTTTCATCTAATGCAAAGTTCATGTTAGATGTCACCTTATGGAACCCTTGTTTCTTCTATACGAATAGCACAACTTTCTAACAATCCACCTAGCTGTCTAGGACAATAATGAAGTGAGTTTGACTTATTTTACAAGGAAAAGTAATTTAAAAAATGTAAGAAAAAAATTGCGCTAGATAGATCATCATGAGAAGCTTTCATGATTTCCTCCTATTTCACTTTCTCAAATGAAATAACTAGGGCGGTATGTCATTTTCCAGAATCTCATTTGTCACCCGGCTGCTGTGAACACAGCATAGTTAGTTAGTTAGTTACAATAAGTTTCCCCAATGTGTTGTACTAGGCAAACTGAAGGCGCAATCTTTTATTCCACTCGTGTTTCCAACTCTATATTTTGTCTGGGTGGAAACACTTGCAAGTACATTTTCTTCATATGGTTTGTCCCAAATCGTTGGTGTCACACCAGCTGCACGAAATAATAGGACACTGAATATTTTTTGCACGCTATGTAGTACATGCCTTAAATTGTGCATTAAGATCGGGAAAATTCAAGGAAATATATAGCATTTTTCTGAAATTGAATGCTGTCTGGTTTCCGTATTACTGTATATAATATTTCAATCATTACTGAAGTCTTAAAAAAATGATTTTGTTATGCAAGAATGTTTGAAATTTATGTTTTTTAAATTCGAAGATTTAAAAGATGCTATACATTTAAAGCCCTTGCGTGGTGAATCAGAAATTCGTGAAAGCTGCATACATTTACAAAGCTTCTTGCGAGACTCCCATCTTCCGCTTTATTTATGATAATAGAAAAGGACTTTCTCCATTACATATATTGGAACAAACGGGAAAAGTAGCAATCCAGCGGTTTGTGTGTCCATCTTAAAATGGTGGCAGTAGCACGATAACAATGATCATAATGTTAGCCTTCTTGGGAGAAAAGCATTTATAAAATCTGTCCTTGTTATTCCCAGCCCCACTGTATACAAGTTGAAATAAAAGAAAACGTTATTACTTTTCGCACTTTTGCTCCCATATCAGATTATTGCAACTTCCGTTGTTATTCCTTTCCCCAGTGGGGGATCATTTTTTATTGTAGATGTGAATTCCCATCTCTTACGTACAAATATTTCCTACGAAACTATTGTTACGAAAAATATCTTCATGTCTTGACTCTATGATTTCGTGCAAGTTAGTCTGACAGAAATTGGGCACTTGGTGCATTGTAATGATCTCTCTACTTACGTAGCTTACCAAATAATAATGATGTTCAGGACAGTTTTTCCTAGCGATTAAGTAAGTGTACAACTGAAAATGTCTTGTAAATTCTTCAGCCTTTGAATACTGCTTTATAGCAGAGTTTAGATGGAACTAACTAACTGACTAAAAGGACTTTTTGTTTCAAATTTACCTGCTCCAGTGGCTCCCTATTTCCCCGTAAGTGAGTGAGTTGAAGTGCGTCACAGATTTCCCTTGTACAGTTTAAATCAAAGGAATAGAAAAGTCAGTGGAGCGTTTAAAAAACTTTTGTTCTCTGTGTCTGTTTATTTTGTACACTAGTTTGTGAAATTTGTCGAGTCATCATTATTTTTCAGTATTTGCCGACAGGAGTAGTAAATGAATGTAAATGGTGAATTTTCCAAACTTTTTGTTGTGATACACGAGACTAGGAATGTTTTCAAACGTTTTTTGAAAAAAACTTGTTTATAAATAAGTTGCTCAAGTTTTCTACACCACTTGGACATGTGCGAGCAAAGTTTTTAGGCAAGTTTGAAGATATAAAAGAAAGTGGTAGGTAGAATAGAATAGCATCATTGGAATTTCTTTTCCTAGTGCACAATAAGGCATTTGATTTCTGTCAGCGTACTTGTTCTATGGATATTACATTTGGGAATTCCCCCTATTTCAGAGTTCACAACTTTACTTTGTGATCCAGGATTATCCAAAATCGGCAGAAATAATATTTGGAATCTCAAGACAAGTCGGCCAAAATATTGACCCAACTGTTTTAAATCCAATCGCATATAAAAAGCTTACGAGAATAGTACTATGTAACATATAAATCTTTGAATACCATGCTTTCTCCCATTTCAAATGATCTTAGACACAATATTTATCAAAATGGACTGTTTAAATTTGTAAAAAACGAATCCTTGATGACATTGGTAAGATTTATTGGCGGATAGTACATGCCACATGGCAGTAAGTACCACCCTAAAGCCTTGCAGTTATTTCCCAGTAAAAGCATTCCCTTAAATTTATTACTTGTGTGGAAAAACTTTATAAAACCTTCAGAAATTACGAGCTACGTGAAAAAAGTGTCCACAAATAGCTTCGGATCCCAAAGTGGTTTTTCATTCTAGCATCCATATAGTCTCCTGTAAAATATAAAAGATCCAAATTCTCACAACTTGAGTTTGTTTGTAGTCAGTGCGTTCCCTAAAGATATAAAATGAAAAATTAAAGACACACATGACCACAATAAACTAACTAACTATAACTTTTTCATTTCAGGAAAATTGTGGCAACATGGAAAACTTGGTCACAGCCCAAATTGACGCAATTGTAGAAGCTTTACAACAAAGGAAACTCGAGTTGTGCAATTTCATCAAGAAAGAGAAAGAGTACAAATTGCGCTCCTTAAAAGCCGAAGTATCAAGTCACACACAAAGGCTGCAGCAAACTACATCTCTTATTCAATTTTGCATTGAAGCTTTAAAAGAAACGGATCCTTTGGCTTATCTTCAGGTAAAAATTCACTTTTCTATCAACTACTCTATTATGTAAGCTTCCTTCTAGTGCTTTTAGAGCCAACTTTGTGGGAATTCAATTTTCCCCATTGTTTAAAAACAGTCGGTAGGTAAAATTCAGTTACCCGCTTAGCAAACATTTCGTTTTCAGTTTACTTCACAAAATACTATGTATGCATCTATCGTCTCTATATTCTCTCATCACTTCAACTTCACAGTCAGTCAGCAATATTATTTGCACATTCATCATTCTTCATCTCATGTTTGCATTTGATTCTCAACTGTAAACTTTGTAAAAGTACCGAAAAAAAGGTTGGATCTAGGTTGCCGCTTGTAGATTTTGTGGAAGTTGCACACAAAACAAACTTTTCTTTCTTCAAGTTGTCTACACAATATATATTTGCCTCCAGTAATGGTACATTTTAGTTAGATACACACCACCAGAGTTGATGATTGATTCTCTGTATGAACTTTTAAACTGTATTTAATGTTTGCAAGTTCCAGTCTATTTCACCGTCATGATAAATTTGCGCCCAGGGGCTTGCGAAAATCTCAACTACCCTATTTAAAATCTATACACGATGATAAATGTGAAGATTGGAGCATGGGAGACACAAGGAAATGTAGGGAGCCCAAAAGTAACATTTGGACCGAAAATATCTGCGTCTAGAGTGCACTTAGTTACATTACTCATGGTAGTTATTTTCTCCCGAAAACTAGAAACATGAGAGTGATACGCTTTTTTACATGCTTCAAACTGTATAGAGTGAAAAAAGAGCCTCTTGAACCAAAATTTTCCCATCGTTGTAGTATGCTCACAGCATTTTATACAAGTCCAACAAAAAATCTCTTGTAGGGAAGCCGCCATTTTTTTCTCATCACATATCCCAAGGGATCTTACCTCATGAAATGTTTCTTTCACTCTTTCTTTAAAAAAGTGAGCAGTCACAGAGTTTTTTTGTACGGCTTAAGCATTTCAATTTCAGGGAAGAGATTTGAGCGAAAAAAAAACTTGGGACCGTTTTTATAACAAACAGAGTATAACTAAGCAAGTAAAAATTTGTTTTTGGGCGAGTTTTTGAGATGTTAAACCCGCAAATATTCCTTGTTTTACTTTGCTATTCAAATATGCAATAATAATCTATCGGTTGGGCAGCCCGCGTTTCTTTCCACACACATGAGTTTGAAACAATATGCAAAATGTACTCACATGCGATGCATGTTTTTATGGAATAGTGGATAAACTAAATGTATGCTTTGAATATAAAATTTCTTTTTAATGCATACAAAGTAAAAATTTGCAGAAAAGAATTGACTAAAAATCCTAAAGCGCTTTTACAAAGACAAAGAACCTACATTTCTTTATTTACAATAATGCTTGTCTGTTTTTGTCATGTGTGACATTATAAGTCTGATCGATTCAACAGCTTTGAAGTCAAAGATTTTTAAGCGGTTCAGCGGTTTCCAACTTATAAACAAATGGACGATTGCTTTCTAAGATGATGACAACTTTTTTGGGATCACTCCATGTGAATTGATAAAAGTGAGGCTCAGACTACGATTGTCTCTTGCTGCGAGCCGATTTGGAAGAAATATGGAACCATAATTCTTCGTTTATTTCATTATTTCACACATAAAGTAGTTAGACTGCCGGTTTCACAAGTCGCACGCACGCACACACACACACAAAAGAAAAAAAATCGTGATTTCTGACCTGTGAGCACAAGGCGTTAATGTGATATTCACTGATGACATAGGAAAGCCATTACAGCTGTTTACTATCACCCTTGACGCAGGAATTATTCACTCGTGTGTTTTTTTGCAAACTCTGTGGGATATTAATATTATGAAATATGTTTGCGAAAAAAACGACAAAAACTTTTCCTAACGGATATCAAATGAATATCAGAATTTTATACACAATATGCATTTATTTTCTAACTAACCAACTTAGCTAACTGAGATAAGAGACCATTAAAGTCCTATGATAAATGGTAATAGCTTTTATAAGGGATTTTATGTTTCCGTGTGAAAAAATACGCCAGGCTTATACTATTATGGTGATCTCTCAAAACCTCTGAGCAATATTTTTTCAGCCGTATTTTGCTATTGTTTGTTGTCTGCTTTTACTGTGGTATGTGAAATATCTAGCTAGAATATGTAAGCAACTTATTCTCTACAAAATACAGTAATCCATATCGTATGTTGTTAACTTGGACTCCCCAATTTTTGTGATAAAACATCCCATAACCCATTTGGCACGAGTGGAACTTTTAACAACAAATTTGTACAATTTATCATGCATAATAAATCCAACTGTGAAATTCAACTTTTTTATGGAAATCGGAAATGTGTGTAGCTATACTTAAGACTGTCGTCATGCTACAACAATCTCAAAACTTATTCTTGCTCAACTGACTATAAGTTATCATTAAATTAACCGGAACTTTCATTGTTTGCGTTTGAAGGAATTTGCAAACATTTCTTCGTTCCCCGAATTCATTTATTCATGTTTTTTATACTTCCTTCATTTCAGGTGGGATCTCTTCTTCTCAGTCGTGTAGGACATATGGAAATTGCTTGGCAGTCGGATGATGATTCTGCCAGCTCAACTGACAGTTCCGGAATGCAAATTTCTCCTGGAAAAAACAATTCTTCCAACTCGTCCACTACTACTGTTTCCTGCACTCCTGTCTCTCATCATCAGTTACAGTATACGTCACCTCTATTCAATCCAGATTTTGATCTAACATTAGACGATCGAAGTGTGCTCGCAGCTATTCGTCAACTCAACTTCATTCAAATGAAACGTAAGTTTGTAATTTTATGTATACGCTTACCAAAGAGTGCGAGTGAGAAAAGAGGAAATTAATTTTCCCTCATCATCATGTGTGACAGTACTTCTCTTTTCATCCTAAAGATTTCATTTATAATTAAAATCTACTTGAGATCTAATGTCTCCAAAAAAAGTGTAAATTTTTGAAAATAATTAGTTAGTTTATTGATTCAAGAAAATGCAAGTTTGAAAAGTTTTGCCATGCAATAGTTTGTCTATTAGAGTTTGATATAAATCTAAAAATGGTATGAAGAAACCCATAAATATTGAGAGGAATACAGCAATGCCATAGCGTGTAGTGAAATTGATTTAGCAATCTGCACTCATGTCCATTATGTATAGTGAAACATTGTGAAAATGAGATGGTTAGGAGAAAGCAATCAAGATTTTAGTGTTGAACTATTCTAGCCTCATAATGGCTATTCATTTGAGAGGCAAAAGGTTTGCTTTCACCTCAATATTATAGCTACACAGGTTCATAAATATAGTTGCTAGTTGCTGCCACAAGCTAAATTATCTGCAGGGTGCGTGACTTGATTACCGAATGTTTTGAGTGTAAGGGTGAATATGCATATTACTCAAGTTTACTATTGTTTTCTTGAAATAGGGATTGTAATCCAGATTTAGTAGCCTACAAGAAAACACTGCATAATCTAACCTATGCTAAATAATTTTACAACATTCATTCTTGCGACTTATTCAAAACGTGAATGAAAAATTTAACCTCCATATGGGACCTAATTTCAAAATTCTGACTGTTGACTTTTGAATTTGTTTTCAAGTGTGCAGTTTAGGAATATATTTGACAAATTGCGGTTTTCTGAAACTTAAGGTCGGGACTAACTTTACTAATTATCATACAGTAACTTTCCCTTTGCGCGTTGTAATTAGGTTAAACTTTATTTACCACTTTCACCAAGAATGCTTTTCCTTTCTAAATTATTGTGCCAAACGAGTGCCATCCTATACTGTAAGAAACTTTCTAGTTTCAAATCTATTTGTGTTCAACTCACTTTTCTTCTTGACTCACTGAACCTGTTTTCGAAATCTAACTTTCTCCTCGTGCACACTCTCTTTGCTACTAGTAAGGCGTTTACTAGCGACTATATTTGTGTACAAGATAAACAATATGTAAATCTCATCGCACAAGTGTAAGCAAAGTAAGTAAGTAAGTTAGTTAGTTAATAGCTACATCTTATAATATTTCACACAAAATTCTCTATTTACTGCTAACAATTGTACACTGCTATATTGCCAGTACTTTTGGAACTTGTCCTTGAGTACTACACATGCACTCCACAAGTTAAATTTTAACAAATGAGGATGTTATGTTACACTGTTAGTTAGTTAGTGAGTTCACAACTAAAACTAATCCCTTCTAATCTTGTTTCTATTAAAGCTGCTAAGGATGGGGAAGAACGGAAACCAGCAGGTAACGCACTCTTACTAAAAGTAGTTTCAAAGCCGAGCATATTATTACACACACGTTAGTTAAATCCTCTTTAGTATAAGTATAATAGTATTCTCAGTTCGTCTTATGTAATCTATATGGTGCTTCCTTGTATGCCTGCAAACTGGGATCATTACAAATTCATCGGGTAGGGCTTCTCATAAATTATGCTTTCAACTTTTAATTGAGCATAAGAGCTTTTAGCTTACAAGCTGCCAATCTGAAGTGCTTCCTGTGATTAGCTCATTTAGAGTGAAGGATTTGTGTTCAAACTAATTTGCTTGTTAATTGTGAATCGCTCGTCAGCGTGTTAGTCAATTGGTGTCCGAAAGTTGGGTTATAACATAGATTAAATTATGAATTCGTTTTGAAAAGAAATTTTGTGAACAATGATTGTGTATGCTTGAACAATAGGTATTTTTTGGCTTATTTAAAATTAAAATGACATACTTTCAATATATTCATTTTTATCAAGCTTATTGGCAACGGTAAAATTTCTTTCAGCTCGCCTAATGTAAGAATGCATGGTTTCTGCTGAATTCGTGTATCGAACACAGTTTGGCTTTTATTTCCAGCTAAGTATCCTTATCCCCAAAATAGTAAATAGTAATCAGGTAATTCATTCATTTAGACCTGTTTGCTAATTTAAAATCACAACTTTTACCGCTAGCTGCATTCATGCAACTGCAATTCTCATCAGCTAATCGATTCTAGTCAAGATTACGACTTTAATGATTTCATTTGTATTCTCTAAAGGTATTCTTGTTGCTCCCTTTTTGTTAATTATTACATTTCTATTCCTGTTTGATACAATTTGGGCACCCTAAAACTTTGCTTGTTTCAAGTTGGTCTTCAGCTTTTACGACAATAGCTATAACTAACTCTAACCAACGAATCTCATAAATTTTTAATTCTTACGCCGATTGGGCTTTTCTTGTGGAATCCTAACTGTTTCCAACAAGCTTTTATTAGGGCTTCTCGCCCCTCAAGTTACTCAAAATCACTATTCACGCGGTGCTGACTGACTGATGAAAATTTGTATTTGAATGAAATAATCAAATAGTAGATGAATTTGCTGGAAAAAGGCCTGAAAAATCTTTTCACCTGGAATTTATGCGTTCAAATAGATTGGTATATGGATTTTCAAAGCGTAGATAGATACATAGAGCATTCGTATATACTTGATGGTAATGAACTTCACTTTCATTTGAAAAATGATGGGAAGGGGGAGTTTATGGGAAAGCAGGGAAGAATATTAGTGGTTTGAGTTGTTAACATTCGTGACATGTACCAGATCGTCAACAGGGAAATAAATGGTTTGCCTTTTCTCTACTTTTGTTAATCAGACAGAAGACATTGCTCATTTACTATACTATAGCTGTGGCAATCCTCTTTCAAAATAGGCATGGTATGACAAATCAATGTAAGGTGAAGAAACTTGGGAGTGAAAATAAGTTGCATAGCAGTTGCACTCTATCCAATCTAAATTAGATTTCAACACAAGAATGCAAATAATTACTATTTTTGAGCATGTTGGCATATGAAATCACGGATTTTGGAAATTTTCTTCGGTTTTAAAAACCGTTTTCAATGTTTACCAAAGTCGTTAGTTAAGAATGAATTACTTATATACGGCGTGGCACCAAAAATAAGATTCAGTTAGGTGGAGAGCATTTGTAAAATTATCTTCATTGGAAGCTTCACATATGCATGTCTCGTGTGCAACTATTTATACGACAAGATGAATGACTTGTTTCATATAACCATACTTGCTTAGCTTACTACTCATTTTGAGAGTTCATTTTGTAACAGACGCACTACCTCAAAGCAAATCATTATTCTCAATCTGCCGTCAAGTGAAAGTGAATGGGAAGTTCTCATGAGAAATTGAATCCGTTTGTCTTTGTGTGTGTATGTGCCACACGCATAACTTTTCAAGGAGCAGAGCGATACATGTTTCTATCCTCTTGTATATGATAATGATATGAAACACGGGCCCCTCACGTTATAAATGAGCTTTAGTTTGTCGCATATGCGCGAGTTTGAAGCATTCTGAAGAAAACGATCGTTCGTAATTGCTTGTCTTTTTTAGCTTGCTAAATTATAAAATTCTCGCTGCATTGCTTCTTGATCAAATAGTTTAAGAATGAGACTTTCGAGAATTTGTAGTCAAACAATATAGTATAAAAAGGAATTAATTCCAATTTTAAGCCAACTATTCAAATCAACTCATTTGAAAGATGAATATGCATTCCAGATAAGATGTTGCGTGTCATGTATTTCCTCATGAGCTTGTGTGAAACATAAATTGAAATGGAAATAGTATCTCCCGAGCCACACTTCATGCATGTTTTGTTTTTCATGTCGTAATAATAAATGAAGTGGGGCAATTGGGCTGATGAACTTAAAATGACAATGTTGCTACGTCCCAACTATTCCTTAACGTTTGTATTGAAGTATTTACATTTGTAATTGGAATGACAGCTTTAGTAAACATGATTTACTACAGCGTAAAAAATATGCACAAAAAGTATTGCTACGACCCACTGTTACTTTGAATTTTAATAGCTAGTAACTGACCGTAAAAAGTAATAGTACAAAACCCCCATTTTGAACATATAATGGGTCACTGAACTGTAAATAGTAGTAATCTCAGCCGCATATGACGCTGGCATTGACCCGTTTGATCCTTTTAAATCTCGGGGCGAAACCTTTGTTCTGTGTATTGGAAATCACAGACTCTTATGGGTAATAAAACGGGTGGTAATCCACAATCAAATAAAGCAAGCGATAGCAGTCAAATGCATGCAAAAATGATTCGCTGCCGAAAAATTTTGTCCATTCGGTTACACATGAGAGTCGTAATCCTGAAATATACTATTCATTTTTTTCGCCATCAAAAAAACTGCAGTCAAAAATTATTGTTTTCAGTCAATATTTACCGACCCATAGTTAGATTCATAGCCAATTCCCTTCTTTCCTATAAAATTTGGAATGCAGTTTTCATTGAAATGGAAAACGCATAAAGGCTGATAGAGCATTAAATGAAACTGGCATTTTATGAACGCATGTGCCCGCCCTATTACGATCGCTAGTGACCATTTCGGTCTATGCATTCAATATGTTCAAGCCTTGCATATTTCATCCATACGGAGTGAACGCTACTTTATCAAATATCCATTAGGAGGAATCTGCTCAATGTAGAGAAAGCCAATTTTTCCTTTTCAAATATCTCTCATTGCCAATATAATTAAATTTAAGCAGCTTTCCATTCGCTCCATCCATACTATTACATTCTGTCCTTATCGATCCATTTGTTTAAACAGAGGAGGAGGAGGAGGAGGATTTTCATGAAATGAAAGACTTTTCCATTCTATTGATTCTTCTCTTTCATTAAAACCATATTATGAGGACAATCCTATGCTGCCTTCCTGTCAGCCCAATGTCTCACACATAGTGCGTTACGCGAAATCTGTCGAGTACTCGTCGCTATTCATTTATCTACGCTCCCTCTACAAATTGTAAACAAACGAGTTACATCTTTCCCGTATATTTGCTTTTTCAATGTTACCAGTCCATACGATGTCATCACATTTGTACAGACAGATTTACCGCTATTTGCTTTTCAGATGCCGCATTGTACATTATGTATTACGGTTAGGTCTAACTCCACACTTGCATTTCCGAATCTAACTGACAGAGAAAGTATTGAATCGTTTATTTTGGAATTCATATCCGCTTGCTTTGTTAAAAGTGTCATTTTTGTTAAGCAATAAAAAACACGTATGACAAGCTCATATTTAAAGAATATGGCAGATTTAATGCAGATAGATGGTTGATTCATAAATTCCGTTTTACGGTGTATTTTTTCCATTTTTTTTCACCCGTGATTTTCCAATCCTTCAATTTTGTCCAGCACAAAAGACTTTGGGAGGCTTTCTCTAGATCCTAATATTGACTTTACCCGGCCTCTCTTTCTTTTGATCCCATTGATATATTTTGTGAATGTGGCTTTTGCTTCTTCATGATATGAGTGACGGACGTGTGCGTATGTGTGTGTGCATACCCGCAAAAGCAAGGAAAGATGTTCGCTCTAAATGGTCTGAAAAGACAAGGTTGTCAAAATTGAATGCAGTCGTGAGTAGAAACCAAAATTGGACTTGGATCCAAAGATGCACGCGTGCATGCTGTGGAAGAGTTATCCGTTTCATTAACAAGTTCTCATAAACGATGAGCTGCATGCCTTCAAAGCCTTGTTGCTCTCTTACATGCTGACATGGGTTGACAAATTGAACTACACAGAAACTTTTGAGATTTGCGATCGACACGTGTTGGTTGCATTAAACTTGTGGGTGTAAATACTACTACAAGTTGAAACATGAGCATTTCAAAGTGTTGCCTCTGAATGCGTGCACTGGATTTAAAGATTCTTAGATAACGAAGATCAACAAATCTGGTAGCTAGAGCACGTTTCAGCTTACGCATGTGACAATTTAGCATATAAATTTACAAATGAAACTTGTTACGTGTGCTTGAAAACTGGATTTTGGTTTTCTGTATGGAATTTGCATGCACTGAAGTTGAACACGGATTTCATATGTTTTATGGTTTGTTTTCGTATTGAGAAGGTGGAAAAAATCAATTTTTACGCAAAATTAGACCAAATAAACGACTCTTTGTTTTATCGCTGTTTTTATGATTTTTTCGATGTTTTTTAACACTTATAAGTTGACTTGTTTTTTATAGTGCTTGGAAATGTTGTTAAATGTAAACTTTGACCTTTTTTTACAGCTCCGGGATCTGCTGTTCTTATTCCTGAGGAGTGTAGTGCAGAAAACAACAGTGTGACAATTGCGTGGCAGCCACCGCTAACTTCTTTTGTGGAGGGATACATACTAGAAATTGATGATGGTGGTGGTGGACCTTTTAGGGTGAGTGAACTTTTCAATAGCAAACTTTTATGGGATAATTTTTTAAAACATTGATAGTTTCTCTCGCTTTGCTAAAAGATTTCGTCATTATTGTAAAGCTATGGTAAAAAGTGCGTGCACATGTGGTTTATGACTTGCACAGAAAAAAATTTAAGTTGCCAGCTAGTGCACGCATATATTCGAGCAGGACGGAAAGTTTAAAACCATTATGTTTTGACGAGTTAAAAACTGATGTACTTTAAATCACACTGGGTGCATATCTGCCGTAGACGGATTTATGCAGTTCCGTTACAAAAATTGTCTACGTCGTATTGAATTCCCTCAAGTGCAGTAAATTTCCATTAATCTGAAAATATTTTTATGTGAATTCAAAGTTAATTTTGTTCGGTTTTGGTAAGCCTAGACTTAGTTAGTTAGGTCAACTAAATAAGTAGTAAGCCTTTCTATACTGAATGATTTAGTCGTTCATTCGTCAGGCCAGAGATAAAAGCATTATGCATTACTTATGAACCAGAAGCTGATGAGATGAGCTGCAGTCAAATTAGAGGTTTAGTACTGCGAGACCAGTCACTGCGTTTGAGAAGGAACTACAATGCATTTTTCATTCGGTCGTTTCCACCTTGAATTTTCCAATTCTGGGTTCGTTTTACATTTAAATCGATAGGTTTAAAAAGTCTTTGTCCTTGAATGGGCAAATAAGTGTGGTTAGTAACATTTATAATTCATATAACTGAGAAACTTTGTTAACCACAATAGTTATTGCTATTGACCTTAAAGTCTAGTGTTTTTTGGTGAACAAAAATAACTTATTTTTGGGCTTCCCGAAAACATATAGACCACGTTTGAGAAAAATTACTACAATTCCGCTTAAAAAAGATAAGACTGACCCATCTTTTATCTTGTCAGTATGACTGAATACCATCTTTTGGTAAATTTCTCATACAATATTTGTAATTCTACCAAATCTTGGAATGATAAGCTATTCTAGGGTTAAAATTGTTTACTTAAACTAAGAAAACATTTTTTTCCTTTTGAGTAAACCTACAACTCTATTCTAAGAAAACACATGCGTGTTATGGAATTATATGAAAATATTTTCAGTCGTTCTCATTGTTTTGGCCTTGAAAAACGCAAGCAACTATTAACGTATGTATTATGTTTAATTACTAAATATTAGTAAACGCACTAACTAAATGCAAATGAAAAGCACACTTACAAGCCTAAAGCAACAGATATGTTTAGTTGCATTATCATTCTTGTCCAAACATTACGTAATCAATTATAAAAGTAATCAATCTGCTGTAAGTTTGTATGTAAGAGCTTGAACAAGTGTTTTATAATAAAGTTACGGGTAAAAGAAAGATTTTATTCTTTCAAGTGCTTTTAGTACATCACCAAGTGAAAGTAAATACAGAGAAACTAATGATAGTGCAGAAAGGATTTCGTGCCAAAAACTTGTGCACATTAATTAAGTCGTGCATTGTGCACACTCTTTGAAAAGAGACTGATATCAAGAACATTCTAAAAAGCCCCTTCATGTTGATGAGTTGTAATTCCGTTTGAATCAAAGTTAAACAAAGATCATACAATTCATTAAAACATAAGTTTTGATAGGACTTAAACAAAGTAAACCCTCAGCTCTATAGATTGCAAATGGAAGCAAAGAAATATGTGGATTCCATTGCAAACACAATTTAGTGACCTTTCGTGTCTGTATGATAACTTGAAAGAATAATAATGCTTCCTCACTCTTTTTTCTTCAAATTCTTCCAAATTACTTCACAGTTCATGTTTCCCCTCGTATTCAATGGATTACCATTATCGTAGAGTTTATTCACCCGTGAGAGCGTTCTATTGAACGAAACATTTTTTAAATTCCGTTCACAAAAGTAGCATTCAATAGTGGGAACAAACTTTTTTTATGCATGCAAGAACCAATACATTATTTGGAACACAATTGAACACTCATGCATGCTTTTAGTATCCAGAGAGTTCTAGGTGATTCCACCTATTTATCATTCTGACGCGGACATTGTCCCTACAAGAATGAGCCATATCACGATCCTATAGATACTTTATTTGTTCAGAGTATACTTGATGGATGAACTTTCCTCCCACAGTTTATAAGCAAGAAGAAACGCGTAAAAATTACTGTACAACAATTTGTCATCAATTTCCCAATGTCCTTTTCTTCGACAAGAGCAATCAGTCAGAATGCGTTGAAGAAAACAAAATTGTACGTGCGGTTGGAAATGTGGCTGACTTATCGCTAACATGCTACGCAAAGTTGTTTTTCTACGTATATACTATGAACAAAGTTCGATAATTTGGATTCATGCATCACTCACTATAGTATAGTTACTTTGAAACACCCAAATTGAATGGACTGAAATTAATCTATTTATGAAAAGATCTGTGTGTGACATTTCACTGATGATTTCATTTTCACAACATGAAATGGAATCTAATGTTTTGTGAACAAGTGTGTATTGGGAAATGCTCTTATCTCATATTTGATTATTTGGCATTTTGGTGCATTGGCTTGAGGCCATCAAGCCGCAGCAGTCGCATAATAACAATGTATACGAAAATGATGAAATTGTGTGCAGTAAAACCTTGGGGCTTAAATTCCCTGGAAAGGAAAAAGAGACCGATCTGATGATACATGTTGAGCTAAATAGAGTAGCAGGAAGGGTGCCCTGGAGGGATTTATTATTGAAAAGTCAGGCAGGAATTGCTACTAGAACGGATTGCGATGACAGGATTTGGAAGGATCCTTTGACTCATCTTTTAGTTGGTTTGTATGTCTGCTCTCCGTTGATAGGGAAGGCTTACACAGGAAGTAGTTTATTTTTTCTCTCTGTATTAGAGCAGATTCTTATAACGAAAATATATGAAAAAATAGGGCTGCAAACTTGAAAAATAGAGCAGTTCTATAAGCCAGGGTTCGGCTAAAAATCTAGGGATACAGTTATGCTTGGAAAATTCTACCTTTGATGATAGATGTTTCAAAAATTTTTATTTATATTTGTTGCAATAATTCAACTAGCAAGTTGATAGGAAATCAGTTCAGAATTCTGCATGATGTTGAGTTAAATTTGAAAATTCTTATTTGTCATTGTATAGACGCATTTGTGCGGTCATATCATAAAGTAATCATTGCAATTCATTTCAAAATATACTGCTGCAGAGTGATGAATGCTGAACGCATTTTAATATGCCTTTGGGTTTTTTTTGCATGTAAAATAGTTTCAGCTTTATTTCTCGAATAAATCTTGAATGTATTTTGAAATGACTAGAATAAACACAAATCCCAATCTCTGAAAAATTTTCAATTGCTTGAAATTTTTTTGGTAACAATGTCATTCACAGCAAAAGTCTGATATTGATATTAGAGTGCTGCTCCAGACTCAAAATTTCGGTTGTTTTGATTAAGTCAATAGGTAAACACACTACATAATATTGGAAACTCAACCCCATTGTAACGCAGTTTGCTCCCAGAAAGCCGTGTGCTGTTGAAAACATACGTGCACTTATTTTAGAAAATCTGCGGAAGATGTTACACACTAAGGTTTGGTTGTAGCAAAGATGATCAGTTCTCTAACTACCGCACACGTAAAAAGTTAGCTAAAGTTTCCTTTTGTCAAAAACTTTTCCACTTCTAAATCACTCATTGATCTTGAGGTTGAGTGTAAGCCCTGCAGACAACACGAATGTAAAGATCCATAGTGTAGACAAATGATTAATTGCGTTCTTTTTGCTGGGATCAGATTTATACAGAACCCAAAGTATCAGAAAACCAAAATGGGGCCAAAAAAATCTAGCTCATAGATAAAGCCCATGCTTTGACAATGCCAACCTTAGTTGACAACTAACACGATTTTTTACCATACATCTATCCAATATCTGCGATTTTCCTTTTTTCACCCGCCAAGATCCACGAGATAATTTAAAATATGCAAATTTTTACAACAGCTCTCTCAAACCACACATTGTTCCCTGTTTACACATTACAAAGATAGTAAACCAATTTTGCAACACTCTATTCCCTGCGTCAGTGAACTACAAACAATTCCCACTCATGTAGCCCTATGTTGTACATTCGTGATTACAATGATCGATATTTACTTTACAACACATCTCAGCTTCACCGCTCGCTATACAGATTGATGAGTTTTTCTGCTCAAGTGCTCTTGACATACGTATCCTGTTTTTCTTGTAACTCGCTCCTCCACTTCATCATCCCTTTTGCTTCCCACAGATAAGAAATTTACCATCTTGTTTACATGTCATCAACTTAATGGTATGCAGTGCATACTAGCTTGATCTTAGCTAGTTAGTTAGCATTTGTTGTCGATAATGCACTTCCAAAGGAAAACATGGGGGGTGAAATCGAAATATAGAGTGAGTGTACAGCATTCTGTGTACGGGTAGTGTGGTTAAAAGTCGTATGATGTAGTGAGTGGTGTTCGTGTGTAAACAACAAAAAAGTTACATGTTTCAACCCAAATACTAGATATATAAATAATAGATACTAATAAATATATGGGGAATGGGGGAAATATAAAGACGGTAAGAAAATAGGATTCATCGTTGGTTCGATTTTCCTATTGCGAATGCTGGACGCCTTTTGAAACTACGGTAGCTAGCTCATATTAACGTTACTGCTGTAAATCTCTGACAGATAGGGAATGTAAATTGGATATGTGCAAAGGTTGTAAACAATTGAGAAAGTCGGTCAAACGTCCCTTGCCCTTTCTAGTTTAAAAGTTGTGAAAGAAAAGTTGAGATGTTGAGAACAAGAGTAGTTTATCATTTAGAAAATTCATCCGGTTTCACCGAATCGCCCGTCAGTGTTGACTGAAAATTTATTGTTTAGTTTTAGTAGTAGTGGTTGGTTTGTAATTTCTTGGAAATCTTATTTGTTGTGAGTTGGTTCTTTGGACAAGAGTTTGAAAATTTAGTTGACACGGCAAACAACATTACTCGAGATCTACAGGCAGGTTATACGCACTTGACTAACTTCACTAACTTAAACTTGTGCCGAAAACAGTTTCGGAGATCAGTAATGAACGTTGTATGGACTAAATCCCTAACTTATCGACTTCATATTTTACAGAAGAACATTAAATACATCACTCATTTATACGGGTCAACCGTATTCAAGGCAGTTTTATTGGAGGATCTATCTAACTGAAGAAAGTAAATCTCAACTTTTTATCATCATCGCGATTCTTCATATTATCAACAAGTAGTGTAAGAAAAGTATTAAGATAGAAAATACTATAACTTATTTTATTAGAAAAGTTTAATCATGAAAGGGGAAAGTTTTGTGCGTAGTTAGTTAGTTTATATATCGGACTTGATTCACCAGAGCGAATTGATTTCATTGAATGGAAAGTTTTAACAAGATTTCAGAGCAATTCCTATCTTATTATAGTCGTGTTATTCAAGACAACCGAATAAAGAGTAGCCAAGTTTCCAACTAGTCTTCTCTGGCAACTTGGTCATTAGGGAAATTTTTAACGATTCAACTTCGGTCATGTAAAATACTACTGTTGTACTGTCAGTCAGTGGATTTCTCAAAACCCTCTTGAATTTTGACCTACTACATCACTTCTATCATAGTAATGTTCATTAGCTGGAGTACGTATTCATAAATTGTGCGTTCGATACCCTAAATATATTCCCCCAGGTTGTAATTTCAAGTAGCTGTATTAGGTATTTGTATAAACTTTATCTAGAAACAATCTACAGGAAATGCAAGAGATTTTTCGGTGCCCAGTAGTAGTTCCCGTCCTCCTTGGAAGACTTTTCTCTCTCTCTAATGTATTTGGTTGTGAAAGCTTTTATTGAATGATGCATCGTACAGGTCTGTCCAAAGTGCACAGAGGAAAGTGTGTTTTATTTGCTCCCCCTTGGTCTCCAACTTACTCCGAAACTGGGCAAAACATAATGTAGCTTTAGGGCTACCGTATAAATTAGAAATAAAGATGTACAAATCCTCGGCTGGATTCTGAATGTAAAGAATCCAAGTAAACTAACCGATTTCCGTTATTTCCCTTATAAAATGTTGAATTTTTATCCCCAGTGAGTGTTTTTGAGTCAGCCACAGTTAGGGCAGTAATTTTGCCACTCTGGGAATGTTGGGGGACAAAATGTGACGTAAAGCGTTTTTTATCCATTTACTTCTTGGTACATTGGATATAAAACTAACATCTCTCCCTCTTTCACCCAAGGTACTCACTCTTCTTATTTCCTTTCCGCCACATGTCCAAAGCTATTAATCAAAGTTTATTTAGATAACGTAATAAAGTTGAAAGGGCCTGAGCCGAATGAACGGAACGGCCGATCTGAAAGCTATGATAATTCAATGAATGAGGACAAAGTAGATGTATCCAATCTCATTGGATACACCGACTAATTTCTGTACAGACACATATGGTGATTGAATAAATCACATTTTAATTTCTCCGTCTTCTTAGTATACATCACCCTTCTACTTTTAGTTAGTTAGGTTATGGAGTATAAAGCAACAAATAAATCTAAAAAATCTATATACCACTAACTAACTTCCTAGTACTAACTTATATTATGTATACGGAATACGGACAAACTTCCCCTTCATGTATTCATTCAATGGAGCCTACTTACAGAGTAATAACATGAATGTATCTGCTGAATTTTCTGCATTCAAATACATCCAATTAAAAATTGGGCTTAATGCAGTTCACTGGAGCATGGAACATAAGCTTTTCCATGATCCGTGCTTGGTTTAATCAACTGACTGAACCCTATGATAAACTCTATCTTTATATTGTACGGGCTAAATTCACCATTGCGTGTACAATTGTGAACAACATTTGAAGCCGGGCATGAAGTCAATAGCTGCCAGTTCTAATTCATTGAACTGCATGTAATCTACATGTTTATTCAGAGTCGGTGTAACTGACAAGTTGACGCTCATTACGTGTTGTTTAATGTATTTCCCAATGTCCCGACTTTAAAAAATGCACAGTGGTAGTTAATGAGTAATGTCACAAATCATGTCGCTATTGTTATTTAAGCTGAATGAAAAGTGCAATTAAAACGAGTAAAAATAGTTAGTTAGTTTTGCTAAATAGGTTAAATAATAATAGAAAATGTGGTTATTATCATGCTAAAAATGTTTTTTTTTGTGCACATGCAGGAAGTTTACTGCGGGAAGGAAACCATTTGTACAGTGGACGGTTTACATTTCAATTCTTTGTACAATGCACGGGTCAAGGCGTTTAACAGCACAGGGGAGGGAGAATATTCGGATGTTATTAACCTGCAAACAGCTGAAAGTAAGTAAAGGAAAAGTTGCCCGGTCTATATACTCACCACGTTTGTCTGTCACGCTTTTCAACCTAGAAATTAAGTTCATTTTCCAGCATATTACGATTCTTACTACCTTTGATGTGGAATTATATACTTTTATTCTAAAAGCGGATTTTTAGTACTCGTTTCAGCATTCTTCTTGAAAAAAGTTTACATTTGTTACACACTTCACCGATGCTTTGAAAAAAAATTCTGCATCGTAAAAAATTAGCCTGTTGCTATATTTTCATTCAACTTTATTGACTAAATTTGGGTACGCCTAATATTTAGCTGAGTCTAGAACTCATCCTTAACGGTGAAACAGTACATTTATGAATTTACGACTTAACATAGCTTATTATGGCAACTTTTATGATATTCCGATCCCTACATTCGAAATTGCAATCGCATTAACTACAATGTTGCACTCCAGCTGATAGATTCAAATTGATAGTTTTAGTTAGTTATAGGGGAACTCAAAAGGGGTACACCTGTGTCCATAGCGTGCATATTTCTCTTTAATTATCAACATTAGATACTTTATGCGACTATATACGCAGCATGAGGAGATCCCCATTATTGCCTGTAAATATACTTATTACAGTAACAAAATGGACCTTACAGCTATATTTATGAAGTTACTCCCAGTTAGGTGCAGCACTTTATTAACCCTTATTATGCTGCAGAAATGATTCACAACGTTTTCACATCTACTTAAAAACAAAGAAGGGGAGGGTTGGGAGAGATAGCATGCATTTGGTTCATAAATTCAAGCTGATACCTAAACACAAAATCGATTACTATGCTGAACTTGAACTCAGTCAGCTTTGACTGACATTTTTCTGACAAATGGTTCATTATTGATTCCTTTTAATCATTGTCACAATGACTCGTCAATGGAAGTAAGTTTTTCTATAGACAGCCACTGTATTTTTACTGTTCTATATGA
>Ga0210040_10003749_pt1 | contig 20335 bp, 22 predicted proteins | sample CryGeyCG12114_NA_FD_185462 | JGI IMG/M metagenome (GOLD analysis project Ga0210040, IMG submission 185462) | Groundwater microbial communities from aquifer - Crystal Geyser CG19_WC_8/21/14_NA (SPAdes) (version 2) | ecosystem: Environmental > Aquatic > Deep subsurface > Groundwater | place: USA... | reverse complement strand
GATGAGGGAAAATCAGGAAACATTGTTCGTCTTCATTTTAGCTCAAGAAGCTAAAAATATAACATTCTGCCAACTGTAAAAACCTTCAACGGCACGGAGCTTTCGTTTCAGGGGCATATACCTATATAGAAGCGCCAGGAATCAGCTTATTAGACTACATGATCATTCTGCCTGTATAAAAGAAAAGTGAGCAGCGCAGCGCCGGGAGTACCGGGCCTGCGACTGCTCACCGCACTGTGAGGCTGCTTAAACTGCAGGGAAGGGAAGAAAGGAATAGGTGGCAGTTACCTTACTCTGTGCTGAACGAGTATATAAATGCAGCCCCGAAGGTTGTCTGGCTTTTCTTGGTTGCCAATCCGTGGGAGTTCTCAAAGAAAGCATCCTGTGATTTGTCAAAGCGTATTTCAGGCTTGATGTTCAGGTTGCCGTCGACTAGCTTAATGTTGCCGGTCAGCGTGAGGGAAGCGACCTCCAGTGGGCCGAAGTACCGCACACCTTCCGGATCGGAGAAGTATTCGGTGCGCAGGCCTAAGCCAAAGGTTTTGCTGGTAGCGTAGTTGATATACAGCGCACCGCCACCCCAACTGGCATCATCAGACCAGGGGTCTTCCGGGTTTCTTTCAGAGGTTCCGGAGTAAAAGGCACCGTAGGCGGCGTTAATGCCCACTTTTAAGTCGTCGTTCAACTGGTAGGAGGTCGTTAAGTCGTAAAGGCTGGTATAAGAGCCTTTGCTGTCACCGAAGTTAGAGAGCGTGTTGTATTCGTCCCCGCCTATCCAGTTCAGAAACACATCGAAGCCAGACACTGGCGTGATATGCGCCTGTGCCGTGACAGATTTCTTGTTGTTGAAATCCGTGAGGCCATCCCACCCGTTCACCACGCCCAGCATCAGACCGATTTTTTCGCTTGCCGCGTAATTCAGCTTAGCCCCGGTGTGGTAAAAGGGGCCGTTGCCGAAGAGGTACGACAGGCTGTAGTTGTAGTTCAGCGGAGCGTCTATCAGCTCATACCCAATGTGGGTGCCGTACTGCCCGATAGTGAAGTTGAGCTTGTTGCTCAGGTCATAGGAAACGTACGCCTGCTTAATGATCTTTGCAGTTCCCTCATTGCCGAAGTTGCCCAGTTCCGCATTCGGGCCGAAGGTGAGGTCGGCCACTACCGTTGCCCGGCCTTTGGTGTAGGTGAACATGGTTTGTACCAGGCCCAGTGAAAAGTTATTGTGCTTTGTGTCGAATATCCTGCCCTGGTTCAGGCCAGACTCCGGGTTGTTCAGGTTATACTGGTAGTAAGCATCCACATAACCGCTGATGGAAAGCGCGCCTTTGGCAGGCTCTTCCGTTGCTATGTCCTGCGCATTTGCTATATTTGCACCTGTGAGGCAGGTGGCTGCGACGAGTGATAAAAGTCTTTTCATGATCTTAGGTTTGGTTGTTGGAAGTATTTTGGGAGAAGTATTCAATGCACGCTAATCCACCAGTTGCCGCTTCTCAAATTGCCGTTTTTGAAGCAGTGGCTGATCAGAAGGAAAGTGTGATGTCCTGACACAAAAGCTGGAGCGTGAAAGCGAACCTTGTTCAGCCTGCTCTGCCTCTGTAAAACAGTGGTAATGTCTGATCACATTACCACTTGTTTTACTTCCATGTCATATAGAGGAGGGAGATTCTTGTTTATTCGGCAACCACGGGCTTGGGCGCTTCCTTGTGGCTGCGCGCGCCGGAGGCAATCATCATTTCTTTCTCATCCAGGCTCAGCTCATAACCAGTTCCGCTGAAATCCGGGTAGGCATGCATCTTATGCTCGTGAATGTCGAGACCTTCAATTTCTTCTCTGGCACTCACCCGGATGCCCATAGTCACCTTCAGCACGTACCACACCACAAAGGCGAACGCAAAGCTGAATGCACCGACTGCTGCGATGCCAATCAACTGGCTGATCAGTTGGTCTATACCTGCCAGGCTTCCGAAAATACCCACAGCCAGCGTACCCCAGACACCACACACCAGGTGAACAGAAAGGGCACCCACCGGGTCATCGATGCGCAGGCGATCGAAGAAGACTACTGCCAGTACCACCAGCGCACCGGCAACCAAACCTATCACGATAGAGTCAGTCACGCCCATCTGGTCGGCGCCGGCCGTGATGCCAACCAGACCAGCCAGAATACCGTTCAGCACCATCGTAATGTCACTCGCCTTAAACATGATCAGCGACAAGATGCAACCGCCGATGGCACCTGCGGCGGCGGCCAGGCTCGTCATCACCAGCACGCGCGATACAGCACCGGGGTCAGCGGACAGCACAGAGCCGCCGTTAAAGCCGAACCAGCCTAGCCACAGGATAAACACCCCGATGGTAGCCAGCGGAATGCTGTGGCCCGGGATAGGCTTCACCTTGCCGTCCACATACTTCCCGATTCTTGAACCAAGCAGGAGGATACCAGCCAGCGAGCCCCAGCCGCCCACAGAGTGCACCAGCGTAGAGCCGGCGAAGTCATAAAAAGGCACCGCCAGTGTGTTCAGGAAACCGCCTCCCCACTTCCACATCCCCGCAATTGGGTAGCATAACCCTACAAAAAGAACAGAGAAGATGATAAAGGCGGAAAGCTTGATGCGCTCAGCCACCGCACCGGAGACAATGGTAGCAGCCGTGGCGGCAAACATGCCCTGGAACAGGAAATCGGTCCAGAATGTGTATCCGGGGTTATAGGCTGATGTTTCACCGCCCTCGGGCAGCGGAATGCCAAAGTGTGAGAAGCCAAAGAAGCCCCCGGCAAAGCTTTCGCCCGGGTACATCATGGAGAAGCCCCACAAGGCATAGGTGACGAGCCCGATCGCCGGGATCATGCTGTTCTTAAAAAGAACGTTTACCGTGTTTTTCGATCGGGCCAGACCAGACTCCAGTGTGGCAAACCCGAGGTGCATGACGAAAACCAGGAAGATGGAGACCATCATCCAAACGTTGTTCGTGACAAATAAATCTTGTGACATGGCTTCAAGTTTAAGGTTAGTATTGATTTTATATGTTTGATTTGCTGCGAAGGTGGGTTATAGGTTACAGCGCGAGCTCCCCGACTTCCCCCGTGCGGATGCGGATAACTGACTCCACATCCATGATAAAGATCTTGCCGTCGCCTACTCTGCCTGTGTTTGCCACTTTCAGGAAAGTCGCCACCACATCATCCACATGGTCTTCCGTCACGATCAGCTCGATCTTGGTCCTGGGGATAAACCCGACATTATAGGTTGCGCCCCTATATACCTGGGAAGAACTGTGTTCTAACCCAAACCCCTTGACATCATAAGTAGACATAAAGGCGATCCCGATTTCAGTAAGGGCTTCATAGACATCCTCAAATTTGGATGTTCTGATGATGGCTTCAATCTTTTTCATATATAATAGTTTGTGGTTAGGGTATGTTGTGGTAGGGGGTAATGTTAAAAATTTATCTAAAGTATGTAATATACCCCTATATGTCAATAGGGGTAAGTCATTAATTTTATAAATTATTTAAAATAATGGGTGATAGTTATAAAGGTATTAGTGAAAGATCGTTTTTGCTTTCAAGATTGCATTTTTCAATTCATGTCAAAGTTTAAACATGTATTGAAGTTGCTCATGCCTTATCTGTGAGCTGTTGCATGATATAAAGTGAGAGTTGTGTTAAGCGGATTTCGTGCGCCTGTATAAGAGAGAAAGCAGGTTGTCGCGAAATTACGTCGGGCATATGAATGCTTCAGAAAGCTGGGGCAAAGTTAAAATCTGAACCTGAAGGGCAGCAGGCATTCGCAACTGTAGAGCAGGCATGCTATAGAGGCCGGTATTGGAGCAGCAAGCAGTTTCAGGCGGATGTGTCAGTGTAAGTGCCCGCCAACAAAAAAGGCGCAGGAAAAACCTGCGCCTTTGTATATAAGGTTAGTGGCTGACTACATCAGGCAGTGGCAACTGGTACCCCTCGCAAGGTATTCAGCACTTCCAGGGTGTGTTGCAGCATTTCATCCGTTACATCTAGATGGGTAACAAATCGTATCATTTGAGGGCCAAAACTGGCAGTGCGGATGCCTTTGCTCGCCAGGGCATCTACAAATGCTTTGTCGCTGTACTTGTCGTTGAGTTTAAAAATTACGATATTGGTTTCTACGGGCAGCACGCTTTCCACATAATCTGTTTGGAGCAGGGCAGCCTCCAGCGCTTTTGCTTTCTGGTGATCTTCCCGCAGGCGCTCTACGTGGTGATCGAGGGCGTAGCTGCAGGCAGCAGCCAGGTATCCGGCCTGGCGCATGCCGCCGCCCAGCACTTTGCGTACTCTGCGGGCAGTTTTGATAAAGTGCTTGCTGCCCAGCAGCACAGAGCCGACCGGCGCACCCAGGCCCTTGGAGAGGCACACAGAGATACTGTCGAAATACCTGCCGTAGTCTTGCGCGCTATCGCCGGAGGCAGCCAGGGCGTTGAATACGCGGGCACCGTCGAGGTGCAGGGCCAGGTGATGGCGCCTGCAAACCTCCGCTATGGCTGCGATTTCACTTAAGGTATAATAGGTGCCGCCGCCTTTGTTGCACGTGTTCTCGAGCGCAACCAGCTTCGTTTCCGGAAAGTGTATGTTATCGGGCGGGCGTATGTGCGCTTCTACCTGCTGCGGTGTCATCTTGCCCCGGGTGCCATGTACCAGCGCGATAGAGGCACCGGAGTTAAAGGAGATGCCGCCTCCTTCATATTGGTATATATGCGCTGTGATGTCGCAGATCACCTCTGTGAGTGGCTGGGTGTGGACTTTGATGGCGATCTGGTTGGTCATGGTGCCGGAAGGGCAGAAGAGGCCGGCTTCCATGCCGAACATCGCGGCGGTTTTGACCTCCAAGGCATTGATGGCGGCGTCTTCTCCGTAAACATCGTCGCCCACCTCCGCGCTGAACATAGCCTGCAGCATCGCAGGTGTGGGTTTGGTAACGGTATCAGAGCGTAAGTCTGTTATTTGCATATCAATTAGATTCTGGAAATACTTTACTTTGTAAAATTAATAACTTACTTTTGCCGTTCAAATTAAATATTGCAACGATGGGAGTTACTAGATTAAAAAGAAAAGACCGTAAGAATAAGGCAAGGGCAAACAACAGAGTAGCAAGGATTAAGCAACTGCTTGCAACACCTGTGATCAAGAACGTTGATATGAACGAATTGAGAGCTCAGTTCGGTGAGGCTCCGAAAAACACAGCAGCGGAGAACACGGAGGCGCCAGCTGCACAGACAGAAGAAACTTCTGCTGAGTAGTTCTTTTTAGGGGTACGTAAGCCCATCTGCCTGCCGCTGCTATTCCAGCAAATGGCGGCGGCTTACTAAAAAGACTTCAGAGTGTGTTTGCTACGGCAGGCACACTTTTTTATGCCCTTTTGCCAAGTTCGATTACCTGCAGGTCCTGCACCTGGCCAGCCTCCACGGCAAATCGCACCATCGTCCTGATTTTATGGAAGCCATGCTTGCCGGCCGCGCCGGGGTTGATGTGCAGCAGGTTGCTCAGGCTCTTATCCGTCATCACCTTAAGTATATGGGAGTGCCCGGTAATAAACAGCCGGGGCGGGTTCGCTTTGATCATGCTTCGCACATCCGGGTGGTACTTGCCAGGGTAGCCTCCGATGTGCGTCATCAGCACATCTAATCCATTTACTTCAAAACGCTCCACTTTGGGGTGCAACTGCCTCACGTCCTGGCCGTCTATGTTTCCGTACACGCCCCGGAGCGGCGCTAATTCACTCAGCCGCTCCGATACCGCTGCTGTTCCGAAGTCACCGGCATGCCATATCTCGTCCCTGTCAGAGAGGAGGCGCAGGATCTGGTCGTCGAGGTAGGAGTGCGTATCGGAGAGAAGCCCTATTTTCATCATGCTTTATATTTGGCCGCGCAGCAGTGCAACCTTCGTGGCCGGTGCTGTATATAGGTTATATGTACGTTTATATAGGCGCTGGCTTGACCACACACCTCTATAACCTAACAGCAATTACACGTTCTGGTGATCTTTTGTTTTCAGGTACCGCTCGAAAAGGGCAGGCCACAGGTATTCATCCGGCTGGCGGCGCAGTAAGAGACGCAACCCGATCGCCAGGTTAAGTGGCGCGGGAAAAGCAGCGCCAAGGCCTAAGGGCAGCAGGAGCACAAGCAGCAGGATTGCCACGACAATGCCCCCCCTGAACAACCACCCTTTGCCCCAGATGCTCAGCGCCACCCAGAGCTGCAGAGTCGCTATAGCGAGTGCCAAGGGTAACGTATATGCTGAAAACGACTCAAGAATAAATGTTTTGTAGAGCGGCAGCAGGGCGTGTGCAGCAAGTGCTGTATATACGTCAGGTTTGAAAAAAGCAACATAAACCTGGAGAACGCAAGACAGTCCGAACAACAGCGAATATAGCAATCGTCCAAGCAGCGGCTTTTCCAGGCATACAAGAAGTGCGGCCATAGCCAGCATGTTACATGCCGTGTAAGCTGTCCAGAATGTAGCAGGAGAACTCAAATCCATTGCTTTGCCTGATAGGTATCATACAAAACTACACATTGTTTCTATCTGTTTACAGCATGTGGAAATATAGTTTATGATAGCTCGGGCTTCAATAAAATGGATATATAATATCTAGGAATTATATTATTTGTTCGCCCACGTTTCAGGTGACTGACGCCACTGGGCCAGTGCCTCTAAAGCGGCTGCAGGTATATAACCGTTCGCCAGGGCAGCTTCCACCAGGGCGCTGTAGTTGCTGAGGCAATGCAACGCAATACCGGCCTTTCGGAAGTTCTCATCTGCCACCTCAAAACCATACGTAAAAATAGCTGCCATGCCAATCACCTCTGCTCCGGCGGCTTTTACAGCTTCCGCGGCTTTCAGCGAACTGCCGCCCGTAGAGACAAGGTCTTCCACCAGCACCACTTTTTGCCCTTCCAGCAGTCTCCCTTCAATCTGGTTGCCCATGCCGTGCTTTTTAGGCTCGGGGCGCACGTACAGGAAAGGCATCTCCAGCAGGTCAGCAACGAGAGTGCCCTGAGCAATGCCAGCCGTAGCCACGCCCGCAATGGCCTCTGCGTCAGGATACTGCTGCCTGATGAGCTCGGCCAGTTGCTGCTTTATATAGCTGCGTATATAGGGAAAGGAAAGGGTAACGCGGTTGTCGCAGTAAATAGGGGAGTTCCAGCCGCTGCTCCATTTAAAGGGCTGCTCCGGTCTTAGTTTCACCGCCTCCGTCTCCAGCAGGAATGCGGCTACCTGGTGTGCTGTGTTTGTCGAATCCATGTACGAATTTACATAAATAATCATCCTTTTTAAGTCGGCGTATTTTGTTTAAGGCAATTTATTTATCTATTTGTGTAAATTTCGTTTTCATCAGAAGCACCTGCTGCCATGAACGTTTATATCAACGATATTCCCCTGATCCTGAAAAAAGCTTCGGAGAAGGTGTACAAGCATGAGTATGACCTCATTCTGAAAGCTTCTGACCACTTCACCTCCAAAGATCTGATAGGGGATGTGCTGATAAAAGACGCCGATGCGCTTCTGATCGACCGGATTGTGCGGCTGATGGAAGTCAAGAAGCTGAAAAAGCTCCGCTCCCTTACCCTGGTCACCGGTAAAAAGAAGAAACTGATCGAGCACCTGAAAGACCAGTTTAAGATCGTGAACGCCGCGGGAGGATTGGTGCTGAAAGACGGGAAAATCCTGATGATCTACCGCATGGGCGTGTGGGACCTGCCAAAAGGGAAGCTGAACAAGAAAGAGAAAGTGCAGGAAGGTGCGTTGCGGGAGGTAGAGGAGGAGTGCAACATACAGGTAGAAGTGGTGGAGAAGCTTCCGAAAACGTGGCACTCTTATGCCTTTAAGGGCAAGAAGATCCTGAAGAAAACCAGCTGGTTTGTGATGAACTGCACCGACGATAGCCTGATGAAACCGCAGGCAGAAGAGTTTATAGAGGAAGTACGCTGGATGACGCCGGAAGAAGTGCAGGAAGTATTACCAAAGGCCTACACCTCCATCGCCTTCATTGTCCGGCACTATCTGCAATCTCTGAAAACTGGAAAGGTATAAACTGATCCACGTTGCCGCCAAAGCGGTGAATCTCCCTGATAATAGAAGAACTGATAGCGGCCAGCTGCGGAGACGTAATCAGGAACACGCTCTCTAAATCGTGGTTTACCTGGCGGTTTGCCTGCGCAATCGTATTCTCATACTCGAAGTCGGTGGTGTTGCGGAGCCCGCGCAGCAGGAACTGAGCGCCAACCTCCCGGGCAAATTCAGCCGTGAGGCCTTTAAAGGTCTGCACCTGTATGTTCGGCTGCCCCTCAAACAGGCGCACCATCACATCATACATCTTTTCCACAGGTATATAGCGCTGCTTGCTGCTGTTGTTCCCGATCGCTACAATTACCTCATCGAAGAGCTTTGCCCCGCGCAGCACCACATCATAATGCCCGTTTGTGAAAGGGTCGAAGGAGCCGGGAAACAGGGCGATTCTTTTCATGGGTTACTAGTTAATTGATGATGATTATAGGGTTAAATCGTTCGATGGCTACATTGTTGTTGAGTACGGGATGTGCATAAGTTATTGTTTGTCGCCTGCACCCTGGTATATGACGTAAAGCCTGCATCGTGTATAAATGTTGCTTCAGCCATGCAGCCTTTAAACAAGTTAGCACTAAACAATCAACTTCACTCACAAAGGTGCAGGCTGTAAAGCTCAAAGTAGCGGTGCTCAAACAGATCGTGAAACCGGTAGCTGTACTCTACATCGGATGGCTTCTTGCCAAACTTTACGTAGCGGATGTACTTCTGCAGGATATGGAACAGCGATGAGTCATGTGTTATGTCGCCCCACACCATCAACGTCTCCTGCTCAGGGTTCAGCTTCTGCTCCTGCATCACAAACACGATAAAATAGATAAAGTCCTCCGGGCTCTGGTACTGGAAAATATTGCAGAATTCCAGCCCGCTTTGGCTTACTACTAAGATGGTAACATAGTTGCGCTCCACGAAAATGTTCATCTGCCTGGCAGGGCTGCGGTCGGTGTGGTGGAGAATGCTGCGGATAAGCGCGCTGGTCTGGTGCACTACCTGCAGCCGGCGCCGTTGGAAAATATCCTCCAGCGCACTATAGGCCGCGGCATCCACCGAAAAGATGTTCACGGCCTCCAGCCCACTGTGGCGGTAAGCGAGCACCACATCCTGTAACTCATTCACTTCACTGTGCAGGCGCAGGTAGTCCTGCTGGTGGGCCGGGTCGTAGAGCGTCTCGGGCACCAGCGTGAAATGCTGGTTGCTGAACGAAACCCGGACCACGTTCCAGTGCTGTTCCTGCAGCAGCGCGTTTTCGGATGAAATCAGGCGCAACTGCTCCGCCATCTGCAGCGGCGTAAACACCGTGATCAGCTCATAATCCTCCAGCACCACAAACTTGTTCCGCACAGTGTCGGCCACGGCAAACCTGATCGCCTTCTGGCTAAGCGACATATATAAGTTGCAGTAAGGCGCCTGTGAGAGGGAAAAAGCCTCGTCTTCAATCTTGTGGGAGAGCCGGTAATGCGTGTTGATGGTGTTCAAACTAAATACATTAAAGAGAAAGCCGTTTTACGCCCGGGGGCGCAGTCCTGCAAGTATAAAAAAATTATGGCAAAAGGCCGCAAGGCAGCGGCTATGCTATAAAACTATGCTTCAGGCCCAGCAAATCGTCGAAGGATAGCAGCAGTTGCAGCGCCCGGTGCTTATCCTGATAGGCAATGGCCTGCACTTCCTTTATCGTCAGCCACTGCACCTGCTCCAGCAGCTGCGCTTCGGCAGCCGCTTCCGGGTCGGTGCCGGTGCGCAAGGTGCCGCCGGTAATGCGCACTTCAAAGAAAAACTCCACCGCGTGCAGGGGATGGTGCAGAAACTCATTCACAAACAGGAACCGCTCTGTCTCCACCTCCAGCCCCGTCTCCTCCCGGAACTCCCGCTTCAGGCACTCCTGCATAGTTTCGCCGTACTGCAGGCCGCCGCCTGGAGGTGCCCAGAAAGCGCTGTTGCCGATTGTCTGGCCGTGGCGCACCAGCAGCAGTTTTTTATCTTGTATGCAGACGCCGCACACGCGCACGCGCAGCTTCTCGGCGTAGGCAGCGGCATTGGGACTCAGTTGTGGCATATTTTGCGAACGATCTTTTTGGCAGTACTTTTACTGCATGATTAAAACTTTCAACCCTGATTTTGAGCAGGACATACGGGAGAAACTGGAGCGCCAGGGATTTATGAAGCTCCTGGGCTTTACAATGACAAAGATAGAGGTTGGCCGCATAGAAGGCGAATTAAACTTAGCGCAGCAGCACCTCCAGCACAAGGGCTTCGCCCACGGCGGCGTAATTGCCACGGTAGCCGACATTGTGGCGGGCTTTGCCGCCGTGAGCCTGGTGCCGAAAGGCCATCATGTGGTGACGGCAGAACTAAAGGTGTCTTACTTTCACCCGGGCGTGGGCGACAGGCTGCTGGCGAAAGGCTACGTGATCAAACCCGGCCGCAAGCTTAATTTCTGTGAGGCCGAGGTGTATGTGGTGAAGGAGGGGGAGGAGCCGTTGCTCATCGCCAAGGCAACGACTACCATGGCGACCATAACCCCAGCAGATATACCGCGTAGTGTATAGAATCAATGGCTCTATAATATTGACTTTACAGCCGGATAAAGGATTTATAAAATTTATTTTCGCCTGTTTAGACAAATAAATGGAGATTGATGAACAATGTTGTGCATTTTAATGTACTTTTAAAGAAAATAAAATTATATCATGAACAAAGGAGTAGTAAAGTTCTTTAATGAGACGAAAGGATTTGGTTTCATTAAGGATGAAAGCACAGGACAAGAATATTTCGTACATGTTAGCGGTCTTGTTGACGAGATCAGAGAAAACGACGAAGTAACTTATGAACTTCAGGAAGGAAGAAAAGGACTAAATGCTGTTAATGTGAAAAGAGCTTAGTTCTTATTTCATACACATTAGTTAAAACCATTAAAGCCTTACCATAGTGTAAGGCTTTTTTTTGCGCAATAGCCCCGGCTGCCGTACCTTTACGATAGCCCCGGTGCGGTGGTTGATTGGAGAGAGGTGCTACGATACCCGATAACTGATTTATATACCTTTCTCAGCGGCAACACGCTTTCCCCGCACCGCTCGCTTACTGCCATTGTTACCCCGGTTAATTCATGCGCCCCTTAGAAGCCTTACGAAACAATTTTCCGTTTGAACCGACTGAAGATCAGGCCAAACTTTTTACCAAGCTCGAAGAGTTTATACTTGCCAGGCAGCAGGAGCGGCAGGTTTTTTTGCTGAAGGGCTATGCCGGTACCGGAAAAACCACAGTGGTTACCTCGCTGGTGAAGATCCTGAACACCTTCGGTTACAAATACGTGCTGCTGGCACCAACAGGCCGGGCTGCCAAGGTAATGGCCAGCTACAGCGGGAAGCCGGCGCACACCATCCATAAAAAGATATACCGCCAGACGGCAAATCCCTTTTCCGAAGGACTTTCGTTCACGCGGCAACCTAATAAATCAGACAACACCATCTATATAGTAGATGAGTCATCGATGATCTCTGATGAAAGCGGCTTTGGCGACAAAGGCCTGCTGGAAGACTTGTTGAGCTATGTGTTTGACAAAAAGAACAACAAACTGCTGCTGATCGGAGATACGGCGCAGCTGCCGCCGGTGGGCCAGGCGCTCAGCCCGTCGCTGGACGCGGAGTACCTGAAGCAGAACTTCTGGTGCGATGTAAAACAAATGGAGCTGCGCAATGTCATGCGGCAGGCGGAAGCCTCCGGGATTCTGATGAACGCAACACAGCTCCGTGACCAGATGAAGCAGGAGCCGCTCGACATCAAGCTCTCCACCAAAGGCTGGCGCGACATTTTCCGGATGACGGGGGAGAAGCTGGAGGACGGATTGCGGTATGCCTATGATAAGTTCGGGGTTGAGAACACCATCATCATCTGCCGCTCCAACAAATCCGCTAACCTGTATAACCAGCACGTGCGGCGGCGCATCTTCTTTGCCGAAGACGAGTTAGGAGTAGGTGATTACCTGATGATTGTGCGCAACAACTACTTCTGGCTGCCGAAGGAATCCGACATCGGCTTTATGGCCAACGGCGACTTTGTGGAGGTGACAAAGATCATTCGCTACGAGGACATGTACGGCTTCCGCTTTGCCGACATCCGCATCCGCTTCGTGGATTACCCTGACGCGCAGGAAGAGGAAGTGAAGATTATGATGGATACCCTCTACACTGATACGCCGGCCCTGCCCACCAATCAGAACAAAAAGCTGTATGAGGAGGTGCTGCAGGATTACCTCGAGATCAGCAATAAGCGTGACCGCAACAAAGAACTCAAGAAAAACCCTTACCTGAATGCGCTGCAGGTGAAGTTTGCCTATGCCCTTACCTGCCACAAGGCACAGGGTGGCCAGTGGAAAGCCGTTTTCGTGGACCAGGGATTTCTGAAGGAAGACATGGTGAACGAGGAGTTTGCCCGCTGGTTGTACACAGCCCTCACGCGGTCGTCGGAAGAGCTTTACCTGCTGAACTTTAATCAACAATTATTAGTTAACTGACAAAAGAAATTCTTATTTTGCATCGTTTATTTAAAAAATAAGTATAATAGCTATCGCAATAACCTTAACCCTTTATAAAATGAAAAAAGTATTTCTTTCTTTTGCTTTTGCAGCTTTAGTAGCTGGTAGCACTGTGGCGCAGGAACAACCAAAAGCCAAGGCGACAGCTCCTCAGGAGCAGGCGAAGAATGGCCCCGCGCTTACTTTTGAAGAAACCGAGCATAACTTCGGAGACATTACGCAAGGCGACGTGGTGGAGCACACGTTCAAATTCACGAACACCGGCACACAGCCGCTTGTTATCGAGCGTGTGGATGTAACCTGCGGTTGTACAACCCCAAACTGGTCGAAAGAGCCGGTGCAGCCAGGTAAAACAGGCTTCGTAACCGCTAAATTCAACAGCGCCGGTAAAATGGGCCAGCAGAAGAAAGCAATTACGGTACACTCCAATGCAGCAGAAGGTGCAAAATATGTGTATATCGTTACCAACATCAAAGATAAATCTACTGCCAGCGCCGCAAAGCAATAGTTAAAGCCGCTGTACAGCAACAATAGCAAAAAGCTCTCCTGTCGGGAGAGCTTTTTTTGTGCCCAAAGCTGTTTAGAAGGCGTGGTATTTAAAGTAGCGGCATATGTTGCTTTTCTACTATATAGCTCTTTACTTTAGTAAGTCAACTACCTTCTACTTCAGCTATATACCTATGTGCGTGCGCCTTTTCCTGATCATACTGCTGCTGCTGAGCTATCGCCAAACAATGGCGCAGGAACTGGCTTCAGAAAAACAGCAACCGGAAACGCAACAGGAGCTATATATAGGCTATGGGTTAGGATCAGTGCCGGTCATAGCAAACGCAATCGTTAACTTGATAGGGGATATATTTGTCTCGAGAGGAGACGAGACACAGGTCCTGGGCCCTTTGATGGCGGGTTATACCAGGTCTTTGTCAGACAGAGTTAGTGTAGGGGCTGAGGCTTCCTATACTTCCTTCACGTCCAGGTACAGTGCAACCGGAGAACTGGATTACCGCAATAACTTTTATGTGCTGATGCCTGAGGCAAAATACTATTGGGCAAAGCAGAAAACGGTAAGCGCTTATTCAGGAGCAAAGGCAGGCTTGTGTTATATACGCAGGTACCCGCGCGCCAACAGCAGTGACGACACCCGGTTGATATCTGCTTTCCAGGTGGATGTGATTGGTGTACGTGTAGGCAGAAAGGCAGGCTTTTACGTTGAAACGGGCTTTGGTTATGACGGTTTCCTGCATGGCGGTATAAACGTACGACTCTGATGGAGGCAGAATACAAAAGGGGCGCTGCAGGTTAAACCAGTCTCTTGCGTATTACAGCGCTTTCATCACAGCATAGAAAAGGGCTCCCCAACCCACGATAAAAGCTGTGCCGCCTAACGGTGTAATGGCCCCAAGCCACGTTATGCCGGTTAAGCAAAGTGTATACAAGGAACCTGAGAAGATGAGAATTCCAATAAAAAAACACCATGCAGCCACCTGAAGCGCTGGCTGCTGAACCCTGAACAAGAGTAGCCCGACCGCCAGCAACGCAAGCGTATGGTACATCTGGTATTTAACGGCAGTCTCGAAAGTGTCGAGGCGGTTGGTCTGGCGCAGCATGGGGCCTAAGGCATGAGCACCGAAGGCACCAATGGCAACTGTTAAAGCTCCGAAGGCAGTGGCAATGAGCAAAATCGCTTTTTGTGTCACTTGATGTGGATTAGATCAGACGAAGAAAGATGAATCAGCAGCAAAGGTAAGGCACAACCTGTTAAGTCTTAACCTGTCCCCTATATATAATTCATTCGTGTCTATCAAAATCAGCTTCTATTCTTCGCCTCCCAGGGCTTCCACCACCTGCTCCTCAAATTCTTCCTGGCTGTCGTACTGGGAAAATTCAAGTGTTTTGCCTTTGGCTTTGAGCGCATTGATTACGTCTAATGCCACCACCAGCGGCTCTGCTTCCTTGCCACTCAGGTCTGTGTCCCAGTCGGCGCCCAGCAGCAGCTGATCGCCGTACATGCCCACGCACCAGTTTTCTAAAAACTCCACAAGCGTAATGCTCTCAGGCTTATAGGTTGCCCACTCATCCTCGGCGCAGTCGGCGGCGCCTTTTTGCTCAGACCAGAACAGGATTACCTCTGTGTCTTCAAATTCTGCCGAACTGGAGGTCGCCCAGGTTTCATCCTTTGTCAGCCCCCATACCGCATTTGCCTCCACAATGCGGGCTACAAAGTCGTTATATCTTTTCTCAGTGGCTGCTGCATGTTCCGTCATGATCGTCAATGGGTTAAGCTTCTATGCTCTAGTTGTTTAATGAAATAAAGATTTATGGCTGATTTCCTGCGTGCGCTGTCGAAGTGGCTATAATAGGATTGTACAGCAGCAGCAGACTTTTTACAGCAGTGAAGATCAAAATTATATATTTTAAATCATAATTTATTGAACAGATTCGGGTAATCAGATATAATCCCATCTACGCCCAGCGTCTTCAAATGACGCATTTCCGCTAACTCATTCACTGTCCACGGGATCACCCTGATGCTCCGCTGGTGTGCAGCGGCTACCAGGGCCGAATCTACTAAATGATAGGACGGGCTGTAGATGTCGGGGATAAACCCCAGCTTGTCAAGGTGCTGCTCAAAGATATCCTGGTTCTCCACCAGCAACGCAGTCTTCACCTGCGGGTACTGCTGGTGCAGCACCTGCAAAGTCCGCACATCAAATGACTGTATGATAACCCAAGGCGTTATTTCCTTCGCTTCGATTACCGCCATCAGCCGCTGCACGAACTCGTCAGGCGCTGGGTGATATTTGTTATCCGTTTCAGGCTTAGATTTTGTTTCGATATTATAAAAAACCTGCGGCAACTGGTGCTTCTTTATATAAGCTTGTACCGTATCAATCACCTCGGAAAGCAGCGGTTTATGGGCCGGCAGCAGTTGTTGTTCCGGAAAGCGGCTGTACCGTTTGCTGCCCACATCAAACTTCCTGATGTCGCTGTAGTTCATCTCATACAACACGTACTTCTGTCCATCTGCCGCAGGAATCTCTGTGCCGTCTGCAAGCAACTCGTGTTCCGGGTTCAGGTAAGGGTCGTGGGAGAGCAGCACCTGCCCGTCTTTGCTAACCTGCGCATCCATCTCCAGCGTTGTAACACCTAGATTCATCGCGGCCAGCATGGCAGGCACGGTGTTTTCTGGCAGCAGGCCCCGCGCTCCCCGGTGGCCCTGCGTATCAAAAACAGGTAAAGTAGCAGCGGTTGGCGTCATGGTGGAGGTGCAAGCAGTGAAGTTGAGGATAGTGATCAGTGCAAAGGAAACTGTTTTTCGCATATAACTTATGGTTGTCTAAAACAAACCTCGCGTTTTTAAACCCTATATAAAAGAGGCTCACTTAAACGTAACATTTTATTTACACCGCAAGCTATATAGACACCAATACCGCTGCCTGCACTTGAAATGAGAAGCTACCTGTTGTAATTTCTGGCACCGAAAATGCCGCTGCCTACCCGAATCATCGTGCTGCCCTCTGCTACGGCCAACTGCCAGTCAGAGGTCATGCCCATCGAGATTTCCTTAAAGCTGTCTTTTGCAATGAAGAAGGTGTCTTTCAGGTTCTGAAAACACGCACGCAGGTATATAAACTCCTGGCGCAGCTTGCGCTCATCCTTTGTGTTGGTGGCTATGCCCATTACTCCTGTGATGCTGATGTAAGTCATCTGCCGGTATTCCTCCGACTGCAGCAGCGCCACCGCTTCGTCGTAGCTCATGCCAAACTTGGTTTCCTCGTCGGCAATGGAAAGCTGCAGCATACAATTAATGGGCAGGGTACGGCCAAACATCTCTGCTCGCTTGTTTATCTCCTGCAATAGTTTCAGGCTGTCAACAGACTGTATGGTGTCGATAAACGCGGCTATATACTTTACCTTGTTTGTCTGCAGGTGGCCGATCAGGTGCCAGGCGATGTCGTGTGGGAGCTTGTCGTGCTTTTCGAGCAGCTCCTGCACTTTGTTTTCCCCGAACAGACGGTGCCCAGCTTCATAGGCTTCCAGTATTTTCCCGACAGGGTGCGTTTTGGACACTGCCACCAGCCGGCAGGGCGTATTTCTCAGTTGCTCATCAAAGTAAAGGATGTTTTCAGCTATGGACATGGGAAATTAGTTGAAAGTTTCATTAATTAGATATAGTTGCTATTGCTTCCGCTTGAGTTAGTCTTCCAGCACGTTGGTGATGAAGGTGTTCTTGAGCAGCATCCACACCAGAAGCAACAGCAGTGCCCATTTCAGGTATACCTGGTAATAGTCCTGGGTATCGCGGAAGCGCTTTTCGGTCACCTCTGTTTTTTCCAGCCTGTTGATGTTCCGGAAAATGTTCTGCAGCGCGTCTTTGCTGTCGGCCCTGTAAAAATTGCCTTCCCCCACAGTCGCGATCTTCCGGAGCGTTGTCTCGTCCATCTGTGTCTCCACATAAAGCGTTTTTCCGGTTTCCTCTTCCTTGTAGGCTACTTGTCCATCTTTACCGATCCCGATGGTATATAGTTTTATCCCGTAGGCATAGGCAAGCTGCGCAGCCAGCTCAGGGTCCAGGCTACCGGCCGTATTTTCGCCGTCGCTGATCAGGATAATGACTTTGCTTTTGGCGTCTGAGCTGCGCATCCGGTTAATGGCTATCGCCAAGGCACTCCCAATCGCTGTGCCGTCGTTTGGGATCATCTTAAAACCGATGGAGTTGATGTTGTCGCGCAGGAGCTGGTAATCGGTGGTGAGGGGTGCGAGGGAGTAGGCGTCGCCCGCAAATACCACCATCCCGATGCGATCCTGCACACGGCCTTGGATAAAGTCAAGTGCTACTTCCTTCGCGGCTGTCAGCCGGTCCGGTTTTATATCCTGCAGCTCCATGGAGCCCGACACATCCAGCGCGAGCACAATGTCGATGCCTTCTGCCGTTTGCTCAACCTGCTCGTTTACACGTTGGGGGCGGGCCAGCGCCACCAGCACCAGCATCATAAAAAGCATATAAACCAGGTTCGGGATATGGCGCAGCACGCTGCTCCACTGCCAGCGGGCCTTTCCCTCAAACATGGCCAGGTCCAGCTTGTTGCGGGTGTTTAGCGTGAATAGCCACTTCAACAGGAACAGCAGCGGTACCACAGGCAGCGCATACAGCACGAGTGGGTACACCCAATCGAAGGAGCGAAGGGTGCCGTAGCTGAACCACTCCAGGCTTAGCCAGTCCCAGAAGTTATCGCTAACTTTTAGCATTCCGGATCAGTTCTCGTTGTGTTTTGTGCCGGCTCTTGGCAAACCGGCGCAACATGCCCAGCGCCAGGTTCGTTTCCCCTTCCGATTCCGTCTGTAAGTTGCCGTAGATGGCTTTGTCGCAAATGCGGAGAGCGGTGTTCACTTCCTCGTCATTCTCATAGTACTCCACAATTTCTTTCGTAGTGAAAGAGTTGATGGCACTTCGCTCCAGTTTGGTCAGGTAATTTTTCCAGAGGGAGACAGCTTTCTCCAGGCTCTGCGGCGACCCTGTCTTCTTGAAGCGATCTTCGTGCGAATTATAGCGGGAGGCAAAATACACATGGTCTTTGCGCATGCGGTAAAGCCTGTACTTGCGCCGGATCGCCTGCCCGGCTATAAACCAGATCAAGAGCAGGAACGTAACTGAGGCTGCGATCCACAAAATCAGGCTAGGCCAGTTGAAACGCTCCTCTACCGGAGCGAGGGTTGTCTCCGCCTTTACCTGCAGCGGCTCCCGCACTTCCTGCACCATCTGAGTCAGCATTACGGTGTCTGCAGCGGCAAAAACCGCTTGAGTATCGTTCTGGCCCAGGACGTAGACTGGTAGCGCCAGCTGTTGCACCGGGGTGGTCTCGAAAGTACGCACAGTATAGATGGCGCTGTCGGTACTGAGGCCCGCTTTGGTGGCCGTCGGGTAAAAGTCTTTCCGTACCAGCTCGAAGGGAGCAAAGTTGTATTGTTCCGAAGGCAGAATGACCTCCTGGGCGGCAGGGTGGCGGTGCACCAGCGTGTACTGCAGCAATTCTCCTACTTTGGAAGTATCGCGGCTAAAGGTGCCTTCCGGTTTTGGAATCTGCCCCCAGGCCACTGCCTGCAGGAAGCCAAGGAGCAGGAGCAGGGTGTATTTAAGCACTTTTCTTGGTAGTCTTATTTCTCAGCCTGAACAGGTTGACCAGCTGCGGCACATAATCCTCGTTTGTTTCGATGGTTAGGTAGTTGGCCTGGTACTTCTGGCAAAGGCGCATCAGGTTTTCTTTGTTTTCTGTGTACTGGGCCAGGTAACGTTTCTGAAAATCCTCACCCGAGGTATTTAGCCAGATGGTACGGCCTGTTTCCTTGTCAAGTACGGGCACGATGCCCATGGGCGGCAGGTGGTGCTCGCGCACATCCACCAGATGCAGCACAATCAGGTCGTGCCGCCGGGCCAGCATTGCCAGTTCCTTCTCATAGTTTATATCTATGAAATCAGAGATAAGCAGGATAATACTGCGGCGCTTGATAATGTCCAGCGTCAGCTTAATGCCCGCGGCCAGGTTGGTTTTCACAGATTTGGGCTGCAGTACACTCAATGACTTAATGATGCTGTAGGCCTGCTGAATACCTTTGGAAGGTTTGATATACTTCTCTTTCTGATCGGAGATGCAAATCATGCCGATCTGGCTTTGCTGCCGCGCCGCCGAAAGGGCCAGCACCCCACATATCTCTTTGCCCACATCAATCTTCTGCTGTGCCCCCGTGCCGATCGTCTGCGAGGCGCTCACATCCAGCATCAGGAATACCGACTGCTCCTTTTCTTCCCGGTAGGTCTTCACAAAAGTGCCATGCCCTTTTGCTGAAACGTTCCAGTCGATAGAGCGCACATCGTCGCCGTACTGGTAGGCGCGCACATCGTCAAACTCCAGCCCCGTGCCTTTGAACACAGAGTGAAAGTCGCCCTGCATCTGCGTGGTAATGGCCTTGCGTATGCGGATTTCGTAGTTGCGTAGCTTCTTAACGAGCTCTTTCATGGGCTGCTGCCGTGCTGTGTAATTTTAAAAGTATCATATATTCTCGTAATTTACATCCGTGAAAAGACTTTTCTGCATACTTTTTTGCCTTTGCCTGCTCAGTTGCGGGCAGGAAACCGATGACAAGCCCGCTAACATGGTGCCAACGCAAAAAATGGTGCGTATTCTGGCAGACATTCACACAGCTGAAGCGCTGATCGAACACAATGTGGCTTACCCGGACACCGCCATGGTTATCTTTTCGGAGCGGCAGAAGGCGATTCTGAAGAAATACGGGGTGAAGCAGCAGGCATTCAAACGAACCTACCGCTATTACCTTACCCACTTAGATGAAATGGACAAACTCTACGAAGTAATAGTAGATACGCTGAGCGTGAGAGAGTCTCAGGCACATGCCAGCAAGGCGAAGGCAGATGAGAAGCCAGCGCAATAGCCTTTTTGCAGACCATTACGCCGGCTCTTTTTATTATTGATGTATCTTCAACTTGGCAAAGCTGAGCAGTAGGGTCTTTTCGCCTACTTCGTCGAAGTTGATGATGGCTTTCGTGCTGTTGCCCTGCGTGTCCATTTTCGCTACCACACCGAAGCCGAATTTTGGGTGCTCCACTTTCATGCCTGCTGCCAGTTTTGACGTGTCGCTTGCCTTGAAGTCGGCGGGAGGCGTGTAGTTGCTGGCTACCTGCTTGCGTGGCGGTG
>Ga0210040_10003748_pt1 | contig 20337 bp, 10 predicted proteins | sample CryGeyCG12114_NA_FD_185462 | JGI IMG/M metagenome (GOLD analysis project Ga0210040, IMG submission 185462) | Groundwater microbial communities from aquifer - Crystal Geyser CG19_WC_8/21/14_NA (SPAdes) (version 2) | ecosystem: Environmental > Aquatic > Deep subsurface > Groundwater | place: USA... | reverse complement strand
GCGGAGCCTTTTCGCGTCGCAGTTCTCGGTTCGAACAAAATCACAGGTCTCACATGCCGCGCTATTGTGGACGCTACGCGCCCACCGCGGCACGTTCGCCTTCCTGCGGTTTTATTTTCCCCTCACGGCAGAATATTAGCGACCTAACGCATAAATGATGTTCAATAGGTGATAGTGTCGAGAACGGTGTTAATAACATACGGTGTTTTTGAATAAAGTATATAGTGTAGTATAATAAATTATTGCATAAAGGTGTTATAGTTACCAAGTTGTTTTTGCATAAGGTGTTATTGATAAGTTATTTTTACCCAAGTTGTTATTGGTGACGATGTTTTCACCGGCCACCCAAACAAACAGCCAATGCTAAACAACCTACCGAAAAAAATCCATTTTTCTGAAATGAACTATAGGTGCGATCATGCCATCAGTCTATTTCATTTTCACTAACAAAGGAAACGTCATCGCATCTTCATATGAATCAAGCAAATAATTATTATGTTGGTGCGTTAACGCATCAGCATCTACGCATGCGTCCAGCCGGAGCTTTGTGATGCACTATCAATCACAATTTCAGATTGCATCTATGTGAACTAGGCTTCAATAAATATGTCAAACACATCCAGAATCACAAATAATTCACTTCTAAATCTCAATCACAAATTAAAGATCAGGTCTGCCAGTATATCTAAGCAAATCGATTTTAAACCATATACTTCATACCTTGAGTTTTTCCAAATTTGCATTTAGATTGATTCTATCCTGGTTCTCATCATTCCACAAATTAATAGTGCTATGAGTAGCTTCTGTAAACTCCATCATATCTTGAACAGCTTTCACGTATTGTTGATGGGTGCACACAAATTCTTCGTACTGCTCCACGCATGCTGCAGCTTTCGTTTTTAAAACTCCAAAGGTATCTAACATATGTTCAGCCATTTTGACTGCCTCTTCGGATCCATCTGGCAAACCAGCAGCTTTCACTTTCAAGTCTAAAACGTCTTCTTGACGCGATAAAATGTCATGAAGCATTGTTCGATAGATTTGAAGCTGATTTCTCTTCTCATCCAACGTAGCATGCAATTCGATTTCTGTAGGCATACTGGTTTCAAAATCCTTTAACCATTCTGTCAATTTATTTCTACGATCATCAAATTCACACCACCGAGAAAGCTTTGCGTGCATGTCTCTTTCCAGTCCATGAAGGTCATCGTAACAAGAATCAAAGGTCGACTGTAACTCTTCCAATTCGATTCTAACAATATCTTTTCCTTCTGGTCCAGTAGAAGGATAGATAGCTTCTCCAGACTGAATAACGCTATGTAGCATACTGGAATTTTTAAGTTTAGTAGCAAGAAGCTCTTTAATACGGGTAGACCGTTCAGAAAGTTCATCTTTAGTTGCCGCCATATGTTGACAATTCTGTACTTTCTCTTGAAGGTCTTTTAAACAACCGACAGACTTATCATAACAATCACGATAGTTTAGATGATCTGCAACGGCCTTCTCGCATTTTTTAAGGATTTCCTGAAAATTTGTCAATTAGTAGGATTCTCAACATAATTTGACCGACAAGTTGGCTGGTCTTGTTATTATTGTCAATAGAATTACTCTTAACTATCTGACAGATAACAAACAGCATTCTATACCTTTGATGTTGTTTGAACAGATTGAAAACGAGAGGCGATTTGTTGAACATTTGTAGCTGTGTGGCAGTCTCCAGAAGATTGAGATACGTCAGATTCATCTCGTCTTAGCCTTTCAAAGTCAGACTCGTTTTCTTTCAAGCGTTTCAGCAGATTCTGAAATTTAAGATCAAAGTTTACTGATGAAGAGATGAACAAAAAATAAAAAAAGCATAAAAAACGGGAGAAAAATAAACAATCTAACAAAGCTCTCAAAATCGACAGTCAACAAGTAGTAATTATATTAGTTCTTTCTGTTGATCATAGAGGGTGCTAAGCCGTACTATACATAAACCTACATAACGCAAATGATGATCATAATCATACGATACACATTAATATTTTTTTACTTGTTTGTTAAATTTATTATTAAAAACTTCTGGTACAACTTGGCAGAGCCCGAGATAGAGACATAAACGCACAATAAATGAAACTAGCCGGGCCCACTAGCCTTTAGCCAGACTCACTCATACACGAGCAACATTTCAAACCTGCAAAATTTTCAATGATCCACAAATTTTATGACGTACGGCACGTTTCTATAATGTGAGAAACGACTAATCTTTAGCGAGTTTGTTTCACTATTCTACAATTTTGTTTCACACATTCATACATATTTCAGCCATACGTCATAAAATTTGTGGATCATTGAAAAATTTGCAGGTTTGAAATGTTGCTGGTATGAGTGAGTCTGGCTAAAGGCCAGTGGGCCCGGCTAGTCAAGAAAATTTGACCAAAATCTCTGAAAATAGCTAATTTTAATACACTGGCTTAATAAAGTGGTGCTTAAAAGAAGAAACAATGATTAAAAAGCCCCGGCAATTAGTTCCCTATTTTCCATACATTCCTGCTTTCCACTCATTAACTTATCCGAAAGGAAAATAAGGGTCTGGAGATTCAACTCACAACAATCCACATCTTGCACAAACTGTGCAATATTTTGAAATTGCTCAGGAATTTGTGAAAGTGGGACTTGATTGATTGTCTTAGCTCGAGCTTTTTCTTCAGCATTCTTCAACCACCCACTGATTTCCTCAGAAGCCTCGTCCAGCTGTTTCTATGTGTCTGCCATACTACATAATCAGACCAACTCCCTCTCCCTACTAACCACCAACCTCTACCTACCAACTCCTAAGAGAAGGAGTTAAGTTTGGCCATGATATAGGGACCTTGGTACTATATACCTCTATAAACAATAACCGTATCTGAATTTAATTCTGATTTGAATAATTTATTTAGCAATGAATCAGTAATTTTTTGCTAGATATTTGAGCAATTCGTCAAATTTTTAAAAATACTAAACGCCATGACCACGGTACGACCTTTAATGCAGTCCTACATAACTTAACTGCATTTCAACATAGCTAGTTTCTGTGCCCAATAAGGAGACAATTACATAGTGCCTTCAAACATCTCAATTGCCATGGTCACGGTGAGTCCCTTAGACATTGTCCGATATCACTGCATTTTAATAGGCTTCGTGACAATCACAAAAGACATAATTGAGTAACATTTGGTGACGATCGGCGTATGCGTTCGACCGCATTGACCGCAAGCGTGCTATAGCAAAAAGCGGCTCAGACATACACGATGATCACATAAGCCCTATCTTTGGCTAAAAATTAATAATGATATATTATGCTAAGCGTATAGTTATGATAACGTACTGCTACAAAAACTCCAATCTGTCGTTAAAAATTCGACTTGCAATTTTTTTCATGAGTTTTTCATGATTTTTTTCAGGTTGTTAAGATTGTAACCAATTAGAAAACTACGTACTCTAGTGAAAAAAGCCTTACTTGATGTATGTTGTCAGAAAAGTGGAAAAATTTCAGTACATCTTTATGTTTGAATTCTACTATCATTGAAAAATCCTCCTGTTCCGTAAAAAACGATTGTGGCAAAATTAACCCTTGTTCACAAAAATGGAGTATTTATACCTTGTGCGCAAAAAGGAGGTAAATTTTATCATATCCTACTACACAAATTTATCACACACAGGACAGGAAAAATTTACCTCCTTTTTCCGCACAAGGTATACAGGACTCGCTAGAAAAATCTTATCAGCATGCAATATACAGTACAACTGAAATTCAAACCCACTAAATTGATTGACCAGAGTAAAATGAACTAAAATATGATATTCTATATTTGAAACTGCGAAACAATATTTGGAATTCCTAATGATTCCTAAAATGATTTATATCTTACGAATGAATCTAATAAGCACACACAATTACACCATCATAGTTGACGACGAATAATTTTTTGCATCGGTTTGTGTTTTCCTATCAAAATAGTAGTTACTTCACTAATTGATAAAGTAGAAAAAGTATTATTTATTAATAGTCAGATCAGTCAGATATTCTATGTTATAACTGTTGCCAATCTAATCAGCAGTAAAAATCAGATTACCAGCTTGAAACCGAAGAAGGAATTTCCTAATATGCCAAATAATGATCGCAATCACACTGCGACTGCATACCTAAAAAACATAAACATAATGATGCAATCATACCTGATATTTCTGACACTGTCCCTCCTTCTCCTCCAAGGTATTACACTGGGTGTAAGACGTGAGCGTCTCTTCTGCTTCACTTAAGCACAAATGTAGGCGCCCCAATCTATCCTCATAATCTCTCCATTGCTTCAACTTTTCCGTGAACGACCTCTTCACTTCTCCCGTACAGCTGGTGAGCTTTTCAAAATCGAATCTACGAAAATCCATTAGTAATTAGCACTTGAAGCAATAAAGATCATAGAATAGCAGTATAACCCTAGGATTAGATGACCAAGATCAAAATTTCACTCTGGAATTTGTGTAGCCGCAAAAAAAACCAGTGCACGCACGGTAGCACGCTTATTCTTAAGCTTCATCTAACGGCAAGTCCAAACTTTTTTAAATATTTTGCAAAATTGCCAATTTTTATTTGAACTTCAGTTCAAACTTCACACGCAGTCCATTGCATAAGAGCAAACCAATTTACTTGACACAAATGGTTACACTTTACGGATCTATACCGCCCCGAGTGTAACTTTGAGCTTGGTTGGGAGATCGAAAAATACAACTTTATTAAAAATTACTTAAGATTTGAGTAATCTCTATTCAAAGTTTCCTTCGCTTTAGCTGGCAGTTTTTTGTTCATTGTTAAAAGTAGTGTATTCATAGCCTTCAAAGACGACTCTCCTTCACCTAAACTAGCCTGTAATTCCTGAACTCGGTCCATCCTACTTTGCAAAGCCGATTTTCCACCACTATAATCCGTACACAGGTTCAATTGCTCCCACATATTCTTCAGCCACTCTTGCTCTTTCTTCTGTAAGTCTTGCCACTGTTGCATTAATTCCAACCCTTCTTCCATTCCAGTTATAGAGACTAGCATATTATTCATTAGAGCTTCGTATCGCTTATTAATGTCGTCTACAGTTGATTGCACTTCCCGAGGTTGACTGCACAGACCTTTCTGTAAAAGTATTTGCGCCTTTTCGGAAACACCTTCTACAACTCGCTTGTGCGACATGCAATCTTGCAATGTGCCCTTTAGCTTCATCATTTTAGACTTGATTTCAGGAATGGAGAGCCAGTTTGGCGTTTCAGATCCAGTAGATATTTCCATTTGAGTTATCCATGCTAGAGTTTGTTGCAAACTATCGTCATAACTGGATAATTGTTGAGCTTCACTAACTTGCTTCTTTTGTAAGTCAGTAATATTTGCATCAATTAAATCAACACGTTCTCTCAAATGGCGAAGGTCTTCGCGTATTTTTTCTCGCCCAGTGGAGCCTGTATCAGCGTACAATTTTTCTGCAAAAGGAATTACCACGTTCATCTTGTGTTGAATTTCATTTTTCTGGGTTTCAAGATTTTGCAACAATGCTTTTTTATCAACCAAACTTGGCTCTGATTCCTGGCTGTTTAACAGCATTTCAAGCTTATCTACGGCATTATTTGTGTCCTCGTATTTCTCTTCAAACGATTTGTGATCCTCAACAATTCCTTGCCATTTGTTCACAACTTCTTTACTAAGCACATGAAGCAATTGGTATCTGTTACTGATTTGCATGATCAAGGGTTGAATGCGTTCGACATTGCTAATATTTAATAATAAATGGGATTGATCCAAAAACTCATTGATGTTTTTTTCAGCATCAGTTACATTTTTTCGCTGCTCAACAAAACCGATCAAGGCATGTTCCTTTTCGGCCCTAGTAGCCTGTAAAACTTGAGATCGAAATACCGACTCTTGTTTCCTAAACCACTGAGTATGTTCATGGATTCCAGTATCGAAATCCTTCCAGCATTTCATCACTTCATTCAGTTTGTCCAAGCTGGCACCGATGGATTCAATATGGCGATTGTAGCGCTTTTCAGCGTCTAAAAATTCCTCTTCACATTTCGTTATTCCAGCATCTGAGGTTTTTTCTATTACACCGGGTTTCAGGTTGCCGATCTCTGTAAGCAATTTAGCACCTTTCTTCAAATCTGTTTTTAAAACTTTCAACTCCTCAAGACGTTTATTGATCTCCGATTTTTCTCCACTGACTTCATCTACCATTTGCAGTCTAGCACTTTGGAGTCTATACCAGTCTTCAAATTCTTTCATCTTAAAGTCTAAGTTTTGATGATCTTCCACTGTTTTTTCCAGACGTCCAAGTAAAGTTTCACTTGTTTCTTTAATATCTTCGAATAACTTTTCCATTGACACTACATAATTTTGCAACGAATTGTCATGGGTCAGTTCTGCAAGATTTTGGGCTTTTTCACAAACTGTCTTCACCAAAAGCTGATGAGACATAATTTCTTGATTTACGATTTTGTGATTTTGTAATTGGGCTTTCTTTTCTGGTAAGCTTGCTTTCAATTCAGTATTCATTTTAATGGCCTCATCGATGTCATTTAGCCATTTAGTTAGCTCAGCTTGCAAGCTCGAGCAGTCCTCAACTTGAGACAAACAAGAATCCACATTTTGAAATAATAGCTGCAAGTCATCGCCCAGATTGTCCCAATCATCTCTGGCATTTTTAACGTGATGTCTAATTGTTTCCCGACCCTCAGGTGAAGTCTGAACGTATAAATTTTCTGCAGTCTCCATCAAAGCTTCCATTTTTGGAGCTTTTGCCATGCGAGCTTCAATCATGGAGCTCAATATTTGTTTTCTTTCTTGGAGAGCCGCAGTATTTCCAAGCACGTTCCCAGTATCGTTTAATCTCTCTTTCATGTCATTTATTGATGCAACGAAGTCATTGAGATTCGTATCAAAGTTTTGATGATTCTTGACGTACATTGAATATTTAGCAATCAAATCTTTTAACTGGTGTGCTAATAATTTATAGCGAGAGGTTAATTGAGAAGCTTCCGCTTGATATTCCATATCATTTTGAAGTCCCTTTGCGTTTTCAATAAGATCAATAAACTCAGGGTCATGCAGCCGAATGTCATTGTCTATGCTTCTAAGCTTTTCCAAATGGGCTTTTTTCAATTCAGCAGTGCTTTTTAAAGTAGTGTCCTTCAGCTGATTTTCTATCTGCTTCAGCCAATTAACAAGATTTTCTGACTTCTTCTTGAAATGAGAAATTTTACCAAACGTGAGCTGGAAATGCTTTTCAGTGGCAACGCATTCGTCACCAAAAGTATTCCATTCTTCTTCTAGATGACAAATTTCAGCAATCAGGTGTGATTTACCAGTAGTATGAGTATTATTTAATACAGTTCGTGAGCTCTCTAACAAAAGCTGTAGTTTGGAATCCCCAAGAGCTTTCTGGTCAATTAAAGCATTAATGGAACGCAATCGCACTTCTGCATCGTCTTGTTCTGAATAATAACTGTCGGATAGCATGGCAAATTGAGATTTTAAACTGGTAAACCAATCTCTGAAGTTTTCCACAAGTCCTTCATACGCTTCATGTTCGGCTACATGATTTTCGGATCGTTGGATTGCTTTCACAACATCAGCCTGCAAGACCTTATATTCTTCAGCCATACTTTCTAGTTTTTTGCCACTGTCTTCGTCAAACAATTCATTTGCTTTTTCAAGCAAACCAGATATGGCATCAGCATGTGAGGAAATTTCTTGACATAAGATTCTTCTCTGCTGCAACACATCTTTTTTCTCACGTAAATTTGACTGTAGGTCATGAAGACTTGCTGCTTTCTTTTTAACTCCTTCTAACCTTTGATTTATTTGTGTTTTGCTATCATCAAATGAAGACCATTGAAGTTGAAGAGCTTCTAAACGTTTGCTCACTGTGTTGATGCTGTCTAAGTAAGTTTCCCACTTATCTCTCAGGTTCCTTAGATCATTTCGAACGGAATCTTTACTTTCACCACTAACATTAGGCACAATACTTTCTCCAAGTTCAATAGCTAAATTCAATAAAGCAGGCCCTTCTTTGGATTTAGCAAGCTCCTTAATTTCTTTAATTTTGTCTTGCAATGCAAGACTAGGATTACTTCTAGGTGAGAATGTTTTCTCAATTGCCTCCAATTCTTTCATAGCACAAGCAATCCAGTCAAGCGATTTTTTCAGCGCGTTTTCATACTGGGCTTTAGTGCTTTTTACTTCCCCTAAGCGATCCAACATTGTATGTGCCGCTTTTTTTACTCCCTTGTATCGATTTTGATACAAAGATACAGTCTGAGGCGCTCTTGCTTCAGGCGCCATACTCATTAACTTATCCGAAAGGGAAATAAGGGTCTGGAGTTTCGACTCACAACAATCCACATCTTGCACAAACTGTGCAATATTTTGAAATTGCTCAGGAATTTGTGAAAGTGGGACTTGATTAATTGTCTCAGCTCGAGCTTTTTCTTCAGCATTCTTCAACCAGCCACTGATTTCCTCAGAAGCCTCGTCCAGCTGTTTCCATGTGTCTGCCATACTACATAACTGTTCATATGAAGTACGATGATTCTGCTCAACAAAACGAAGATCGTTGATTAAACGGGAAAACTCTGCAGCCTTTTCATCCTTTTTTACTGGATCCAAAACCCCTGTTAAAAGCATAAGAGACTGCTGTACTTCTGGCACTAAACTATGCACTTCATGAATGCCTTCCTCGACTTCCTGCAGAGCTATTTTCTTTGAATTGAGTGTGAAGTTATCATTAACAAATTTTGGGTCACAAAATTTTATTTTTTCGACCAATCCGTGAATGATGCGAGCCAGGTTTCGAAATTTATCGTTATGATTTTTCTCAAGGACGGATAATATGGCATTTAAGACAGTCTGTACTTGATTTTTACAAATTTCTAACCGTCGTTGCATGGTTTTTACATCTCCAATGGCCTGCTGATCATCCCAAGAAGGATTTTGTTTTTTAAACTTCTGAACCTCAACTTCAATTTTTTTAATGTCTGGTTCAATGACTTGACATTGCACTCCGGCATGTTTCAAGGTCTTAATTCTATTAACCAAATCTGAAGAAGTTCCAGAACGGTCTTCACATTTCGAAATGATAACCTTAATGGCCAAGAGGTCATCAGCGCCCTGTTTTAATGCATTTTTAAGTGCTTTTTCTTCGTCAACAAATGTTCCTAATGAGCTTTCCAATTCATCAGACAGTTTCTGGACGGTTTTAAAACCATCATCTACAGTGTCCTGCAGCGAATGTAATCCCATTATATCCACATTGTCATTCAATTGGCGAATCTGTTCTACTTTTAAGTTCATATCATTTCTCAAGCTCTCTTTAGAACCCAATTCCTTTTTGTACAAATCCAATTCACTTCGAACTAAGTCAGCATTGGCAAAATTGGCTTTTACATCTTCCAAGCGTTCTCCTATTGTATTGAGCCAAGGAAGTAGTTCACCTTTTGTGTTTTCTACAACTTTCCATAACAGCACTTGTGTTTCCAGCTTAGAAAGTTGTTGATTCGCATTACCTAATTCAGCGTATGATAGCTTAATATCTTTCATTTCCTTTCGTACTGGCTCACTATCTAATGCTGGGTTCCCATCTAATAGTATCGATAATTGCTCATTCAGAGCTTCACAATTTTCAATGAGAGGTTTCTTCTTTATCAATGTCTCTGACAACTTCTTTGTGCGATCAAATAGAGCAACAGCAGTATCCAAATCGTTTGGAACACACATTTTTTCAAGTAGCATTTTCTCTTTCTCCGCGTTTTGAAGAAACACATACAAATCTTCTTTTACATCGTCATACCGCTTCCAAACCTCAGTCAATTCTGTAAGACCAGCCCATTTACTGTTTAAATCTTGGTGAACTTGGTCGAAAGTTTCACATGCAGTTTGCACCATCTCTTGGATAACTGTTAATTTATTAGGCTCGGCTGCAACCAGCTGAGAACCTAGTTTCTGTATCTCAAGTTTCAGTCCCTCTTCACTGGCATGATGCTCAATCAAATCTTGCAAATTATTTTTACTTTTTTGAGCGGAAGTGAAATCACATTTTTGAGGCTCGATTGCTAAAGATTTTGTTTTCACTTGCTGAATGTATGTAGCAAATTTATCTTGTAGTACTTCAAGCTGCTTCCATTGATCCTCTACTTTTTTAGACTTCGAAATTATATCATTACTAGTCTGAATATATAATTTAATACTTGACTGAAGATCTCGGATCTGCTCTTCAGCCATTATTGGCTTTGCTTTCATAGGCTCTTTAAGAATTAGACAACAATTGGCTGTGGCAATATCCAAAGATTTGGCTTTCGGAAGCCATTCTTCGCACTTTTCTCCAATATTTTCTAAATGCTGTTGAATCTTGAGAATTTGGGGCATTTTGGGACCATGTGCAGTGAGTTGTTTATTCAGATGATGAGCATAGTCTTTAGCTTCAGCATGCCACGAGTGAAAACTAATCCAGCCTGCAACGATTGCTTTTTTTTCCTGTAGCATGTCACCTAATCTTATATATCTTTCTTTTAGATTGCAGCACTGATTAGATAAATTAAAAATGTCTTCAACACTTTCAGAAGCAGTCAGCTCGTCAAAAATTTCAGCATACTTAAGGCTATGTTCAGAATGTTCAGTGATGAGAGCATGTATTTGTTCAGAGACGGGTTGCAACTTTTCAACATATATTTCATCCTGTTTACTTTTCATCTGGAAGGTATCCATCCATTGCAGAATATCCGTTAATTTGGATTGAAACTCTTGTCTACAAGAAGTTAGAAAGATTATATATATCATAGAAACATCAAAAACCTTAACATAATAGGAAGAAACTATTATGCCACAATAATTGTACTACGCGGTATTTAGCGGCAAGAAGCGCAAGCACAGTACTCTAAATAAAAACCAGTGAAACGGCTCGTTCTATACAGGAACGACGAACACAAAAACACAATGGTAATTTATAAAATAAACGCAAAGTTTGTTATTGCTATTCAAATGCGAGCGTTTTAATTCATTTAATTTTCACGAATAGTTTGACGCACTTGCCCACATACTAACTAGAGGTAGGATTATGCAATTATAGTGTGTGTGACATTCTAACTAGGAGTGACATAAAGCTAGACGCACTATAACTGGGGTTGAGAGAACGCTGAACTAGTCTGCGACAAACTAATTGGGGATAGGGTTACACCCCCAGCAAAAAATGTCTCGAATTGGATTCAATTTTGAGATTTCCTGATTGGAATAAAATGCAGAAAATGTTGAATTTAAAATTTCAACGAAACGAAAAAAACTTTTTCCAACTAATTTTTTTGCAGACAAAGAAAATGAGCAATGAGTTATTGTTGCCACAAAATTTTACAGATTCAGTGATTTAATTTGTACAAATTAACCATTTGTCGGGGATAGCCGAATAACCTGCGGCAACTTTTTTTACATTGAAATAAACAGTACACTGTGTCCCAGAAATGGAAAGTGAAAGACAAATTCATTTAAATAAGTCATTATTCAATGGAAGTCGGCCACTTTGAATTTGTCTTTCTACTTCTGGGACACCCTATAAATACTTCTACTTAACATCAGTTAAGTGAAGAGTTTAGTACAAGCTACGGATCCAGACATGAAACTGGCCCCAGGCATTGCTATTTGCTGTCCATTCTGCAGAGCTACTTGCTTTGAAATTATGTAAAACTAGCATTAGCCCAACAAAATCTAGAGCAACTATCATTCCCTGTGATAATCGGTGATAGTGAGATAATCGGTTTGTTGGACGAATTACCTAATACAGCCGATTCTGCCGACTGTTCATAAAGCAATTTTAGACTCATGAAACCATTGATTTCTAATCAGTCATCCTCTTAGGATGCAAAAGCAAGGGAAACCAATAACTGACACCATATAAGATATTTATAAAGTCCGGAATCTTCATGCATACAGAAGCAAAAATAAGTTTTAATTGAACCGAAATTTCCTACCGTGCAACGACGGTGTCAGACAAATGATTCATTTTTACTCTGACTTCTGAAATAAGCGAAGCCAATCTTTCTTTCATATCTGACAGCTCGGCAGTAAGGACACAGACACCTTCTGGAGACAAATTTTGTACAACTGAATCACATTTTTGAGACAGTGCAATGAGTTGGGACTGACGCTCAGAAACCTCATTGGTCACTCCCTTCAGATTGGAAAGCACTGTTTCAAGTTTTTCTGTACTTAGCTGGGAGCAAACAATGGGCTTTTTCACAATAGATTCGGTTCGATCCAGCCACTGATTAAAATCACCACTATCTTCATCAAATTTTTGCCAATTTGATACCAAGCATTCCATTTTGTCCTTTTGATGACTAGCACTACTGCTCACATAAATTAACTTCGTTTTAATTGCATCGACATCATCTTCAGCGGATGACATTTTTCCAATCTTCCTGCTTTGCACAGCTGCTTGTTCAAGTTGAGCAGTTTGCCTCTGGCATTGCATGAAGAACTCATGTAGCTGATGTAACGATTTTTTGGCATCAGATAAAGTCATTGGACAGGGGAAATCCATAGCAAGTTTCAATTCCGCATCACGAATCCAAGGTTTCACTTGCTGGAGTCCAGCTTTACAGTCAGACCAGGCCTGCATGACTTGAGCACTCTGCACTGTTTGAACGGACACAGCTTCATGTAGCTTCACAAGTTCACCTTTCAAATCATCCACTTCATGCACAACAGCTTGCAGATCATCTCTAGCTTCATCTTCGTCATTGGCAATATTCTCAGCTTCTTTTTCCAAACGATTTAAAATTTTCAATCGTTCATCAATCTGTGCCTGTAGGTCTTGAGTTTTTGAAAGTCTTTCTTCAGGTGACATATCCATTTGAGCTAACTGCTGAAGTTCTTTTTGTGCTTCTTTCATCCAAGCTTTCATGTCATCAATTTTCTTCGAAAGACAGTTCCATTTTTCACTCTTGATGCCCAGCTGTTTCACTTTAACATCAAGGAGATCCAGCATATTATTTAAACGGATTTCAATTTCATCTACTTCGTTTTGTAAAACAGCATGTCTTTGTTTCCCTGCAGATTCTCCCAAATTGTTGGCAAGCTGTCTTAACCTCTTGAGCATCTCGCCCGTTCCTGTTCGAAGACTGACACTCATTTCCTGTTTTGCTCTGAGGTCCTTGGAAATAAGCTTGGGCTCATTGTGAGGAGTTATTTTTCGAAATTCCACTTCAGCTTCCTCCAACAAATTAATTATTTGCTCTCGCTGACTTCGGTACTCAATCCAAACTTTTTGGGTGCCTAAATATAAACCATAATTGCTCAAAAAAGAACAATCAGGATTTAAAACTCTATTAAAACATATACATCAGATTCGTGTAGGAAAATTACCCTTGAGGTACTTCAACTTGTCGTTAGCATTCCCATACGTATCACTCCAAACATCTTCCAGATTTTTTATTCCTTCCTGAATGAATTCAGGAGCATTTGGATCCTTAGCTAGGCCTTTTCCCTTTTGCATTAAACTTACAATTGTAGCTCTGTGTTCCTCTAATTGCTTTACAATTCCGTGTTGTTGGTCTATTCTACGTTCCACTTCTTCTAAAGTTTCAGGGAAGACATCGTTTTTGGAAGCATTCTCTACACGATTCAGGACGTCACATACCTGCAAACGGAAAAAAAATCATGTCTAGCAAAAGCTTGGTAATCGAATAATTTAAATAATTATGATTCAGTATCTGTACGAATTACATATGAAAGTAATCTTAATCTTATACACATATTTGACATACTCGATATATTTCTTCTTTAAATGTGTAGCATCTTGTGTAAGTTTCCGTCTTGATCATTGTAATTTCAATGGCCGGAACTAAATTTTTATAACGGGTTATAAGTTTTTCTAGTCTATCTTGCTCTTTCAAAGAAGCTTCGTCCGCTCTTCTTGCGACCAAAGAGTCCAACATTTGAACTAATTGTTTCATGTCTTCACGACGTCGATCAACATCTCGGCAAATTTCCTAATTGTAAAGAGTTTTCAAGCAAAAATCACTATTCAATACTATATAGAAGGGCGCCCATAATAGCAATAACCATGAATTCGCTCTTTAACTTTCACAGTATTACCCTATTTCTTTTCAGCTGCGTGCGAAAAGTTAAATCTTGAAAACTTTTGAACTCACACACATTGGAATCAACTGCTAAAATATTTAACCCTACCAAAACCAAACATACCAAAAATCGAGCCTTCTCAGCCTCGAAAACATCAACTGTTCCTACTTCCAAAGCAATATTCTGTAGAGCATGGTCAACTGTATCCATCCACCTTTCCACTTCTACGAATCTGTTTCACATAATGGAAATTGAAGTGGAACAGTGGAAGCATTACAAATATACTAAATTTGCGATACAAATTATCACACCATACTTGGCTTGATAAACATCCCACTGAGCGGGTATTTGTTCCAGAAGCTGCCTGAGATTATTCACTCTATTCAATATAGTTTTATGAGCTGCTGTAGCTTGAAGGAGCTGTTGTTTTAATGTTTCATCTTCTGGATGTTGGGTCAAGAACCGACTTTCCATTATGGATAATTTTTCCAAGCACTTAGCGGCCTCTAGTGGAATTTCTCCACTCAAGAAAAATTCCTATAAGTATGGCAAAAGCTATTATTAGTAATATCAATACCAATTAAAGTAATCATAAAAAAAATCCTTTATTACTTGATGACGTTGTAATATAGCCTCCGGATCTTGGTCATTACTGAGCAGTTGATGCTCATAGTTCACCTCACGGTCCATTTCTTTCAATAATGCAGCCAAAGATTCTTCTTCAATTTTAAAATCCAATTTTGTCAAATGTATAGGCGCGAAAGACATGATTTCCTAATTAACGTATATCAAACGACACTATGATAATAATGTGTGAGTCATTGGAAAGTAAATTATTAGTATTTTCCCATATCCATATTTTTCTTACATTCCATTTTGATTGCATTTGCTCTATATTCGAATGAATACACTCAAATTCCTCAGGAGCTATATTTGGTTTCAATTCATGACTTGCCTGTATCATATCACGCAGAGGCCTTTCGTTGATTTGCTTGAAATAATTCTAAAGTGAAAGAAAATTGATAAAATGAAGAGTGCAATGAATTTTTAAAGCCCAACACAAATATCGACAGGATTTAGGATACTTGAATCAGTAGCGATTGTATTTCATTTCAGAAAACCAAGGAATGTTTTTTTTCGGTAGGTTACCTGGCATCATCACAACATAATCGACGCTATTCCGTATGTGTATGTGTCTAAACTGAATTTCAAGATTAAAAATTAATAGAGCTATTTCAGCTCAAAGTTATTTGGCAATGATTACTTTTTCCCGGTTACTGTGATAATGAAATTTAAAAACCCGTGGTACAACTTGGCAGAGCCCGAGATAGAGACACAAACACACAATAAACGAAATCAGACTTTCCAAGTTTTCCAGGGCTTAGATTTTTAAAATTTCAGTTGCTTAATCGTTTTTATAACATGAAAAATTATGTGTGAAGAAACAAGAAATGGGTTGAAGGGGGAACTTTTGTCTTTTGGCTTTTAAATTTAACTGGGTGTAATTAGCTTACATTTTTGTAAATTTTTGCTCTATATTTGAACGTTATACGTTTCATTTTTCGAAAATCCTAAACTTCATGACCACGGTACGACCTTTAATGTAGTCCTACGGAACTGAATTTCAACATAGCTAGTTTCTGTGCTCAATTTGAAGACAATTGCATAGTGCCTTCAAATATCTTACTTTCCGAGGTCACGGTGAATCTCTTAGACATTGTCCGATATCACTGTAGTTTAATAGGCTTGGGTACATTCACAAAAGATATGCGTGTGCAAAATTTTGTGACGATCGGTGTATGCATTCGACCGCAAACGTGCTAGCAAAAAAGCGGGACAGACAGACACAATGATCACATAAGCCCTCTATCTCGGGTTAAAAATGACTAATTTTAATTTTTGAGGCATGACGACTCTGTTGATTACTAGAAAATGTAAGGTTTAGGTTGCCAGAGTTATTTTCTGAAAATTTCCCATTTTTTTATATTGACTAATTTTTCAAGTATAAATAGTAGATTTTTTAAAAGTCACTTTTCAAATTTGGGATTGGGTTGTTAGGATGACGCACCTGCTTGCAATTATTATTTTTCACACCCTCAAAGGTGATTTCTCTCTATGTTTGATTCCATAACGCTGAAAAATACTCGACTTTAAAAATGTGTAGATTCAATCGTAGCATTATGTATTTGAGGTATGAATATTTTCAAGGAATGTTGCAGGGGCTCTTTGAATTATTTTAATCAGAAAGCACAAAAGTATGAGAAATTGTGATTCCGAAAAAAAGAAAGTATTTTTTCGGTAGGTAATCTGGCATTCGTTATCATTAATACCACAACATTTTACTGATAGTTATAATTCGCCATTTATCGCGGATAGACGAATACAATGGGGCAATTTCTTTTTACTTTGCAAAGCACAGGAGTATTTTTATTTTCATGTATTATTGCCAGGGGCCTATTTCATAAAACTCGTACCACCCGTATACCGCGAAAGTAAAAACAGCGAATCTTAAAACAGCGAAAAAATAACACGGTAAGGTTGGGTTGGTTACATCAGGGGCCTATTTCATTAAACTATTTACAGTTGACAGGGTGACAGCTGACATAGGTCAATACCGTGACACTTTACAGTGACCAGTGTTTCATATAGTTTTTGCAAATTTTCGACCGAAATGACGCACTGTCACAAAAGCTTTACATCTGTAACAACTAACCTTGGCAACCAGTACTTTACGGTAAATCAGGGGTCGCTCAACTTTTTTTCAGCCTTACATTTCTCAGTATCCACAGCATGTTTTACTTTGAAATTTTTAAATCATGTAACAAACATCAATCTCCAATGTACCAATCGATAGTGTATCCAATGGGGCCAATTTCATGTCTCCATGTTTGCACTTTTCACTTTGCAACTTTTCAACTTTGCAGCATTTTCTGCAAAAAATTTGTTGCATGACTTGCTTCTGCAAAGTCTGTTTTGAAAAGTGAAAAGTGCAAAGTGGTTGTCATGAGCTTTGCAGCTTCTGTTGCATGTCTCTCAATTTTTGAAAAGTGAAAAGCAAATCACTTTGCACTTTGCAGTGTTTATTGCAAATACACTATTCCGTGCATCAGGTTTTATAAGTGATGATTCTAAAGCTAAGTGCAAGCCAAAATTTTAAAATGAATATAAATTCTCGTACTTTGAAACCTGCAAATTCTAATAGTGTGAAAATTTTGACTACAAAAACCTTTAAAATGAGTTTTTTTGCCGTTTAAAATGACACGATTTTTCACAGTCAAAATTACTTGAAAAACGAATCCACGAGTGAGTGGTGATGGCATGGTGACCGCTGCAGAGTTTGTCCGACCTTTCAAAAAATGCTGCAAAGTAAGCTCGATTTGCAAAGTTCAAGCTTGTAAGTCATGAAACACACTTCACTTTGCACTTTTCACTTTGCAGACTATTTTTTCTGCAAAGTGAAAAGTGCAAACTATGGAGACATGAAATTGGCCCCTGGGGCCAATTTTTTGCACAATTTTTTTTTTTAAATTCATCATAAAAAATCTTATGCATCTCATATTCTTTATATTTTGAGTATAAACTTCAAAAAAAAAAACGCTGAACTGTTCCCTTGGTTTGATTTTTGAAATTTTGGTCTCAAATTAAAGTTTTAATTCTTTTTCACTATATAAAAAAGTGGCTACGAATTGCAATGTCAAGTTTTTTCAGAAATTCCCTACCAAGTTTAGATTTTTTGGCATTTATAACATTTCAAGTTATAACTTAGTCGAGCCTTATCTTGCTATTAATATTTTTATATTGCCTGTTAGTGCCTAGCACAGCAAGCATTATTAGCTTGTCTGATTTGGATTTAAAGAACCACTTGATGGCGTATCCAAGTCCTCAAAGTGCTATAAACAGGTCAATTCTAGCAGTAAGTTAAGTTGTAATAAAAAAATAGGGGCTATTTGTTGTACCTATTTATCACCATGGACAATGAATTGTAAGTTTTTAGCAATTTCAATCTTCTCATCAACTTGTTGCGGTCCGGATGACAACTCAGTAAATAATAGTAATACTACTGGCTGCTGCCTCCCTTAATATTTTATGTTAAATTTTGTTTTATGTGAATTAAGTTTATTTTTTGTCATAACCAACACTAAGTTTTTTGCAAATTGTTGCATTTGAAACAATGCGTTTGTGGGTGTTTGAAATCGACGTTTGAAAAAAGTTTGTATTAAAATTTCGCACAAGCAAGTAAATATTTGCCAAACGCATGAATTGTATTCTGTATGCCGTGAATTTGAAACTCAGAATAGAAAAGTTTGAAATAAAAACGGAGTCAGTAAAAACCAGCAAGTCCGTATCTGGAATCAATTCTGATGGCCTGACTGAAAAGTCTAAAACAAGCAAATTAATCCAATAGAAAGATTTTTTCTTATTCTTTTATTGTTTTACATAAGCTTATAAATGTTAGCAACATTGAAAAAAATTAGAAACCCCAGAGCCCACACAAAATTTCCTATCAGCGATAAAAAGTATTTCACACGTTTATATATTTTCATATTCTTAACAACTGTGTTTATTTTTTGCTTAAATAAACATAAATGATCGTTGAATTTGTTAGCACAGTTATAACTATAGCCCGTTAAAAAAATAATGGAAAATTGTTAAACCAAACTTATTTGGCAATGGTTGTTTTCTCCTGGTTTCCGTGTAAACAAGCTCGTGATGATCAAAGTTTATTTTTTTTCAGAAAATGGCATTTAAAATCACGCAATTTATTTCTTTCTTTGAAACTCCTGTGAAGTTATCGCCATAACAATGAGGCCACTATTCTTCCACTAATTCAACAAATGACCATTTAACCAAAATAGCAAACTCACTATTGCAGAGGTGTCATTCATTTTGAAACAGACTATAACTGTGAAATATATATACTCCGAAAATTAACCACAGCCGAATAACTTTTCACTTATAAGCAAAACATTTATACTTATACTTGTAGCAGTGTCTAGCTTGATACAATAATTCATGGTTAATTTTATGAGTACTGACTTCATAGAAAATTCTATTGATGACTGGAATTCCCTCACTCCCTTTGGATTTGAATATTTAATTAATGGACAATTTGAGTTGGTACATGTGTAGATAAAAGCAAAAAATACTTTTTTTCGCTGATATGAAATTTTGTGTGGGCTCTGGGGTTTCTTATTTTTTTCAATGTTGCTAACATTTATAAGCTTATGTAAAACAATAAAAGAATAAGAAAAAATCTTTCCATTGGATTAATTTGCTTGTTTTAGACTTTTCAGTCAGGCCATCAGAATTGATTCCAGATGCGGACTTGCTGGTTTTTACTGACTCCGTTTTTATTCTGAAATGAAGAAGTATTATGCGTACTGTGTTGCTGTTGGTATATGCACTACTGTCCATTTCAAAAAAAAGGCAGAAAAATTGCTCGCTAGGTTACATGGCAATGTTTAATTGGTGCTAACAAAAAGTTAAGTTTTAAATGATAAAAAAATGAACTGAAAAGTATAAAATATAAATTTATTTGGCATAGCATTTTTGGAATTTACGGTTCGATTTTGAGTATTTGGCCATTCAACCTGGGTCGCCAAATAACACAGGGCAACTGCCATTAATTCTGAAATGGACAGTAACTCTAACTTTTTTTAAATACATTTTCCATGGGAATCAAATTTGAAAATTCAGGGCAATAAGATATGAAAATTAATTTTAAATCTAAGTTAGAGCGATCTAACTACTGTTCATTTGAAAGTAAAAAAACAGCTGCCCCATGTTATTCGGCTATCCCCGATAAATGGTGGATTTATACAAATGTTACCACAACATTTCACAGACGAAACCAAAAAATCCACCAAAAAACGCCAAATAACCTACCGAAAAAAAATTCTTTTTTTCATTGAAATGGACTATAGCAAAATTTCGGTTTGAAATTTGATGGCGATGGCTATGAATTTTTTTTAAAGCTAGGGCTAGTGTAAATGGCGATTGGTAATAGTGCTTACAGTCACTAGACAAAAGTTAGGACCATTGGAGCTAGACTTGTTACAGTGGCTCACATAAGCGCATACGATCAAACCACCATAGAGAATGATACATCATAAGAATCCTTACAAAATTTCACACCGATTATGACATTTAGATTGACTTAAACGTCATTTATGCATAATGCAGTTACAGCCAATGCTTTGAAAAGCAAA
>Ga0210040_10003747_pt1 | contig 20349 bp, 22 predicted proteins | sample CryGeyCG12114_NA_FD_185462 | JGI IMG/M metagenome (GOLD analysis project Ga0210040, IMG submission 185462) | Groundwater microbial communities from aquifer - Crystal Geyser CG19_WC_8/21/14_NA (SPAdes) (version 2) | ecosystem: Environmental > Aquatic > Deep subsurface > Groundwater | place: USA... | reverse complement strand
CCCGGCGACGCCGCCCGAGCACCTCGCGACCATCGCCGGCGCGGTGCCGGGGGCGCGACTGCTCGTGCTCCCGCAGGCCGCCCACCTGGCCGACGTCGGGCAGGCGACCGCGGTGAACGCCGCGCTCCTCGGCCATCTGGACCCGGCCGGTACCACCGGTCACGAGCGGGGCATGCAGGTCCGGCGCGCCGTGCTCGGCCACTGGCCGTCGCGCAGCGCGTCCTCGCCGACCTGGGGCCTCGACCGCCCCGCTGAGCCGCCCCGAGCACAGGAGGACCAGTAGTGGACAAGGTCGTCGCCAGCGCCGCCGAGGCGGTGGCGGACATCCCCGACGGCGCGTCGCTCGCGGTCGGGGGCTTCGGGCTGTCCGGCATCCCCTGGACGCTCATCGCCGCGCTGCACGAGCAGGGCGCCGGCGACCTCACCGTCGTCAGCAACAACTGCGGTGTGGACGGCGCCGGGCTCGGCGTCCTGCTCTCGGCCCACCGCATCTCCCGGGTGATCGCCTCCTACATCGGCGAGAACGAGGAGTTCGCCCGGCAGTACCTCGGCGGCGAGGTGCAGGTCGAGCTCACGCCGCAGGGGACGCTGGCGCAGCGGATGACCGCGGGCGGCTCCGGCATCGCAGCGTTCTTCACCCCCACCGGGGTCGGGACGCTCGTGGCCGACGGCGGCATGCCGTGGCGGTACGGCACCGCCGGCGAGGTGGTGGTCTCCTCACCGCCCAAGGAGGTCCGGACCATGACGCTCGGCGGCGTGGTGGGGGAGTACGTGCTCGAGGAGGGGATCGTCACCGACTTCGCGCTGGTGCGGGCAGCGGTCGCCGACCGGCACGGCAACCTCGTGTTCCACGCCGCGGCACGCAACTTCAACCCGGCGGCGGCGATGGCCGGGCGGATCACGCTCGTCGAGGCCGAGCGTGTCGTCGACGCCGGCGACATCGACCCGGACGACGTCCACCTGCCGGGCATCTTCGTGCAGCGGGTGGTCGCGCTCACCCGGGAGCAGGCCGCCGACAAGCAGATCGAGAAGCGCACGACGACTCCTCGTCCGGAGGTGGCGTCGTGACCTGGACCCGACCGGAGATGGCCGCCCGGGCGGCACGCGAGCTGCGGGACGGGGAGTACGTCAACCTCGGGATCGGTCTGCCGACGCTCATCCCGAACCACCTGCCGCCGGGCGTGCACGTCGTGCTGCACAGCGAGAACGGCATCCTGGGGACCGGCCGCTACCCGTACGACGACGAGGTCGACCCGGACCTCGTCAACGCGGGCAAGGAGACCGTCACGACCGTGCCGGGAGCGTCGTTCTTCGACTCGACGCTGTCGTTCGCGATGATCCGCGGCGGCCACGTCGACACGGCGGTGCTGGGCGCCATGGAGGTCAGCGCATGCGGCGACCTGGCCAACTGGATGGTCCCCGGCAGGCTGGTCAAGGGCATGGGCGGCGCCATGGACCTCGTGTCGGGCGCCCGCCGGGTCATCGTGCTCATGGAGCACCGCGCGCGCGACGGCTCGTCCAAGCTCGTCGAGGAGTGCTGTCTGCCCCGCACCGGTCGGGCGGTGGTCCAGCGCGTCATCACCGACCTCGCCGTCCTCGACGTCGGCGAACCAGGGGTCGTCCTGCGCGAGACCGCGCCCGGCGTCAGCGTCGACGAGGTCCGGTCTGCGACGGGCGCCGGGCTCAGCGTCGCGCCGGACCTCGTCCGCCACTGCAGGCCCGTGGCGTGACGAGCCGATGAGCGGGCCGGACGCGGGACCGGCCGACCGTCGCTTCCCTCGGCGTGTCTACGGCGTCGGTCAGGAGCCGGACCCGCGCTTCAGCCTCGCCAACGAGCGCACGTTCCTGGCGTGGATGCGGACCTCGCTGGCCCTGCTGGCCGCCGGAGTGGCGCTGGAGGCGCTGGACCTGCCGATCGCTGGCCCTGCTGGCCGCCGGAGTGGCGCTGGAGGCGCTGGACCTGCCGATCACCGACGGGCTGCGGCTCAGCAGCGCGCTGCTGTTCATCGGCCTCGGCCTGCTCGCACCGGTGCAGGCCTGGGCCGGCTGGATGACCACCGAGCGGGCCCTGCGGCAGTCGCGTCCCCTGCCGTCGCCGCGCTTCGGCCTGGTCACCGCGTCGGGCACGAGCATCGGTGGCCTGCTCGTCCTGGTCGGGCTGCTCGTCCGGTGAGCGGGCTGCACGGGTCCGTCTTCGACGCCGGACTGCAGGCCGAGCGCACAGCGCTGGCATGGCGACGTACCGCTCTCGCCATGTCGGTGGCGGCCGTCGGGGCCGGTCGCCTGGCGCTGCCCGTCCTCGGGCTCGCGGCCCTGCTGTTCGCCGCGCTGGGCCTGGTCCAGGCGCTGCTGGTGGCGGAGTTCTCGTGGCGGCGGTACCGCACCGTGCACACCTCGCTGACCGATCGCGGGGACCTCACCGGCGTCCGCGCCGCCGGCGTGCCGATCGCTGCGCTCGCGTGCTCCGGCGTGCTGGTCGGTGTCCTCGCGCTCGCCTTCGTCCTCGCGGGGTGACGCAGCCGGTCCGCACCTGCCGCCGGACGGCCGGCCCCGGCCACCCGAGGCTGGGCTTCGCTGTGCGGGCGGAGGTCGGCGGTGGGCGTTCAGCCCGGCGCCGGCCATCAGGTCCAGGCGCTCGCGCCAGCGGTGGCAGGAGTCGCAGGCGTCACCGCTCGGCTCGGCGAAGGGCGAGTGCTCGGCGTGCTCCATCAGTGCGCCGCGGCACCGACCAGGAGCGTCCGGGCTCCGCCGGAGCGGTCGGCAGGATCTTCGGAGCATCCACAGGACCAGAGTGCTGTGGATGTTCCGAAGATCTTGAGCGCCGGGGCCAGCCAGCGCCTCCAACGCGCCGGAGAGCCCGCTGAGGCAGACGAAGACCAGCCCGGGGTGTCGGGCAGCGACTCCAGCGAGCAGGGCGGGACCGAGCACGACGTTGGCCATGAGCCCCACGCGCCCCGGTGTCGGCAGGGACCACTGCACGGTGCACCTGGCGAACAGCTCGCGGTCGACCGGCACCAGGGTGAGCAGTGCCACCGGGACGAGGGAGGCACCGGCCAGCAGCCGGGCCAGCCTCCGCCGTCGCGCCAGCCGTGCGCCCGCTGACGGCCCCAGCGCGATCGGGAGCCCCAGCGCCGTCGGCGACCACCAACGGTGCTCGAGGGGCGAGACTGCCGGGATGCAGAACCAGCGCACGAAGGACCGGCTGACCGGTGCTGCGGTCACGGTGCTCGTGCTGCTGCTCGTCGCGGCGCTGCTGCTGTGGTGGGCGACCGAGCCGGACGGCGGGAGCACGATGCCGCCGCAGGCGCAGCCGACGCCGCCACAGGCCGGTGCGCCGCCCCCCGACCTGGCCGAGGGCGAGACGTGGCTGAGCGACCTGGTGCTGGACGCCGGTGCCGTCGAGACGAGCGAGACCTCGCTGCGGGACGTCACAGCGCGGGCCCGTGACGTGCGGACCACGGCGACCAGGCTCGACGCGGGCTGGCTGTCCGTCGACGCCACGGTGCCGTTCGAGGTCGTCGCCGAGGAGCTCGGCGGCGAGGGGACCACGGTGAGGAGCGCCGGTCCGTCCCGGGCGACCGTCGCGCGCGACGTCGACGTCCTGGGCCGCCGGATGCACGTGGTGGCCACCGGCACCGTCGAGGTGGTCTCGGGTCGTCTGGTGGTCGAGCCCCGCACGATCGACGTCGGCGGCCCGGACGCGTTCTCCCGCGCGCTGGGTGACCTGGCGCGCGCCCTCGTCACGATCGAGCACGACATCGAGGGCCTGCCCGACGGGCTGGTGCTGCAGGACGTCACCGTCCAGGACGACGGCTTCCGGGCCAACCTGCAGGGCGAGGACGTGCGGCTCGTCGACTGAGCGGCGACCTCGCGGACAGCGGCGGCAGCTGGTCCGGGCTCGACCTCACCGGTCACCGGCTCGAGGCCGTCGACACCGGATGGAGCCGGGGGAGCGGCCGGCTCGTGCGCGACGACAGCGGCCCGCTGGTCGCCCTGCTCAGCGGACGCACGCTCGCGGACGACCGGAGCCAGCCACGCGTGCCGGACCGCTCAACCAGGGTCGGCGGGCACGGCCTTCTGCGGGTAGGGCGTCTCGCGGCGGGCGAGCATGTCGACGTACGCCGCGATCTTCCGCTCGCGGGTCTCGGCCCGCTTCACGGCGCCCAGCCTGTGCACCAGGGCGTAGCGGTTGGTCCTGGTGAGCACGTCGAACATCGCCTGGGCTGCCGGATCGGCCGCGACGGCGGCAGCGAGGTCCGCCGGGACCTCCGACTCGGACGGCGGCGCGTACGCGGCGTCCCACCGGCCGTCGGCCTGCGCCGCCGCCACGGCGGCGCGGCCCGCGGGGAGCATCCGTCCCTCGTCCTCGAGCCGGGCGACGTGGCTCACGTTGCGCCGCGACCACCTGCTCCGCGGCCCGCGTGGGGTGAAGCGGATGCAGGAGGTCTCGGCGTCGCGCTTGCGGCCCTGACCGTCGATCCAGCCGACGCACAGGGCCTCGTCGACCGCCTGCTGCCAGGTCAGGCTCGTGACGGTGCCGCCCTTGCGGGTCAGCGCGAGCCACACCCCGGGAGAGGTGGTGGAGTGGCACCGCAGCCACTGCCGCAGCTCGGCGGCGTCGGCGACGACGAGCTCGTCGAGCTCCGCGGCGGCCATGTCCGCACCGTAGCGGGCGCGCTCCATGGCGGTCCTAGACCAGGACGCGCCGCAGGAACTGGCGCGTGCGCTCCTCGCGAGGGTCGCTCAGCACCTGCGCTGCCGGCCCGCGTTCCAGCACGACGCCCTGGTCGAGGAAGCAGACGTCGTCGGCGACCTCGCGGGCGAAGGCCATCTCGTGCGTGGCGAGCAGCATCGTCATGCCCTCCTGCTTGAGCTCCTTGACCAGCTCCAGGACCTCCCCGACGAGCTCGGGGTCGAGGGCGGAGGTCACCTCGTCGAGCAGCAGCAGCCGCGGCCGGGTGGCGATGGCGCGCACGATGGCCACCCGCTGCTGCTGACCGCCGGACAGGCGGTCGGGGTAGTCACCGGCCTTGTCGGCCAGGCCGAAGCGGTGCAGCAGCTCGCGCCCCCGGTCCTCGGCCTCCCTGCGTGCGGTGCCGTGCACCTTGCGCGGCGCCAGCGTGATGTTGTCGAGCACGCTGCGGTGCGGGAACAGGTTGTAGGCCTGGAAGACCACGCCGATGCGACGGCGGACCTCGTCCGGGTCGACCCGCGGGTCGGTGATGTCGCGGCCGTCCAGCTCGATGACGCCGTCGTCGACCTGCTCGAGCAGGTTGGTGCAGCGCAGCAGGGTCGACTTGCCCGAGCCGCTGGCGCCGATGAGCGCCGTGGCGGTGCCGTCGGCCAGCTCGAGGTCCACTCCCTGCAGCACCCAGCTGCTGCCGAAGACCTTGCTGACCTGGTGCATCCGCAGCACCGGTGTCATCAGACCGCGCTCCTCGGGCCGCGCCGGTGCGAGGCCCGGTAGGACAGGGCGTCGGTCAACCGGGTCAGCGGGACGGTGAGCAGCAGGAACAGCACCCCGGCCACGACGTAGGGCGTGTAGTTGAACGACCGGGCGCTGTCGATGCTCGCGGCCCGTACGGCGTCCGTCGTGACACCGAGCAGCGACACCAGACCGCTGTCCTTCATCAGCGACACGAGGTCGTTCAGCAGCGGTGCGTACACCCGCCGGACCGCCTGCGGGAGCACGACGTGCCGCAGCGTCTGCGGCGCGCCGAGCCCCAGCGACCGCGCCGCCATCCGCTGGCTCGGGTGCACCGACTCGATGCCCGCCCGGAACACCTCGGCGACGTAGGCGGAGTAGCTCAGCACCAGCGCGACCCCGCCCCAGACCAGGGACGAGTCGAAGACGCCGCCGAGCCGCAGTCCGGGCACGCCGAGCCCCAGCAGCAGGATCAGCAGGATGAGCGGCAGGCCCCGGAAGACGTCGGTGAAGGTCGCGGCCAGCAGCCGCACCGGGAACCAGACCGGCCCCTGCAGCGTGCGGGACACCGCGACGAGCAGTCCGAGCAGGGTGATCGCCGCGCCGCACGCGAGCAGCAGGCGCAGGTTGACCAGCAGCCCGCGCGCGACGTCCGGCAGCGACGCGCGGGCCTGGTCCAGGTCGAAGAAACGCTCCGCCACCAGTGGCCAGCGCGGCAGCGAGGCCACCGCGACGACCAGCGCGCCGAGCACGACCAGCGTGCTGAGCGCTGCGACCAGCGCGGACCGGCGCGACTGCCGCCGACGGTAGGCGTCGCGCTCCTGCTGACGCTGCGACACGGGACGGGCCGGGACCGTCCGCCGCGGGCGCGGCCGACGCGGGAGCAGCGAGGGCGGCGCCGGTGTCGCGAGGTCGCCGCCGGCGCTGGCCGGTCCGGTCACTCCAGCACGGGCGCGCCAGAGCCTTCGAGGTGCTCGGCCTCGAGCTCGGCCAGTGTGCCGTCCTCGCGCAGCGCGTCGACGGCCGCCGTGGCGCACGCGGTGAGCGGGCTGTCCTTGTCCAGGACGATGCCGAACTCCTCCTGCTCGGCGTCCTCGGTCGCCGGCAGCTGGCCCACGATGACGCCGTCGTCGAGCTCCGCGGCAGTGATGTAGAAGGCGGTCGGCAGGTCGACCACGATGCCGTCGACCTGGCCGTTCTGCAGCTGCGTCTTGGCCACGTCGTTGGTGTCGAAGACCGCCGGCTGCTGGTCGGGCTGGACCACCTCCTCGATGGCCACGAGGCTCGTCGTCCCGACCTGCGCCCCCAGCTTCGCGTCCTTCAGCTCCGCCAGCCCGGTCGCGCCGTCGAGCTTCGAGCCCTTCACCGTGATGACCGTCTGGGCTGCGGTGTAGTAGCCGCTGGTGAAGTCGACCGCCTGCCTGCGCTCGTCGGTGATCGACACCTGGTTCAGCGCGATGTCGAACGGCTTCTCGGCCGGCGAGACGATGCTGTTGAAGGCCGCGACGGTCCACTCGACGTCGTCCCGCGCGTAGCCGAGCTGCTCGGCCACGGCGTAGGCGACCGCGCTCTCGAAGCCCTCGCCGTTGGTGGGGTCGTCGTCCGAGAACCACGGCTCGAAGGCCGGGCTGTCGGTGCCGATCGTCAGGCGGCCGTCCTCGAGGGTCTCGAGCCCGGCGGGCGAGCAGTCCGCGGCTGCCGACGCGACCGGTCCGTCGTCCGCCGCCGGTGCGTCGGCGCCGCCGCCGCACGCGCTGCTCGTGAGGACGAGCGCGGCCAGCAGCCCAGCTGCCCGGAACGGTCGCTGCACGGGGGTCCTCCTGAGACGGTGACGAACGGGACGGATGACGTCGTCATCGACCGCGCAGCCGCGCGGGTCGAGCACGAGTTCGTCGCTGCGCAAGCATATGGTCGCGGGAACGCGGTGCTCGAGCGCGGTGGGCAGGCCCGCAGACCGCACCTGAGCGGCCTCCGTGCGGCGGGGACCCCGTCGCTGGTGTTCACTTCGTCGCGTCCCGCGACGGCTCGTCGCCGTCACTGTCTGTGCCCCGATGGCCGGGGATGGGGGAGGTCCGGTGTCGCGTACGTCGGCGGCTGACGGTGCGGACCGCAGTCAGGTCGGGGCGCCGACCGGCGCCCTCGGGCTGTCCTGGCTGTCGCAGGTGCGGGCGGTCTACCAGCCGGTGGTGGAGCTGGACACGCTGGCCGTGGTCGGGTTCGAGGCGCTGGCCCGGGGTGTGCCGGCGAGCGAGCTGGAGAGCCCGGCGGCGCTGTTCGCGCAGGCGCGCTCGCAGGGCGTGCTGGTGGAGCTGGACTGGGCGTGCCGGCTGGCGGCGTTGCGCGGGGCGCTGGGCGTCGGCAGCCTCGGCTGGCTGGGTCTGCTCGTCAACGTCGAGCCCGCAGCGCTGGAAGCGCCGCCGCCGCCCGGCGCGCACCACCTGCTCGAGCAGGTGGACGCCGAGCTCCCGGTGGTGCTGGAGGTGACCGAGCGGGCGCTGCTCGACGATCCCGCGAGCCTGCTGCGCGGCGCCGAGCTGGCCCGCGCGCGGGGCTGGCGGATCGCGGTGGACGACGTGGGTGCCGACCGGGCGTCGCTGGCGCTGCTGCCGTTCCTGCGACCCGACGTCATCAAGCTCGACCTGCGGCTCGTGCAGGCGCACACGACGGTCGACGTCGCGGAGATCGTCACGGCGGTCAACGCGCAGGCGGAGCGGACCGGAGCGCTGGTCCTGGCGGAGGGCATCGAGACCGAGCAGCACCGTGAGCTGGCCCGTGCGATGGGCGCGACCCTCGGTCAGGGGTGGCTGTTCGGACGTCCGGGGCAGCTGCCCGCCGGGACGCCGACGGTCTCGTCGCAGGTGCCGGACGGCTTCCGCGCGGTCCAGGCGGTGCCGGTCTCGTCCGGGCCCGCGTCGGCGGCGACGGGTCGGAGGACGGCGGAGCGGGACGGGACGTGGCCGGACACCCCGATGGGGCTGGAGCTGCTGCCGCCGTCGGTGTTCCGGCGGGCGACCAAGCCGCTGCTCATGGCGGTCAGTCGGCAGCTCGAGCGGCAGGCGCTGTCGATCGGGGAGTCGGCGGTGGTCATGGCCACCTTCGAGCGGTCCGCGTACTTCACGCCGACGACCGGGCGCCGCTACGCCGGGTTGGGGGCGGGGTGCGGGTTCGCCGTGGCCTTCGGTGGCGGCCTCGGCGCAGCCGGTCCACTCGCACCGGGCCTGCGCGGGGTGGGGCTGCAACCGGACGACCCGCTCGCGCTCGAGTGGGACGTGGTGGTGGTCGGACCGCACTTCGCCGGAGCCCTGTTCGCGCAGGACCTGGGCGACAGCGGCCCTGACGACACGCGTCGCTTCGACTACGCCGTCACCTACGACCGCGAGGTGGTGCTGGCGGCGGCGACGGCGCTGCTGCACCGCGTCCCGGCTGCGGGTGTGCCGGACCGTGCGACGGGGGAGCCGGAGCTGCAGACCCGGCGGGACGTGCGTGACCGTCGGCTCGCGCTGGCGGGCGCCCCCAAGGTCCCCGGCTTCGGCGCCCGGGATCCTGCCGACCTGCAGGCGGTGCTCGCTGCCGCGGCGTCCCGGGCGCCGTACGGGGTGTGCCTCGCGGACGCCAGCCACCCCGAGCTGCCGCTGGTGTGGGTCAACGAGGCCTTCGAGACGCTGACCGGCTACGCCCTGGACGAGGTGGCGGGGCGCAACTGCCGCTTCCTGCAGGGTCCGCTGACCGACCCGGAGATCGTGCGCCGCATGCGCGGACAGCTCGAGGGCGGACGCGCTGCGCACGCGGTGCTGCTCAACTACCGGCACGACGGCGCCACCTTCTGGAACGACCTGCACCTGGTCCCGGTGCACGACCTCGCCGGCGCGGTGACGTCGTACGTCGGGCTGCTGCACGACGTCACCGAGCAGGTCGACACCCAGCAGCGGGCGCACCACCTGGCCTCGCACGACTCGTTGACCGGCCTGGCCAACCGGGCGCAGCTGCGCACGCACCTCGCCGCGGAGATCGCCCGCGCCGAACGGGCCGGCACCGCTGTCGCCGTGCTCTACCTCGACCTGGACCACTTCAAGGAGGTCAACGACACCTACGGGCACGCCGCCGGGGACCAGCTGCTGGGCATCGTCGCAGCCCGGCTGCACGGCGTGAGCCGGACCGGTGACCTGGTGGCGCGCCTGGGCGGCGACGAGTTCCTGGTCGTCGTGGCCGGTCTGCACGAGCACCCCGAGGACGTCGCGCTGCGCCGGGCGCAGGCCGTCCTCGACGCGCTCAGCACGCCGCTGTCACTGACCCTGCCCGGCCTGCCGAGCCGGTCGGTGCGGATCCACGCCAGCATCGGGATCAGCACCTACCCGGCTGATGCCGCGAGCGTCGACGCGCTGCTCGACCACGCCGACCGGGCCATGTACGCGGCCAAGGCCGGCGGTCGTCAGCGCGCCGGGCTGTGGCGGCCCGGGGCCCGGCCGCCGGCAGGCTGACGCGGAGCCGTCAGGTGTTCACACGCAGGCGCGCCGACCGTAACGGCGCGGTCACGAGCCGTGCCTAGCCTCGTCCGCACCGAGGTCCGGCGGCGGGTCCAGCACCGCTGCCGGCGCAGCAGCGGTGCGAGGGAGGTCGCCCATGGCTCGCAGCACGGGACCGACCCCTTGCCTGCGCCTGCGCGCGTCACGAGCCGTGCCTAGCCTCGTCCGCACCGAGGTCCGGCGGCGGGTCCAGCACCGCTGCCGGCGCAGCAGCGGTGCGAGGGAGGTCGCGCATGGCTCGCAGCACGGGACCGACCCCTTGCCTGCGCCTGCGCGCGACGGCGTCACCACTGGTCGCGCTGCCCTGGCGGGAGCCGCTGGCTGCGTGGTCGCCGCAGAGCGCGCCCGTGCTCGACGTCGCGCTCGGCGCCAGCCGCCACGTCGTGCGGGTCGTGCAGGCGGGGGACCGCACGTGGGCGCTCAAGGAGCTGCCCCGGTGGGCCGCGGAGCGAGAGCACGCAGCGCTCGAGGCCATGCGGCGCCGTGGCGTTCCGGCCGTGCGGCCTGCCGGCCTCGTGACCGCCGACCCGGGCGGCAACGCGGTGCTCATCACCGAGTACGCCTGCGACAGCGTCCTGTGGCGGACGCTGCTGGCGGACCTGCCGGACGGCGGCGAGGTGCACCGGGCCCGCGTGCACGAGGCCGTGGCGGTCTTCCTCGTGGACCTGCACCGCAGGGGCGTGTTCTGGGGCGACTGCTCGTTGTCGAACCTGCTCTTCCGCAGGGACGGGCAGGTGCTGCAGCCCCTCCTGGTCGACGCGGAGACCGCGGAGGTGCGTCCCTCGCTCACGGACGGCCAGCGCCGCCACGACCTGGAGATCCTCCAGGACAACCTCGCGGCCGGACTGCTCGACCTGGCCGCCGAGCTGCACCGGCCGGTCGACCTCGAGCAGGTCGTCGACGAGGTCCGTGGCGTCTCGGCCGAGTACGCCCGGCTGTGGGAGGCGCTGCACGCCGAGCCGACGTTCCCGTTCGTGCGGCGGCTGGACGCCGTCGCCGAGGTCGGCAGGCTGAACGAGCTGGGCTACGCGGTCGACGAGATCCAGCTCACGGGCGTCGGCGACGGCGGCGACGAGGTGCGCCTGCACACCGTCGTCGCGCACCGACGGCACCACGCCACCGAGCTCCAGCGGCTCACCGGACTCCAGGTGGGCGAGGGGCAGGCCACGGTGCTGCTGGGCGACCTGCGCAGCCACCGCCTGGCCCGGCCGGCGATGTCGGAGCCCGAGGTCACCCGCTCCTGGCTGGAGCAGGTCCTGCGCCCCGCCGTCGACCGCCTGCGTGCCGCGATGCCAGGACCGAGGGACCTCGTGCAGGACTACTGCGACCTGCTGGAGGTCCGGTGGCTGCTCAGCGAGCAGGCCGGCCGCGACGTCGGGGACGAGGCGGCCGTCGGGGTCCTCGCTGCGGGGGGCATCCCGTCGGGCGCAGCCGCCGAGCTCGGCCACACGAGGGCGTGGACGGTCGGACGGCCCTCAGCTTCGACGCAGGAGCGACGACGCACCGCGTAGGTGCGCCGGCGCGGGCGGTGCGCCCGCCGGACCTCGTCCATCGACCTGCCCTCGACCAGCTCGTCGACCGAAGGGCTCAGCCGCCGAGCTGCCCGATGGCGAACGCGGTGAGGAAGCCGGCGCCGGCGATGAGCCCCGTCTCGTTGCGCGTGCCCTCGACCGCCTCGGGGATCATCGTGTCGGTGAGCATCGTCAGGATCGCTCCGCCGGCGACGGCGGTGAGGGCAGCCACCCCGGCGGCGCCCAGCGCCTCACCGCCCAGGTAGCCCGCCAGCGCCGCCACCCCGCTGGCCAGCGCGATCCCGCCCCAGATGCCGAAGACGTACGCCGGGCTGCGGCCGGCCTTCTTCATGCCGGCCGCGCTGGACAGCCCCTCCGGGAGGTTGGAGATGAAGATGGCGATCACCGTGGCCGCGCCGACGCCGCCACCTCCGAGCAGGCTCACACCGATGACCGCGGACTCCGGGATGCCGTCCAGCAGCGCCCCGACGGCGAGCGCCGCGCCGCTGCCACCCGTGTCGGACTCCGACGACTGCTGGTCCCCGGAGCGCTTGCGGTGCTGCGCGCCGCGGCGGGCCAGGGCGGCGTTGGCGGCGCTGTAGACCACGGCGCCGGCCGCGAAGCCGGCCACCGTGGGAGCGAGCCCGCCGCCGTCGTAGGCCTCCTCCACCAGCTCGAAGGCGACCGCGCTGATGAGCACGCCCGACCCGAACGCCATGACCGCCGCCACCAGCCGCGGCGGTACGCGCACGAACCACGCCACGGCTGCCCCGATGAGCAGCGCGGCGCCGGCGAGGGCGCCCCACAGTCCGGCCTGCACCGCTACGGGAAGCATCACTCGCGCCTGCTACCCGCGGACGGCGGAGCAGCACCCCGCGCCGGCGCCGTCGGCACCGCCATCTCGCTCCCGACGACGCCACGCCGCCGGGCGTCCGGTGACCCTGCTGGCCGAGGTGCAGCAGGCGGGAGGAGGCTGTCGGGCATGGCCGACCTGGCGGACGTCCGGCGCCTGGCGCTCGCGCTGCCCGGTGCCGTCGAGCGGCAGGCCAGGGACGGCCGGGTGTCCTGGACCGTGCGGGGCACGGGCTTCGTGTGGGAGCGGCCGCTGCTGCGCGGCGACCTCGAGGCCCTCGGTGCGGCGGCTCCGACGGGCACCGTCCTCGGCGCGCGGGTCGCCGACCTCGGCGTGAAGTCGGCCCTGCTGGCGTCCGACCCCGACGTCGTCTTCACCACACCGCACTTCGACGGCTATGCGGCCGTCCTCGTCCGGCTCGACGACATCGGCCCGGCCGAGCTCGAGGAGCTCGTCGTCGACGCCTGGCGCACCCGCGCCTCGAAGCGCCAGCGCGAGCAGCTCGACGGCTGAGCGCGCCCGGCACTCAGCCGGGCAGGGCTCCCGCCGCCGACAGCACCTCGCGCGCCGGGTCGAGCCCGCCCCACACGTGGGCCGACCAGCCGCGCTGCGCCGCTCCGGCCACGTTCGGCGGCCGGTCGTCGAAGAACAGCAGCTCCTGCGGGCGGCGGCCGGTCTGCTGCTCGACCTCCGCGTAGGCCTGCGGCTCCGGCTTCATCCGCGCGATCTCGCAGGAGAAGACCAGTGAACAGAAGGTCCGGCTCCAGTCGGCCGCCCGGACGGTGCGCGCGAGCGGGGCCGGGGCGTTCGACAGCACCGCGGTGACGGTCCCGGCCCGGTCGAGGTCGGCGAGCAGCGCTGCCGACCCGTCGGCCAGGCGCGCCCACCGGGACGCGTCGATGTCGTCCAGCTCGTCGTCGCCGACCTCGGCCGGCTCGTGGCCGTCGCGAGCGAGGTCGCGGCGCAGCGCACCCCAGAACCCGGCTGACGGTCCGCCGCGGTCGTAGGCGTCGCGGTGCCGCCAGTACGGCACCAGCAGTGCCTCCACGTCGACGCCCAGGACGCGGGCGAGCTCGGCTGCCGGACCCTCGGGCCGCAGCAGCACGCCGCCGAGGTCGAAGACGACGCAGGGCCGGGCCGGGTGCTCCATCCGCGGACCGTAGAGGACCGCCGGATCAGCCTCGCGCAGGGGCGCGTCCTCGCGTCCTGACCGGCGTCAGCGGCGCGCGTCCTGCGCCGCGCCGTGCGCCCGGTCGGCGGCGTCGATGCTGGCCCGGCTGCGCAGGTCCACGCCGGCCCGCGCGGCGGCCGCCCGCACCTGGGGGCTCGACAGGTCGGGGAGCGTGAACGGCTTGGGCGTGATGCGGCGGTCCTGCGCCGCGTGCGGGCGCTGCTTGGCCGCCTGCTGCTCGGCGGTGGCCTCGGCCAGCCGCACCGTCGTCGCCGTCACCGCGACCGGCGCGCCCGTCAGCCCGGTCCCGACGACCGGCGCGTACCCCGACGCGTGCCCGAGGCGGTTCGGGTGGTAGGACTCCGACACCGGCGAGGACAGGCCGTTGATCCACTCGCTGCCCGAGCAGACCGCGTGGCCCGAGAACGCCGTGGCCGGGTTGCCGAACGCGAAGCCCGCCGTGGTCGCGAGACCTGCCGTCGTCGTGTTGAGCAGGTCCGCCGTGGCGTTGAGCTGGCTCATCTCGCTCGCCGAGAACCACGTGAAGGCGTTGCAGTCGACGCCCGAGAACACCCGGGGGTAGCCCGCGACCACGACCTTCGCCTGCGGCGCCCGCGCGCGCACCGCGGCGTACAGCGACCGCAGCCGCCCGGGCAGGGTGGTCCTGATGAAGGTCTGCGCCGTCGTGATCGCCCCACTGCAGTTGCTCGCCCACGACGGCTTGGCGCACTCGGTCAGCACCGAGGCGAAGCCGGCGTCGTTGCCGCCGACCGAGAGCGTGACGTAGGCCGTGCCCGTGCCGAGCGCGCCGAGCTGCACCGCGGTGACGTCCGCGACGGTGGCGCCGGAGCACGCCCGCAGGTCGAGCGCGTAGCCCTTGCTGCTCGCGACCAGCGACGGGTAGGCGTACACCGACCGCTGGCAGGTCGTGCCGTCGGCGAGGTACGAGCGGGTGCCCGTGCCCGAGGAGTACGAGTCGCCCAGCGCGACGTAGGGGCTGCCGGCTGCCGAGGCGGGCGCCGGGACGAGCAGCGCGAGGGCGGCGGCGAGGCCGCCGAGCGGGACGAGGGCACGGCGCACGGTGATCTCCAGGAGTGGCTGACGGACTGCTCAGCGTGACGTTCTGGCCGCAGCGTGGCACACGGTCGATGAGCGCGGTGGCCTTTCGCGGTCTTCTCCTGCGGGCGGACCCGGACGCCGGCCCCGGGAGGCGGACATGAGCACGACGCTGCGGCTGCGCCTGCCCGTGCCGTCGACGAGCGAGCAGGTGCGGCGGCTGTGCGCCGGACTGCGCGAGCAGCTGACGACCGGTGCGTTCTGCGCCGTCGTCTGCTCCGTCGACCGCGCGGGAGGCGATCTGGCCACGGTCGACGCGGTGGCCCGCCTCGCCCTCGTCGCGCGCCGGGCCGGCGTCGCCTTCACCCTCGACGGCCCCGGCGCCGAGCTGTCGTCGCTGCTCGCCCTCGTCGGCCTGCGGGCGGCGCTCACGCGGCGACCGGACGGCCCGTGACCGCGCCGCTCAGCTCGCCAGGCCCCGCTCCACCATGTCGAGCAGCCGCCCGCCGAGGACTTCGACCGTCTCGACGTCGAGGGAGCGCAGCGGACCGGTGAGCAGCAGGGTGGCCAGTCCGTGGACGGCCGACCAGGCCAGCAGGTCGGCCCCGCGGCGGTGCTCGGGCGCCATCCCGCCGGCGGCGACCAGGCCGTCGAGGGCGTCGCCGAGCAGCTCGAACGGCGTCCGGCCACCCGGGCCCCGACCGGCCGGGTCGGCGGCGTGCCGCAGGTCGTCGTTGACCGTGAAGGCCGTGCGGAACAGCCCCGGCTCGGCCCGGGCGGAGCGCAGGTAGCCGGTGCCGACGGCGCGCACGGCGGCGCGCGCCCGGGTGAGCGGGTCGGCGCAGGCACCGACGAGCGCCAGCTCGTGCTCCATGGCGGCGGCGACCTGCGACTGGGCGCGCAGCGCCACGGCGCCGAGCAGGGCGTCGCGGTCGGCGAAGTGGCGGTAGGCGGCGTTCGGCGCGACGCCCGCGGCCCGGGTGGCACCGCGCAGGACGACCGCCTCCGGTCCGCCGGCGCGGGCCAGCTCCACGCCGGCGTCGAGCAGCGCCGAGTGCAGGTCGCCGTGGTGGTAGGTCCGGCGCGCCGTCTCCGGCAGGACCCCTGGTGCCATCGGACCTCCATGTGTACGGTGTCCACAGCATCGCACGGCACCGTTGGAGGGGGAGTTCGATGAGCGCACCGACCGTCGACGGTCGACCGAGGGTCCGTGACGAGGACCTCGAGGCCCACCGGCGCGAGCTCACCGGCTACTGCTACCGGATGCTCGGTTCGGGCTTCGACGCCGACGACGCCGTGCAGGAGACGATGGTGCGGGCCTGGCGCGCGGCCGACCGCTTCGACGGCCGGTCGAGCCTGCGCTCGTGGCTCTACCGCATCGCGACCAACGTCTGCTTCGACGCGCTCAACGGCCGGCGCAACCGGGCGCTGCCGATGGACATGTCGGCGGCGCCGTCCGCGCCCGTCGTCGAGTCGCTCGGGACGCCGCTGCCGGAGACGACCTGGGTCGAGCCGGTGCAGGACGGCAGCGTGCTGCCGGAGACCGCCGACCCGGCTGACGTGCTGGTCGCCCGCGAGTCGATCAGGCTCGCCTTCGTGGCCGCCCTGCAGCACCTGCCTCCGCGGCAGCGGGCGGTCCTGGTCCTGCGCGAGGTCCTGCGCTGGAAGGCCGACGAGGTGGCCGAGCTGCTCGACACCTCCGTCGCCTCGGTCAACAGCGCGCTGCAGCGGGCTCGCGCCACGCTGGCCGCCAAGGCACCGCGCGGTGAGGCCCCCGACCCCCTCGACCCGGAGCACATGGCGCTGCTCCAGCGCTACGTCGCGGCGTTCGAGCGCTACGACATCTCGGCCCTCGTCGCGCTGCTCCACGAGGACGCCACGCAGAGCATGCCGCCGTGGTCGCTGTGGATCTCCGGGCCGCAGGACATCGGCGCCTGGCACCTCGGACCGGGCGGCGGGTGCCGCGGCTCGAAGGTGGTCGAGGTCCGCGTCAACGGCACGATCGGCTACGCGCAGTACAAGCCCAGCGGCGAGGGCGACCTCGTCCCGTGGGCCATCCACCTGCTCGAGGTCGCCGACGGGAAGATCACGTCGATCACCAACTTCGTCGGTCCGCGGCTGTTCGCCGCCTTCGGGCTGCCCGAGCGCCTGGCGGCCTGACCAGTACGGTCCTGGCCGTGCCTGCTCCCACCCCGACCGCCTCCGCGACCCGTACCGGCGTGTTCCGGCCCCACGTGCGGGGCTTCGGCTTCGTCGACCTCGACGAGCCGGTGCGCTCCGCCGACGGGACGTCCGTCGGCTCCTGCTTCGTGCCGCCGCCGATGACCGGGCCGCTGCTGGACGGTGACCTGGTCCGCGCCACCTTCGTCGTCGAGGACGACGGCCGCGCCACGGCGAGCGCGGTCGAGCTGCTCGAGCGCACCCGTACCGAGGTGTTCGGCGTCGTCGAGGACGGGCTCGTCCTGCGCGTCGACCCGCACGTCGGGTCGGGGCGCTGGGCGCTGGAGGGCCGGGTCGACGACCTGCCGGTCGGCACCGCCGTGCTCGCCGACATCACGGGCGAGCGCAGCGCCGACCCCTCCGACGAGTGGGACGAGCCCACCGACGCGGACGCGCTGCTCGAACGGGTCCGCGTGCGCCACCGGCTGCCGGCGAGCCACCCGCAGGAGGTCCTCGACCAGCCAGACGCGCCCGTCCGGGGACGCGGTGGGCGGCGCGACGTCCGCCGCCTCGCGACGCTCACCATCGACTCGCCGAGCTCGCGCGACCTCGACGACGCGCTCTCGGTCTACCCGGCGGACCCGGACGGCGGCATCCGCGTCTGCGTCCACATCGCCGACGTCGCGAACCACGTCCGGCCCGGCACCCCGGTCGACCTCGAGGCCCGCCGGGCGGCGACCAGCGTCTACCTGCCGGGCTGGACCCGGCCGATGCTGCCGCACCGCCTGAGCGACGACCTGCTCAGCCTGGTGCCGGGCGCCGACCGCGACGCCCTCACCGTCGAGATGCGCATCGCCGCGGACGGCGAGATCACCGCCGCAGACGTCTACGCCAGCCGCATCCGCTCCGACGTGCGGCTGTCCTACGAGACCGCCGCCGACGTCCTCGCCGGCGTGCCCGTCGAGGACGTCCCGGCGCCCGTGGTCGAGGCGCTGCGCTGGCTGCGCACGGCCGGCGCCCGCCTCGGCGTGCAGCGGCTGCGCCGCGGCGGCGTCGAGGCGCGGCGGGTCGAGCCCGAGCTGTCGGTCGAGGTCGTGGAGGGCGTCGCCGAGCAGGTGGTCGCGACCCCGTCCGGCCCGGCCAACCTGCTCATCGAGCGCCTGATGGTGGCGGCCAACGAGTCCGTCGCCGGCTGGCTGGTCGACCGCGGGCTGCCGGGGGTCTTCCGCGTCCACCCGCCGCCCGGGCCGGACGCCGCGGCGGCGCTCGAGGCGTTCTGCGCCGCGGCCGGCTACCACCCCGGCTTCGGCCGCACGCTGACGCCGCTCGGCCTGTCGGCGCTGTCCTCGCAGCTCGACGCGGCGGCCGACGACACGGCAGCAGCGGTGTGGGACGTGCTGCTCGGCTTCCTCGGGCGCGCCTCCTACACGCCGGACGCCGGTCAGCACTTCGGTCTCGCCTCGCCGGGCTACGTGCACTTCACCAGCCCGCTGCGGCGCTACGCCGACCTGGTGGTGCACCGCGTCGTGCACGCCTTCCTGGCCGGCGAGCGGGAGCCGTCGGCCTACCCGTCGCACGCGGAGCTCACCGAGCTGTGCGCCCACCTCGACGCGTCGACGCGCACGGCCGCCACCGCCGAGCGGCAGATGCGCAAGGCGCTGTGGCTGGTCGCGCTGGCACGTCAGGTGGCGCAGGAGCCGGGCACCCGCTATCCCGGCCGGGTGACCGGCGTCGGGCCCAAGGGCCTGTTCGTCACGCTCGACGGCTCGCACGTCAGCGGCATGGTGACGCTGCGGTCGCTGCCCGGCCGCGGGTGGCGGGAGAGCGGCGACGGCCTGTCCGTCGTCGACGGTGCGGGCCACCGGCACGGGTACGGCGACGCCGTCCTGGTCTCGATCGACAGCGCGGACGTCGAGTCAGGGCAGCTCGAGCTGCGCCTCGTCCGCCGCCGGACGTGACGGCTCAGGGCGCGGGGAGCCAGTCGTCGAGGCCGAACACCATCTTGCCGTCCTTCCAGACCTCGAAGCTGGCGACCTGCAGCTCGCCGTCGTAGTCGAGCGACCACTGGGCGTCGTGCTCGAGCCGTCCGGCGGCTGACGACAGCCACGTCCGGGCGACGCCGGCCGGCAGCCCGGCCTCGGTCAGCGCGCGGGCCACCTGTGCCTCCGTGGCGCCCAGGTCCTGCGGGAGGAAGGTGCCGGACGCGCGCATGGCGAAGGACGCTACTCGGACCAGCGGCGCCCGCGGCAGTGGCGGGCAGGATGGACTCATGCTCCTCGACCAGCAGCCGGTCCGCGACGCCCTGACCTGGCTGAGCGGCTCCGGTCTGGAGATCGTGCTGATCCTCACCGGCGCCGTGCTGCTGGCGCGGTGCTGCGCGTGGTCGGGGGAGCGGATCACCGACCGGATCGACGCGAACGCCCGGGAGACCGACGCGCTGGTGCGGTCGGAGGCGTCCAAGCACCGCCACTCGCTGGCGCAGGTCGCGACCTGGGCGGCGGTCGTCGCGATCTACATCGTCGCGGCGATCATGGTGCTGACCCGGCTGGGCGTGCCGCTCGCCGGACTGGTGGCCCCCGCGACCGTGGCCGGTGTCGCGCTGGGCTTCGGTGCGCAGCGCATCGTCCAGGACCTGCTCGCCGGCTTCTTCATCATCACCGAGCGGCAGTACGGCTTCGGCGACGTCATCCGCCTCGCCGTCGCCGGCATCGGCGAGCCGCGCACCGGCACGGTCGAGGACGTCACGCTGCGCGTGACGCAGATCCGCACCGTCGACGGCGAGGTCGTCGTGACGCCGAACGGCGCGATCGTGCAGGTCGTCAACCTGTCGCGCGACTGGGCCCGGGCAGTCATCGACATCCCGCTGCCGGCAGGCACGGACGTCCCTCGTGTCAGCCAGGTGCTGCACGCGGTCGGCGAGCAGGCGTACGCCGACCCCGAGCTGCGCTCCCTCCTGCTCGACGAGCCGTCGGTGATGGGGGTCGAGAGCCTGCAGGTCGACCAGCTGAGCGTGCGCATGGTGGCGCGCACCCTGCCCGGCAAGCAGTTCGACGTCGGACGCGTCCTGCGGGCACGGGCCGCCATCGCCCTGCGCACCGACGGGCACCAGGTCAGCGCCGACCTCGACACCGCCGAGCCGACGGCCCGGTCGTGAGGCGCGCCCGCCGGTCGACGCTCGTGCTGGTCGCCGTCTTCGTCGTCGCCCTGATCACCTACGGCTACGTCCGTCCCGAGGACCCCGACGTGGTTGCCCGGACGGCCGTCCCGGTGCCGGTGGCGACGCCTACGGCAGGCCCGAGCGCCTTGCCGACGCCATCGGTGGCGCCCTCGCCTCCACCTTCGACGACGCCGTCCGCGTCGTCGTCACCCTCGCCTTCGCCGAGCGACGTGCCGTCGCCGGCGGTGACGGACGACGTCGTGCCGTCGGAGAGCGCCGCCCCGTCCGCCGTGCCGTCCGAGGAGCAGCCGAGCCCGGCCACGGAGGAGACCGCGGCTCCCGAGCCGTCCTCGTAGCGGTCCGGGCAGCCGTCCTCCGGTCTACGCTCGGCTTCGCCGCGGGCTCCGGGCCGCGGTCCGGGGCGGTAGCTCAGCCGGTCAGAGCAGGGGACTCATAATCCCTCGGTCGTGGGTTCGAGCCCCACCCGCCCCAC
>Ga0210040_10003746_pt1 | contig 20352 bp, 19 predicted proteins | sample CryGeyCG12114_NA_FD_185462 | JGI IMG/M metagenome (GOLD analysis project Ga0210040, IMG submission 185462) | Groundwater microbial communities from aquifer - Crystal Geyser CG19_WC_8/21/14_NA (SPAdes) (version 2) | ecosystem: Environmental > Aquatic > Deep subsurface > Groundwater | place: USA... | reverse complement strand
TTCTGGTGCTTGGCAAAAGCAGGCGGATCCAGAATAATAATGTCGTACAAATCCGGATTATCTTTCAGAAAAGAAAACGTATCGACAGCAAAAGATTCATGGCGATCGGTTACGCCGTTTAGCTCGGCATTTTTATCGGTAAGTTCAATGGCTTTTTTAGAACTATCTACCGAATGCACCAAAGTAGCGCCCGCATTAAGAGAGTAAATAGAAAAACCGCCGGTGTAACAAAACGTATTCAGCACCGATTTACCTTTGGCGTAATGCGCCAGCAAAGCCCGGTTTTCGCGTTGGTCAATAAAAAAGCCGGTTTTCTGTCCGTGTACCCAATCTACGGTAAATTTATGCTGGTTTTCGCTCACTACCTGGCTACCACTGGCTTCGCCGAGTAAATAACCGTTGGTAGCTTGGGCAGCAGCTTTGGCCGGCAAAGTTTCGGCACTTTTATCGTAAACGGCTTTAATGGCGGGCGCGCCTACTTCTAAAATAGCCTGGGCCAATAATTCCCGAAGTAAATACATACCAATGGTGTGGCACTGCATTACGGCCGTATCGTTATACACATCTACAATTAAACCGGGCAAACTATCGCCTTCGGCAAAAACCAAGCGGTAAACATTGGTGGTAGTATAATCAATAAAACCTAAAGCCTGCCGGTATTGGTAAGCTTGTTCTATTTTACTTTTCCAGAAGTTATAATCCGGCACTATCGGCACAAACGAGAACAGGCGCACCGCAATAGAACCACCGGGCTGGTAATGCCCAATACCCAAAAATTCGCCGCCGGCACTAAAAACCTCTACCACTTCCCCTTCAACTACGTCGCCGTGTATTTTTTTAATGGCCCCGGAAAAAACCCAAGGGTGGCGGCGTTTCAACGATTGATCTTTCCCTCCGTGCAGGATAACGCGGGCAAATGCTTCCATGCTCACAATTTAAATAATTTAATTCGGGCGCAAAGGTACGGTTAATTAAAATAAATTCCTTTGGGTACTTGCAACTGTTTAAGGGTTTGGCTATTTCAGGATTTGCTGCAAAGCTTGGTTGTATTCCGAAAAGCTACTTAAATTATTGTGCCCACCCTCTTTAATAGTAATAAAGCTACCTGGATTCTTTACCGCCCGCGCCAATTGCGCGCCCGAAGCATAAGGCACCACAACATCGGCGGTGCCGTGCAAAATATATACCGGGCATGGTACCTGTTGTATCCATTTATCGGAGCGGAAAGTATATTTCAACAGCAGAGAAGCCGGCAAAAAAGAATAATGTGCGCGTGCCAAATCGGCAAATTTATTAAAAGGCGTTTCCAGTAGCAACAACTTAGGCGTAGTAGTGGCGGCCAATTTAGTAGCTACGCCCGTACCAATCGAGCGGCCGAAAATAATAATTTGGGTTTCCGGGTACTGCTGTTGCAAATAATCGTAAGCAAGTTGGGCATCGGTATACAAAGCTTGCTGGCTAATTTTACCGGTGCTTTTCCCAAAACCGCGGTAATCGGGCATAAATACATCGTAGCCGTAAATCAATAAATCTTCGGCCAGATAGCCCCAGGTACGCAAGCTGCCCGCATTGCCATGAAAATACAAGATAACGCCTTTGGGCTGCGGTAACTTAAAATGCAAGGCATGCAGTTTGGCTTTATCGGGCGTATTTAAATAAACTTCGGTAAAGGGCTGCTTAAAGTTAAATTTATAAGTAACCGGAATCTTTTCGGGGAAAAAGATGAGTTTATCTTGCCAAACATAAATGGCTACGAATAAAATAAAAACCAGGCCGAGTACTATACAGAGCAGAATGAGCACAAATTTGAGCATACAACGCAGACTTTTTTAATTAAATTTTATAAGTAGAAAGTAAATTTTAGCTGATTTAAATTATTCATTTGCGTAACACCCTTAGATACCAAACCCTAATTTAAATCATGAAACCTGTTTACGAAGAATTAGCTATAGCCGAACTAATTATGTGGCAACATAAAATGCTACAATCGCCATCGATGCTAAATAAAGTGGCTAAAAAAATGCAGGCCAAAATCAATAACATTATTCCGGAGAGAGTTCACCAAGCTATTACCGCCACTATTAAACAAATGATTCGGGCTACTTTATTTGGCGCCGAAAAAACCACCTCTAAACCAGCTAGTAACGAAAGCTTAGAGGTAACAGAAATGCTGGTGCGCGATCGCATAACCTTTTATAAAAATACGGCGGCGGCCGAAGGCGGTATTACGGGGGCGGGCGGCATTTTGCTGGGTTTGGCCGATTTCCCGCTGCTATTAGGCATTAAATTAAAAATGCTATTCGATATTGCTGCTATTTACGGTTATGCCGTGGATGATTACCGCGAACGTATTTACCTGCTTTATATTTTTCAGCTGGCTTTTAGCGGCCCGGAGCAACGCAAACAAGTGTATCTCCAAATGATTAATTGGGAAACAAAAAAGCAAGATTTACCGGCGGATATTCACCAGTTCGACTGGCGCACCTTTCAGCAGGAGTACCGCGATTATATTGATTTAGCTAAAATGGCGCAGTTAATACCTATTATAGGCGCGCCGGTAGGAGCCGTCGTAAATTATCGCTTGCTAAACAAACTAGGCACTACTGCTATAAATGCGTACCGGATGCGGTGGCTGGAACAACAAACACCACCTAAACAATCTGCCCTGCCGGACTTTAATGTGGCCTGATGTTTTACAATACTCAATGCTAACCCTAGAAGCCGAATAACTTTGTATTCATTATAGAACTGCTTGTCGAAAGAAAAGAGAAATGTAAAATATATAAAAGCTTGAAATGAAGGACATTTACAAAACCACTTATCCAAACGGAAAAATTTACGTTGGCAAAGATCTTACCGGCACGCTTAACTATTTTGGCAGTGCAGATACTATAATAATCGAAAGGGATTTTACCAGAGAGGAAAGGCAGGACTTCACTATTAGAAAAGAAATACTTTGGGAATCTGAAACAGCAACAGACAAGGAAGTAAATCAGAAGGAAGTCCAATTTGTAAATATATTTAAATCCAATAATCCAAGTATTGGGTACAATCAATGGCCAAAATTTAGAGCGACAATCTTAAAAAAATAACAAATAGCCCCACAACAGCAAAGGTAATACGCAAAGCTACTTTAGTAAAAAGATAGTACTACGGTAAACAAGTTAGTACTTTAAATTTTTAGTTCTAGCAAGTTGCCGCTTTGTTTTTATTCTTACCTATTTCCGGCAATTATACCTTTTGCTAAGCTTCCAACCCCCATAATATAATTTCCAGAAAAAGAAAATATTTCTATTTTTTGGAATACAACAAAGTAGGTTTTCTTTAAATTATACTATCTTTGCTTCACAAAGGCAATTATTACAGCAATTGCATTTCTGGCATATTTTTGGACTAATTTACATACAAGTTAAAGCAACCTCATGAAACACAGCTACCATACCCCCGATTTAGTAGAAACGCCCGAATTACCTAAAGTAAAAACCGATAAAAAGAGCTCCCGACGGCTTTTACCTATTTATGTATTATCTTTAAACACACCGCATTACATTACAAAATCCGAAGATTCTTCTCTTACTTAATTTTGCTTGTTCAATAGTTCAATCTGAAATATTCTTGTCTGTAATTTAAGTCTAGCTTAAATTATAAGGTCAACTATTTCTTTTGCAGGCTAAGCCATTTTAATTTAATTACTATTCTTTCGCAGATAGCAATTGTATTTTATCGTATATTTTATATCCATTCTAGGCCAATATCAACCTTGTTATATTAATTAAATCCGGAAGCTTATTATAATCTAATTTGTAAATTTTATATTTATAACTTGTTTTATAATTAGATTGCGCCATGGAATTAATCATAAAACAGAAGCACTCTTAAACTTGTATTCTATTAAGTTTATTGAATTTGTCTTGATTGGTTTGCAATTCTTCTGCCAACTGATTACCAGCCAAACTTGCTTTAAATTGTTTTACATCAAGCAACCTATTTATTTCAAGTTTTTTCTGATTAAAATCAGCTAATCTATAATAATAGTTAGTTTACTTTGCAGGGCATTAAAAGTGAAAGCTTTTTTGAATACGTATGGCATAAACATCAGGTAGGCTATGGCGTATTGTACAAATAGCGTAATTTGCGTTTACAACAATAAAATTTGCCATTCTCATTCATTCCGCTATTACTATTTCTTTTCCGTTTAAAACACCTGTTTATGAAAATTACTTTTTTTAGTGCCAAACCCTACGATCAGCAGTTTTTCTTAAAGGCCAATCAACAGTATGGCTTCGAAATAAATTTCCTGGAAGCTCACCTGAACAGCAAAACCGCCGTTTTGGCTAAGGATTATGATGTAGCTTGTGTATTTGTAAACGATGCGGTAACCGCCGAAGTACTGCAGGTGTTAGTTCAGCAAGGCGTTCAATTATTGGCGCTCCGTTGTGCCGGCTTTAATAACGTTGATTTAAAAGCAGCGGCTGCTTTGGGCATTAAAGTAGTGCGGGTACCAGCTTATTCGCCTTATTCCGTAGCCGAACACACGCTAGCGCTTATCTTAACGCTTAATCGTAAAACGCACCGGGCTTATAATCGGGTAAAAGAAGGTAACTTTTCGTTAAACGGACTAATGGGTTTTGATTTACACGGCAAAACGGTGGGCTTAATTGGTTTAGGTAAAATTGGCCAGATTACAGCCCATATTCTGAAAGGATTTGGCTGCCATGTATTAGGTTACGATATTGCTGAACCAGCCGAAACCCAAAGTATAGGCCTTGAATTTACCTCCCTCGATAATTTATACCAAAGGTCAGATATTATATCGCTGCACTGCCCGCTTACCCCGGCTACGCACCACCTGATTAATGCCGAATCTATTGCTAAAATGAAAAAAGGCGTGATGCTGATAAATACCAGCCGGGGCGGTTTAATTGACACTCAGGCCGTAATTGATGCCCTTAAACACGAGCATATTAGTTACTTGGGCCTGGATGTGTATGAAGAAGAAAGCGATTTGTTCTTTGAAGATTTATCGAATAAAGTAATTCAGGACGATGTTTTTATGCGCTTGCTTTCTTTTAATAATGTTTTAATTACGGGGCACCAAGCGTTTTTAACCAGCAACGCCCTACAAAATATAGCCGATATTACTTTAGAAAATATTCTAGCTTTTAAAAATAATAACCCATTAGCCAACGAAGTTACCTGCTTTTAAATAGAGCAGCATTTACTGTAGGTTAATTCTGTAAGTCTGCACAGTGGCCATATTTCATTTAATCCGGAAGTTTCTGTTGCGTAAGTAATAAAAAGTACCAAATTACTTCTTTTTAGAAATGCAGGAAGTGGCCTTTTAGTTTGCCGTTAGCTAACTCCAGGGCCGGTAACGGAAATTTGAGCGTATTTAAAGCGAATAAAACGGTCTTGATGGCTTTGCTGCGGGTTTTAATTTTAGTTAAATCAATATCAGGGGCTAAATACCATTGGCGGTAGCGTTTTAAGTCGGTACGATCGAACACCACGGTTCCGTGCTGGTAACCTATATTTTCGAAAGTGCCATACATGTTCTCGGCGCCGTAACCCACCGCCACATTTAACCAGGCCGGAATTTTGGGAGCGTTGGCAATAGATTTCAGGTTAAAACTTAACCAATACGTCTGGGCGTTGTGATCTTTCAAAGCTCTTTCGGCTTTGGTATAACCAAATAAATAATTGGCTTGGTTATTTATAGCTGGTTCGTATGTGCGGGGACTAGCTGAAAATTTAAATTGCACTTTTTGTTCTTGCCAAGCTAATTCCTGCGCGGCAAACAAAACTATGCCGCTAACATCGGCCCCCATATCGGTCCAACTCCAACCCCAATCCGCTTTGTGACCATCCAGAAATTCTTTCGTGCTTAAATAAACCAGGCTGGTAGCACTGCTTAAGCCCACGGCTTGTTGCCGCGACACACCAGCCCACTCCCAAGCTTCCGTTAGCCAACGGCTGGCGGTATACGCAATAAATGCATGTTCGTTTTTGTCCAGTTGCCGCCAACCTTTAGAATCATCGACGGTATGAAAAACTTTACTGTATTGGTAATCTGATATTTTGGTAAAAACATATAAAGAACCGGCCATGCCTATTACCGAAGCCCCACCCACCAGCCATTTTCTTCCGGCTAAATAAGCAGAATCGGGCTGTTGCGGCGCCGCCATACTACCGCTGTTTACAGAACCAATTGGTTCGGTATTTGCCGGTTGAGTTTGCGCCCACATGCTATGAGATAATCTTATAAGAAAGAGGGCAATTAAAATCTTCTTCAAAAGCTGACCGAAATTATTTAAAAACTTAAGTAATAATTTAATACGGCTACTGTTTAAAAGCAGCTTGAATTTGTAGCAGCGATATTCCCAGCACTTTTTCGGCAATGGCATTTAACGCGGCGCGCTCACCGGTAAAATGAAATACTTGGTGTTGATGCCGAAGGGTTTCGCTTGGCTTTAAAAAAGCTGCCGGCGAAACACTTTCTATTTCGTAAAATGGCCCCATTTGGCTGCCATCGGCTAAAGGTCCGTCGTTATAAGCATTTACCGCATCTCCTTGCAAAGGATTTTTAGCTGTAGTCCATTCCTGGTTTAGGTAAGTGGCCTGGTTAGTTAAATCAAAAGTGGTTATGGTTAAAATATTATTGGTAGCATCATAGCTACCGGCTATTGGTTTGGCCTGTTCGGGTGCTATGCCCAGTTTGCCTCTGGCTTTACCATCGGCTTTAAACAATAAAACATTATTTTGGTAAGTTATCCGGTCCGGCGCAATTTCACCGAAGTAATCGGTAGTGGCTACTTTACCAGTGGCAGTCGTTCGATACGGTATTATAATGACAGTATGGGGCGAAGGATTAAACATATCCAGCAGCCAAAGGCAGGGGGCACCCGTTTCGCTCGTCCACGCTTCCTCGCCAGTATTGGTTATCCTATTCTGGGTACTAAAACCTACTGCCTGCACCTGATTGTTTAGTTCAATATTTAATGATTTTTCTATTTCAGTGTTTTCCAGTATTTGAATATCACGGTCTAGTTGAATTTTAAACTGGGTACCCGCATAATTTAACAGGCTGGTTGCTTTTTGCAGCGAAACCTTACCCGAATCACTCGCAACAATATGCCAACTTTCGGTGTCGATGGCCGGCGGGGTAACCCAATTGGCAAATTCCATTTTGGAACCAGGCTTAAAGAAAAGCGAGAACTTGCTGCCTTCCGGACCCAGCCACAACCGGTTTTCGCCGCCGTAGGCATTCATGTGCGGGTCCTTTTCGGCCGCAAAGGCTTTGTAATTTAGCCAACCAAAACTTTGCCCGGCTAAACCATTGGCAGTAGAGGTAAATACTTTTGCCTGGTATTTTGCCGAAACAATCACCTGCCCCTGCCCACTCTTATTTTGTAAAACAATTACGCTATCATGGTTTCGTAAAAAATTTAAATCATAGCCAAAAGTACCGGCTTCAAAATCATTGGCAACTAGTTCTTCTTTCTTCTTCATTTCTTTAGATTGGCAGGCGCACAGCATGATGCTAATTAAAAATAAACATACTGCTTTTTTATGTTTCATCTGAAAAGAGCTTTAATGTTTAGTTAAAATAGCAACAACCTAAATGTACCAATATCTACCCACCAGTAACGAGTAAATTCTTGATGCTAATAATTTAGTTAACAGAAGCAGCCAGACACCAAGCGTAAATGCGTCATTTTCTCACGATTAAGATAGCTCATTAAATTGAGCGCGGCCTGATTTATATCAAAATAAATACTTCTAATAACTTTCTAAAAAATAAAAATATCTGCTGCGTCTGTACTAAGTATCCAGACAAAATTAGCTTAACATACAAACTTTAATAAGCTATTATTATTCAAAAATTTATACCAAATCCGCTAAACTACCTTCCAATGTAATTAGATATTAAAAGAAGAAATTTATTATTAGTGTCATTTTGGAAAAATCTATTGGCTAGAAGACCTTACAGGCAACTACCAGTAGAACGCAATTTGCCTACTTTACTTTCTAAACAATAGTTCCTTCCAGGATGACAACATGGGTGTTATGGAAGGCTGTTAGTACTATTTGGTATTAAGAACTTAAAACTTTCCACTTACTTATATCCTCTCTCAACAATCTAACTGGTTTATTTTAAAAGATTATACCTTGCTTATGTGCACTTCGTGCCTGGTTGAATATAAATCTATTATATATAATTTACTTAAGAATTTCCTCAATGCTGGTTAACTCTTCGGGGTTGAAATTGGGGCTATTCAGGCTTTTAAGGGAATCCAGGAGTTGAGCTGGTTTGCTGGCACCTATGAGCACCGAGGTAATACGCGGATCTTTCAGCAGCCAGGCCAAAGCCATCTGGGCTAAAGTTTCCCCTCGTTGTTTGGCCAATTCGTTTAACCGGCGGATCTGGGATAATCTATCCGGAGTTAATTGCGCGGCGCTTAGCGCGCCGTGTTCCTTTGCCACCCGCGAATCGTTAGGAATGCCTTTTAAATATTTATCTGTGAGCAGCCCTTGAGCCAACGGCGAAAAAGGAATGCAGCCTACTCCCTCTTGCTCCAGCAAATCGAGCAGACCGCCTTCTACCCACCTTTCGAACATGGAATATTTAGGCTGATGAATAACACAAGGGGTACCTAAGTCTTTTAAGATGGCAATTGCTTTTGCAGCCTCGGCAGGCCGGTAATTAGAGATGCCAGCGTATAAAGCTTTGCCCTGCCGTACCATTAAATCCAAGGCGCCCATGGTTTCTTCTAAAGGTGTTGCGGGGTCGGGCCGGTGGTGATAAAAAATATCAACATAATCTAGTCCCATTCGCTGCAGGCTCTGGTCCAGGCTGGCTACCAGGTATTTTTTCGAACCCCAATCACCATAAGGTCCTTGCCACATGGTGTAACCCGCCTTCGACGAAATAATCATTTCGTCGCGGTAGCTTCGGAAATCTTCTTTTAATATTTTACCAAAATTCTCTTCGGCCGAACCCGGCGGCGGGCCATAATTATTGGCTAAATCGAAATGTGTAATTCCATTATCAAAAGCAACCTGAATAATTTTACGGGAATTTTCCAGCACATCTACGTGCCCGAAATTATGCCACAAACCTAAAGAGAGCGCCGGCAGTTTTAAGCCGCTCCGACCGCACCGGCGATAGGTCATGGCAGTATAACGGTTTTGTGCTGGGGTATAAGTCATGTATAAGTTACGCGTAAGCTCCGGTTTTAAAATAGTAAAACAAAATTACCATTGTTATTCCTACTATATAAACGGTTTAGTTAATATAGGGGTCTAAAACGCCGGCTGTTTTCCCAAACATGGTTCTTGGCTTTGGACCTAAATATATTAAGTTTGTTTTTTGTACCTTGTACCCAAATTCTTTTTAGATGAAAAATCCTGAATGACAAGATTGTTTTTATTGTAATAAGAAATATAAATTTAACCGACTACTGTTAGCGGCCAAAGTCGTCCTGCACCCGTACAATATCGTCTTCATCCGACGGATTAGCCACATCGGTATGTTGCCATATTTCGGACAAAACTCCCCAATCATCCAGCCCAACTAACCGGTGGCGCTCGCCTTGTTTTAAGGTAATGAGAGAACCAACTTCGTGAATTTTTACTTCGCCTTCTTCGTCGGTTTGGCTCGTAACCACGCCCACAGTACCCTGAATTACCTTCCAGATTTCGGCCCGCCGGAAATGATATTGCCAGGAAAGCCTTTTCTGCGGCGCCACTACCAAAATTTTAGGACTTAACTTACCCGATATTTTCAGACTGTCTACGGACATGCCATCAAAATAAGTATCGGCAAACTGCTGGGCTTGTTCTTCGTTGATTACAAAAAAACCTCCCCAAGGGCGCGTTTGGTCTTGCTTGTCAATAATAAATCCCTGGTTCTGTAACTGCTGTTCTATTTCTCGAAATAAGGTTTCTTTTGTTCTTTCCGTAGCCATTCTAAATATTATATCAGTTCCGAATACTTGATTTCTGGTTTTAAAGCTATTCCAAGCCCGAAAATCTTAAATTTTAAGTTAAAACCAATACAATTCTAAAAATTAAAAAACTTATTCGGTTAGCAATAGTAATTTACAACGGTTCACTACCTCCAGGCAGGCCTAAGCATTGTGGTAAGGCCATTTCCAGAAACCAACTTTATCTTCGTTTTGCATTTGGCTGTAATCGTCGTACACGCCCCAAAGCCGCTCCCCTTTTCTTTATCGAGCAAATACTTTTATATAAACGGCCCCGAGCCCCAAGACTTTTTCCTTAAAAACTAGTGCTTGACCACTTTAATTTTCAGAATTAAAATGATTCACAAAAGGCATCAGGATAGTAAACTCACTCAATTTTTAATTCTTAATTTCTAATTTTTAATTTGGCGCAGCACTAGTCTTTCCTGCTGGTTATAAATAAAAGGTGTATTTTCCCTGAAAACCGCTTGCTTACTGCAATTGGTTTTTTTATGCTGTTACTTTGCAGCTTTAGAAGCACCTGGTTTATTCAGGTTCATAAAAGGCTTAAGAACTGCTATTGCCAAACAGTTAGTTCGCCTTGGTAAATGTTTATTATTCCATTTCAGATCTCAAAGGATATTTTGCTTAAAACGCACCTTATTTTTTATTACTAGAGTATAAAAGCAAGCTAACTATTTAGCCCTGCCGACTGTTGCCATCGCTATGAAAAGTTCCGAACACCCTGCTGCTCTTAAGGCCTTCCCTTATCAATCTTCTTTAAGTTTTGTACCTTTAATCCAGTACTGGGAAACCAAAATAAACGACGACAACCGGGGCATTTCGTTATTTGCCAAAGCCATTACCAAAAAACTCGAAAGATCGCCGGAGTTATTACAACCCATCTCGGATCTGAGCATTTTAACCAGGCACGAAGATTTGCTCGAACTGCTCATGACCGCTATTTTTCCGGCGGCTACCTGGGAAACAGACATAAGCGGGGCCCTCATTCCTTTTTTAAATACTAGTTTTTATCAAACCCCCAAGTTTGGCGAAATTTTCGTGAACGACGATGGGCAGCTAAAACGGCCTTTAAACCTAGACCAGCAGGCCATGCTGCAATTTTATACCCGCCAGGCTTTTTTATTTATTCTGAATAAAGTTTATCAGATTCCGGTGCCGGCCGAAGAAGCTATTACGTTTACCGTGCCGGATTACCAACTAGGCTTATACCGGCACTACAACGTAGCCATAAATAGTACCTTTTTAAGTATAAAACAAACTGGTGAGCTCACCCCATTAAGCGCTGCCGATATTAAGTTGCTGCTGGGCAATATGTCCGATACCGATTTATGGCTGCATTACCTACCGTCGGCTAATTTCCAGTTCGAAGGTTTTTATATTATGGAACTGGTAGACGTAACCGAGCAAGAAACCCTATCGACTATTAAACTCGACTTGCTGGAAAAAAATGTATTAATGGCCGCCAACCGTTTTGAGCAACTACAAGAAAAAATGCGGATATTTTTTAACCGTCCGCACCTGCAGCTCGGCGTAGCCGCTTTTAACAAACGGAAAAACACGTTTGTAAACCTGGGTCGAAAAATAAATCATAGCTTTTTAATTCCCCAAACCCAAGAAGACCCAACCGGTGCCGATACCTTTAAAGCCATATACGACCGCCTTCTGGAAGAAGGCGACCCGCTGGTGATAGAGGATGTAGCAACCATAAATTTGCCCAATGAGGTAGGCGACCAAATATTAAAAATTGGCTTACGCAGTGTTATTTTGGCTTTGCTGCGCTACGGCAATAATGTTCTGGGTATTATAGAATTAGGTTCTCCTTATGCGGGCGATTTAAACAGTTTTTCCCTGCCAAAAATACAGCAATTTTTGCCGCATTTCGAGGCCGCCGTAAAACGCTACACCGAAGATTTAGAAGGCCGCATTCAGAATATTATAAAAGATAAATTTACCGCCATTCACCCGGTGCTGGAATGGCGATTTAAAGAAGCGGCTCTTAATTTAATGGAGCAGCAGGAAAGCGGCCAAAACCCCGAAATAGAACCCATCGTGTTTCAGGATGTGTACCCGCTCTACGGGGTTTCCGATATCCGGAGTTCTTCTACCGAACGCAACAAAGCCATACAAGGCGATTTGCTGGAGCATTTACGACTCGTAGAAAAAATTTTAAAACGCGCCATTGAACTGGAACCCTTACCTATTCTGGATGAATTGAAATTTTACATAAATAAAAACCTGCGGAAGCTGCGCCGGGGCGTTTTAACCGAAGATGAAGCGGCTATTTTTGATGTGATAAAAAAACACGTAGAGCCTATTTTTGATTATCTGAAGACTAATAATCCTTCTATTGCGCCGCTGATAAAATCTTATTATGATGCCATGGACCCGGTATTAGGCGTTTTATACAAACGGCGCAAAAATTTTGAACAAAGTCTTACGCTCATCAATGAATCTATTTCGGACTACCTGGAAGCAGAAGAAGCCAAAGCCCAGAAAATGTACCCGCATTATTTCGAGAAGTATAAAACCGATGGCGTAGAATTTAATATTTATGTGGGCGCTTCTATTGTGGAGAACCGTTCTTTCGACCTGGTCTTTCTTAAAAATTTGCGTATTTGGCAGTTCATGACCATGTGCGGCATTGCGAAGATTGCCGAATCTTTAAAAGCCGAGTTGCCCATGTTGCTCGAAACCACCCAGCTTATTCTTATTCACAGCCAACCCTTGGCTATCCGGTTCCGGCGCGACGAACGGAAATTTGACGTAGATGGCGCTTACAATATTCGCTACGAGATTGTGAAAAAACGCATCGACAAAGCCACCATTGTGGGCACAAAGGAGCGCCTGACGCAACCGGGCGCCATTGCCATTGTTTATTCGCAGGGCCGCGAAGCCAACGAGTACAAAGAATATATTGAGTACCTGCAAAACATTGGGCTGCTAACCAAAGAAGTAGAAGATGTAGATTTAGAAGAGCTACAAGGCGTAAGCGGCCTGAAAGCTTTACGGGTTAAAGTAAAATTATCCTAAAGGCTCTGTTGGGCTGTTTTCTTCCTGCATTACTTTGGTGGCTTGGCGGGCGTAACGCGGCTCCAGGCGGCGTAACAGCAGCAAACTAATAATTAAAAATATAAAACCAGCCGACCACCCAGCCAGCACATCGCTGGCGTAGTGCACGTGCAAGTATACCCGGCTAAAACCAATGAGTAATATCCAACCGAACAAGATTAACGAAAGCAGCCAACGCCAGAACAAAGGTTTTATACTTTTCCAAATCAGGTAAACAAACAAACCGTAAAAAGCACCGCCAATCATAGCGTGGCCGCTCGGAAAGCTAAAGCCCGGTTGTTGAAAAAAAGCAGTATCGGGCCGGGGCCGGTCGAACCAGAACTTCATGCTTTGGTTTAGCAAAGAACTGCCGGCAGCTATTACCGGAATTTTAACCGAATACCAGCGATGCTGCTTTATAAAATAAAAAATAAATGCTAAGGCTAAGGAGCCGTATATCAGGAAATCTTTAGAGGCAAAAAAAGAAACAAAGCGCATAAACTTGGTTAAAGCAGGAGTGGTGAAGCTTTCGGACCAAGCAAAAGCAGCCACATCCAAGGCATTGTTCTGGTCTACAAAAACCAGTTTGGCCATAAACAAAAACACACTAATACAAACAAACCCTACTCCTGCCAAAATTGCCAACTCCACGCCTATCAGCGTAAAAACGGCCAGTACTTTTTTGGTGAAATTAGCCATAGTTACTTACAAAATTCCTAATAGCCTCTTACTGCCGTAAAGCTAATTTTGATTTGTAAAGAAAAAATAAAAGCCGGAAACTAGTTATTGGAGTATGTTCAAAATTTGAAACTTGGGCTATATACTTTATAAAGAGCGTATTTACTATAAATTTCTAAAAAGAAAAAGTCAATTATTGCCATTCATCTCCGTCATTCTGGAAGAATCTTCTGGGTTACCTACTCAGAAGATTCTTCCAGAATGACGGTTATCAGTAGGATTTTCAAAATTTAAACATGCTCTAAAATGGATATATTTAGTCTTACTAAAAAAATAAATTATCTTAATTATTTAGGCTGGGCACCCAGCCTAAAATTACCTAGCCGGTCAAGAACAGCGTAATTTCCTAAATAAAGTTCTGGTAATTAGCTGAACCCTCATTTAATTCCAGCATACGCTTTCGTATTTGTTCCATCCGATTATGAATTTCATCGCTGCTTAATGTTCTATCGTCCCTAAACTGCAAATACCGAAGGCAAAGTAATAATTCATAACACTCATCGAATGTCATTATCTCTAAATCCTTAGTTTTAAAATTTAAAGCTTTTTTATATAAAGGCATATTTAAATGGCATAAACTAAACGCGGTTTTTACTCCTTGTTCCTCTAACTCTTAATCCACTTAAAGCTAATATATTGCTAGAATACCAGGTTAACCTGCCAGTATCAATTTCTCTACAACTATAAAAGAAAAATAAATATAAAAAGAACAAGCGAAGGCAACAGTAAAAGTCCTAAAGTAAAATAGTAATTTAATTAGTTCTTCTGGTTGATAATTTTCAGTTTTGGTCATATTGGCTACAACTGAGAGTTTTACAATTTTTCGCTTTAGTCTGATGGGGTCCTGATGATCTTTAATATGGCAGATAGAGTTATTTTTGAGTAAATATAACTCTTATCTCTAAAAATCAAAATTGTTCTGTTTATCGGGGTAGCAACTAATGCCATGACGAAAGCTTTAAACAGGTAATTCTTTGGTTATCAGGTAATATATGCGGCATTTATTAACAAACCTTTATTATTAAATTATCTTTTATAAAAATCCTAAAACTCAAAAAATCATATTTACTTATTGGGCTGCTTCTTAAAACCAGTACCTTTCTTTTAAAACTAATTTATAATAACACTGACCTAGTGGACGTACTATTAAAAGGAATAAGTCAAGAATCAATTCTTTTTACCCTGTTAAAAATACAAATTAGCCCGTTAATACCACAATCAGACCATTTATATAGGTTTATTATAATTTAAAAAATAGATAATAGTTATTTACCTAATTATAACTTTGTAAAAAGATAAAGATGAAACCATTAATTGTATTGCTGATAAGCTTCTTTATAGCAGTATTTGCTATAAAACTGATAACTAATGAATACAATATAGCCTTATCAGCCAGAATTGCCATGTCGGTAATGTTACTATTTACGGCAGTAGCTCATTTTGCCTTTACCAAAGGCATGACCCTGATGATGCCCAGTTTTTTTCCGTACAAAACAGCAATGGTTTATTTAACCGGCATTCTGGAAATGGCTGCCGCTATAGGCTTACTAATTCCGAGCCTTAGGGTTATAACTGCCTGGTTTCTGATTGTATTTTTTGTAGTGCTGCTCCCGGCCAACATTCATGCCGCTATTAAACATATCGATTATCAGAAAGGGACTTTAAACGGCAATGGACCAACTTACTTATGGTTCAGAATTCCTTTACAAATATTTTTTATTGTGTGGACTTATATAAGTTCAATAAGATTCTAACATTTTTTAATCTGGTTCTGCAGAGTTAAAAGTTTAAATTTATGTTGCTCTAACATATCAGTTTTATAGATTAGCTTTATTAGTTTGGTTTACCTATAAAAATTGGCCATAAAGTAGCGGCCAGAGAACCAATAGAGCTAATATTGCTGCCGATTTCTAAGAGCTTCTCTAAGGTGCTTTGGCTAGCTTTACCAGACTCCGCTTCCACAATCATTTGAGCTAAAACTTCTATAACCTGGTCCTTTACATCGGAAGAAAGTTCATTGTCATTTTGAACAACTTCTTTAGCCTGGGCAATCCGTTCAACTATTTCGTTCTTGATTTTTTTATTAAGGGTAACCTGGGAGCCAGCAGAATGCAGGAAAATAGTAGCTTTAGAATTACCTGTTAAAGAAATATTAATCGGTTGTTTTTCTTCATCTGTAACCAGGGGCAAATATTTTTGTTTGCCGTGTGGGTTCGGGTTCATTACAAATTGCAGCAGATGCTTATTTTGGTCTTGGAAAAAACTGATAGTAATTCTTTGGTCAAGTATTATCTGGTTTTTATCAGCAATCTCCTGATTTAAAAATACAACTTTATCAGCTAACGTTTCAAGCTTAAAATCTAATTGCCTTTTTTCAAAATCCCATTCTCGAAGCACTTCTTTGGTTTGGTACCGTTGTAAATTAGTAGCCTTGTCAGGCGAAATAATTTTAGTATCTGCTTTCTGGCTTATATAGATACTGAGGTAATTATTAATGTCATGAATGGTTAATTTATCCGTAGGACTAGTAGTTAATTTCAATCCATCTTTTGTTTTTACTACATCAAACTGTAGTTCTTCTCCGGTGAGGTTATATAAATATTCAGTAAAATAGTTTAGGTATTGTTGAAGAGATGTTTTAAGAGAATCTGATACCTCCCAAATAGCTGATACTGACTCTTCTTTGTTATTTAGGCTTAGCAGATAATTATAAATTTCAACGTTATTTTTCCCTCTAATTGCAGGCATATCGGTAAAAGGATTACGATATAAAGGTATATCATTTATTTCCTTTAAGGAAGAGGCAAAAGAAACTGGTAAAGATTTAATCTCATTATGAGACAAATTTAATTTCCTGACAAAATTCAATGAGGTTATTGATGCAGGAATATTCTCTATGGCGTTACTGCTTAGGTCAATTTCCCTTAGTCGTTTGAGATTAAACAAGAATTCAGGGAAATAATTAAGGTGATTTTCCGAAACGTCAAGCTCCTCTAAATTTTTTAAATATTTGATTTCTTCAGGTAAAACTTTAATTTCGTTATTTCCTAAACTTAAATATTTTAATTTTCCCAGTTTAGATATTTCGGGTGGAATAGTCGTTAAACCATTATATTCTAGGGTAAGGTGGGTTAAATTTTTTAATTCACAAATAACCAAGGGAAAATCTAATAGTCTATTATATTTAATGCTTAAAGTTTCTAATTCTATTAAATTTTTTATTTGCGATGAAATTGTATTAGAATTAATTTCGCCGATAAATAAGCTTTTTAAATGAGTTAAATTCCAAACCCTTTCTGGTATTCCAGCTTTGAGGTGATATTCTTCAAGATTTAAATTAGTTTTTTTTTCAGCTAGATTCTTTTGAATTCTTTGCCAAAGCCAATCCTCATTAAAGAGCTCATCATCCAAGTCAAATTCATCTTTCTCCATTGCCTATTTTATTATAAAGTTATTTCATTAAAAAGTAAATAACTCTTAAAATCACCTGTTTTATGTAACTGTAATAATTTGTGATAGTGGTTAAGTTATCTTGAACAAGTGTACAATATGGTTGTTTTATCTCCGTCCTGATCCGAACCAGGCTGCTGTATGATGTATTCCCTATAAAAAACCAACTTGTTAGGAGTTAATTCTTTTATCTCACATTTAACGGTCTCAGATGGGCCGTTGTATTCAAAATTAATATGCTTTCCATCAGGGAATTTATAGGTAGTTGTGTACACCTTTTTTTCAGCTAAGAATTCAGAATACTCTGTATCGGTATACTCATCATAATCACCTGGAACAAAAGCAACAGTATCATGCGCTATAAGATTGTTGGTTCTATAATCGTAATATTTATATTCCGTTGAAATTTTATTCCATCGCCCTTTAAGCAAAGCATAGGTAGCTGCCTTTTTCGATGCTTCATCACTTTCTTTGTTTTCACAAGAAATAAACATAAATGGCAACAACAAAATTATGAATAGATATTTCATTAGCTAAGGGTTAATCTTTTAAGAACATAATCACCATTACATAATACTATATATCTAATACATTTGCTTTATAAACTTCTTATCTGTCATTATGCCTTTTACCCAAATTATTTTTAATCTGAACAATAAAGCACTTCTCCTATGTTGGGTATTGTAAGTAGACTAAGATATATTTTATAAATATATTAACTTAAATTAATAAAGTTGTCTCTGTAATTCCGTTTTTTTAAAGTGTGACACTTGGCGTGACACTATAAAACAAAAATGCCCTTTACAGTTCGTAAAGGGCATTTTGCATTATTAACGTGCGCACGGGGAGACTCGAACTCCCACGGGACAACTCCCACAGGCTTCTGAGACCTGCACGTCTACCAGTTCCGCCACGTGCGCTTAGCTGGTAAGGCCAAAGCTGGGAACTGCTTTGGCAATTAAGTCACAAATCTAACAGATTTGAACGCAATATTACAATCTTCTAAAAATAATTTTTAAGCGCCGGGGCTCTCTACTATCCTATTAATATGACGCCGGGAGTAACGCTCTAATTTTTTTAAACAGTAAATAGCAATCATTACCCATAAAACCCCGGCCGCAAAACCGGCCAGTACATCGCTGGCGTAGTGTACGTGCAGGTAAACGCGGCTAAAGCCAATAGTTAAAATAAACGCCAGAAAAAATACCATTAGGCTCCAGCGCAACACCGGGTGGGCCACATGTTTCCAGACCAGGTAAATTAACAAACCGTAAAACGAAGCGCTAATCATGGCGTGTCCGCTGGGGAAGCTTAACCCGTGCGAGGTGACCAGGTGCGGTATAATAGGACGCTCGCGGTTAAATAAAAATTTAAGCAGCAGGTTTACGCTAATACTCCCAACCGCAACAACCGGCACCCGCAACGAGTACCACCGGTGTTTCCGGATAAACAGAAAATAAAAAATAAGCACCAGCGAGGCTACCGTAATAAAATTAGCCGAAGCAAAAAAAGTAACCGTGGTCATGAATTTATTAAAACCCGGTGAGTTAAAGCTATCGGCCCAGGCAAAAGCTTTGGCATCAAAATTAAGATCCTGCCCCTCTAATATTTCGCGGGCCAGCAGAAAGAACAGCAGGGTACAGCTTAAAAAAGCCACCCAAATAAACAGCAGTTCTACCGTAAACAGTGTAAAAACTGCTAAAGCTTTCCGGAATATTTTTGTCATATAAGAGTACCTATACGCATAAGCCCGGCTGGCAGATGTTAGAAGCATATCCTTTTTAAAATTGTTGCGTTTTTGTCGATTGACCAAACTTTGTAATTCTATTTTTATGCGGCTATTTATAGCGGTTCCGCTACCCGAAAATATTGGTAATGCCTTGCAAACTTTGCAGGAGCAATATAACACAGCAGGCGTACGCGCGGTACCCCTCCCAAACCTGCACCTGACCCTTTACTTTTTGGGCGAACCCCCCACTACTGCTTTACCAGCCTTAAGGCAAAAGCTAGCCCAAATAGCAGCAACCCACCATTCGTTTAATCTAACTTTAGAAGAAATAGCCCCCGGACCCAAATTAAAATTGCCCCGGCTTATTTGGGCGCGCTTTCAGAACCATCCGGCTTTTGTTACCTTGTCGCAAAGCATTTTTACCGCGCTCGTCGCAAATGCAAAACCGCCCGCAGATTTTATTCCACACGTAACCATTGCCCGCTTGCAAAAAGATAAACCAGCGCGGCATCATTTACCAATTTTAAGAGATCTGGATTTCCCAGGTTTCCCGGTGCAATCTTTTGCTATCTGGCAATCGGAGTTGGCCAGCCCGCATCCGCGCTATTCGGTATTAGAAAATTTTAAGCTACTTCAAGCTGACCTATAAAACATTAAACCCAAAGCTAATTATCCTAGTAAAAGCAACATACTTATTTCTTAGCCCATTACCCCATGAATGAATCGGATTTAACGCGCTTAGCTTTTAAACTTAAAGACAAAAAAATGACCATTGCTTTTGCCGAAAGCATAACGGGTGGCATGCTTATCTCGGAATTTGTAAAAGCCAAAGGCACCAGCGATGTGTTGCTGGGCAGTATTGTTACTTACGCCGAAGAAGTAAAACAAAAAGTGTTGGGCGTAAAAAAACAAACCCTAAAACTTTACACCGCCGAATCGCAGCAGGTTACGAACGAAATGGTGATGGGCTTGCATAAATTACTGAAAGCCGATTTTTGCGTAGCCGTTACCGGTTTAGGAGGCACGGGCGCTTCGGAAAACAAGGAAAAACCGGTAGGCACTGTTTTCTGCTCTATTTTATGCCGCAACAAAGTAGAAGAATTCCGAGAGCAGTTTGAGGGTAACAGCACGGGCATCCGTAAACAAGCAGCCGAGTATATCTTCCAAAAAATAGAAAGTACCCTCGACCGCCATTTCGAACACGAATAAAATTTAATGCTTCTCCTATTTAATTCATAGAATAAATAGGAGCTACAAAATGTAATGGGCAGTTAAAAGACCAAAATTTTTAATTTGGCGAAGCACTAACTGGTTTGCTGTTGTTTTAAAAACAGGTAAAGTGCAGGTTACTGGGGCAATCGGCGCGAAATACCAAAGCCGGTAAATCGTTAGAAAGAC
>Ga0210040_10003745_pt1 | contig 20352 bp, 6 predicted proteins | sample CryGeyCG12114_NA_FD_185462 | JGI IMG/M metagenome (GOLD analysis project Ga0210040, IMG submission 185462) | Groundwater microbial communities from aquifer - Crystal Geyser CG19_WC_8/21/14_NA (SPAdes) (version 2) | ecosystem: Environmental > Aquatic > Deep subsurface > Groundwater | place: USA... | reverse complement strand
TGTTGTTAACATTCATAAGCTTATGTAAAACAATAAAAAAAATAAGAAAAAATCTTCCCATTGGACTGATCTGCTTGTTTTAGACTTTTCAGTCAGGTTATCAGATCGTGTTCCAGATACGGACTTGTCGGTTTTTACTGACTCCGTTTTATCCATTCCTATAGTTCGTGAGAAAGGGAATTGTATAAATATTGTACGTTGACAGCTGACATTGAAAATTAAAATGGAAAATTTTAGTGCAAAGTTATTCGGTGCTGGTTGTGATTTCCAGGTGACCTTGGAACCTTGCTTACAAAATTTAACACATGACCATTTAACCAAAGGATTAAACTCACTATTTCACTGTTATGGAAGTCCGTTTTAATTTCGGAATTCAGACATGCAGTAAGTATAGTTAACTAACTTTGCTACTAAATGAGCAGGTATTTCATATAACATAAGCAGTAGTTGGTAGTAGGTAAGGACTTTTTTTACTTACTTGTCGAATCGTGTCCACTTGATGACCAACAAAGTGCTTCACAGTGCCCACCATATCACCACCTTGATTGTCCATTTCCAAGTCTGTGTCGGGATACTCGGAATGGACATGGTAACCTCCACTGGAGCTACTATTAGCATCTGTCTCGTCATCATCTACGATCAAAGCTGCAGCATCAAAATTATTTACAGGAGTTGTAGTGCCACTGCCACCAACACGTTTCTTGACAGGTAGGGTTTTACCTTTCGTTGGGTCCTCCTTTGGCCGAGCTTTGACTTTACTTGGGCGTGAACTGACAGATCTGCTCCCTATGGTTGACTCTGTATTAGCAAGAGTGCTTCGACTACTATAAGGATTGTAGCGTCCCCCAAATTTGCTCGTTTCTGAAGTCGCCATTCTAGCTGTAGAGCCTCTTTCTGTAGGAAATCCTGAAGTACTCGCTCTTGCACTTACAGCACCTTGACCTCCTTTTGAAGAACTTTTTCCTTTGGATTTGTCGTTGGACAAATTTCGTGCTTTACTTGGTTTTCGACCTGGGGCTCTACTGTCAGCAAAGGAAGCAGTGCTGGCGGCGCTAGATAAAGTACCATATTTTCCATCTGTCACTGTGGATTCAGAAGCGGATTGGGGTACACGGGAACCTCCATCGGAACCATTACGGGCACTACCAGCATCTGAATTCGGTCCTGAACGAGAGTTTACATTTCTTTTTGACGGAGAGGAATCCGACGTTCTTGTAGCTTTAGATGACGTCATACTTGCGGTTTGACTGGGCGCACTTTTATCATCCGAAATAGTTTTAGTTTTACCTGGAGTGTCTTTATCCCCTGAACTAGTTTTTGTTTTACTGGGTCTTCGACTGACAGACCTACTTGCCGGAGCAGTTTCAGTGGCTATGCTTGTATTGGTTGGGCTATAGCGGTCACCTATGGTGGACTCTGAAGCTGCAGTCTTCGCTGCAGGATTACGACCTTTTGCGAATCCGTTACTGCTTGCGGCAGCACTCGCATTTTTATCATCCGAAATAGTTTTAGTTTTACCTGGAGTGTCTTTATCCCCTGAACTAGTTTTTGTTTTACTGGGTTTTCGACTGACAGACCTACTTGCCGGAGCAGTTTCTGTGGCTATGCTTGTACTGGTTGGGCTATAGCGGTCACCTATGGTGGACTCCGAAGCTACAGTCTTCGCTGCAGGATTACGACCTTTTGCGAATCCGTTACTGCTTGTGGCAGCACTCGCATTTTTATCATCCGAAATAGTTTTAGTTTTACCTGTAGCGCCTTTATCCCCTGAACTGGTTTTTGTTTTACTGGGTCTTCGACTGATAGACCTACTTGCCGGGGCAGTTTCTGTGGCTATGCTTGTACTTGTTGGGGAATAGCGGTCACTCATAGTAGACTCTGAACCAGCGGTCTTGGCTACGGGGTTACGACCTGTTGCGAATCCAGTACTGCTTGCGACAGCACTCGCGGCTTCTTTATTGTTACCCTCTTTGGAAGAATCTTTGTTCTTGTTCTTAGTCTCTCTTGAATTTTGTATCTTACTGGAGGTTTGACTGTCAGTAACTGCTGCATTGGTAGAGCTAGTTAAATCTGTCACTGTGGACTCCGAAGCGGACCTTGGCCGCCCATCTGAACCAAAACCAGCAGTTTTCTCAGGGAAAGTTTTCAAATTTTGCTTTGAAAGAGGAGGGTCTGACTTTCTTGCAGCTCTGGATTTACTGGGATTCGCTATAGTTTGACTAGGTGAAGTCTTTTCCTCAGTACCTGTTTTAGTTTCAGCTTTACTGGGTGTACTCTTGGCATCTGATGGAACCTTGGCTTGACTTGGTGTGCTTTCCCCGTCAGTACCCGTTTTGTCTTGGGCTTGATTGGGTGTACTTTTTTCAGTATCATTATCCTCCAAAAGACCTTTAGTTTTTTCAAACGTGTTTGTACCTTTATCATCTGCAACATTGTATGTTTGGCTTGGTGCACTTTTGTTGTCTGGCCCTTGACGTCGTTTAGGTTTGCTTTGAGTGACAGCATTACTTCCTTGCGTTGTCTCTGTAGCAATGCTTGAATTTGTAGGACTAAAGCGGTCACCGAACGTTGACTCCGACTCCCTTGTAGAGCTCAGACCGGTAGTGTTGCGATCGGCCGGAACTCTATCTGGAAAACGTCTAGAAGTCTTTTCTTTCATCTTCACTTCATCGTCTGTTGGTTCCTTCCGTAGCCTTCGATTTTGAGCTTTACTGTCAGTAACTCCTTCTGCATCAGATTTTTCACTTGTCACTATGGATTGAGCAGACCGAGATCGAGTAGTGAAACTTTTTGTTTTTTCTCCATCATCTGAAGTCGAACCTTTATCACTGGGTGCATTGTCTGCATTTTTATTTTTAGATGACGAGGGATCCATATTGGAAAGATCCTTTCCTTTGGCTTTACTTGCATTCGCATTCTTTGTAGTTTTTCCGGGTACCGTTCGATCCTCTGAATGCGCATTTGTGTGACTGGGATGCGCACTAGCATTAGTAGATTTATTTCCCTTATTAGTACTGCTGGGGACATGTCGGTCTGCAAATTTGGACTGCGAACCTGGAAGCTCACTGTCCCCATCATGCCTATGCATGCTGGGATGCCAATCTCGAACATGATGTTTTTCTTCTTCGGGCTCTTCTTCTGGGTGAATCATATGACTAGGTTTGTGGACTATAGCTTTAGTTTTATCAATCCATGCCAAATTGGTGTTACTGTTTAATCGGTAGTACTTTTGACCTGGTATTATGGAGTCACTGTGAACGTGAGTTTCTGATTTCTTCACATGTGCTACATGTGAATGCGAACTGCCATCGGGATGAATTTCTTCTGTTTTAGACGGAGTGGAATGCGGATGATAATGAGTGTGTCTGCTAGGATGTGCACTGTCTGTGGTGTGCTCATGTGCCTTGCTGGTGCTCTTATCATCTTTAGTTGGATTTGTTGCCTTATCCTTATCCGAGAGGTGCTTGATTTGACTGAATGTGTGGTCATCATTTGGAGGAATTTTTGATTTTTCATCTTTTGTGTCGCTTTTTGTTTGCGTTTTTTCGTCATCTGAACGAATTTTAGCATTTTCATCCTCTATGCCGCTTTTAGTTTGAGTGTTTTCGTCTTCCGGATGAGTCTTATTTTCACCTTTACTTTTATTAGACGGTGCAAGCTTGTTTTGACTTGGTGTGCTTTTATCAGATGAAGAAACTTTAGTTTGATTGGGCGTGCTTTTATCAGATGAAGAAACCTTGGTTTGACTTGGCGTGCCCTTATTATCTGCATGAGTCTTTATTTGATTGGGCTTACTGTTATCTTCAGTGTGGCTCTTAATTTGTGTACCTTTATTTCCTGGACGGTTTTTATCTTGGTTGGATGTACCAGAGTCATCTACGTTAGTTTTAGTTTGGCTGGGTGTGCTTTCACCATCTAAACCACTATGTGCTTTATTAGCGGTGTTTGCACTTGTACTATCCACAGGAGTTTTGATTTCATTCTGGTCCTGTTTCTTTTTGCTTTCACCACCAGCTACTTTAGTTTTGGCTTTGGTAGCTGCTGTACTTTTACCCTCGGCTGGTCCCTTGCTTTGACCTGCTGGAGCTTCAGCTTTACTTTGCCTTGGGGACTTGTCACGATTTGAACCATCTTTAGTTGATTTGGTTGGCCCATCTGTACGGCTGTCATCATTATTCGTTTTATTTTCAGGTCTCTTCGTCTCATCACCTGAGAAAGGCAACATTTTTAATCTAACGAACTAAGTAGAAGTAGACGTTGTTTTGTCTCTTCTGAGCTACGTATACTTAAAAAAATAAAGATTCACATACCGTCTAGACCTGTCTTCCCTTGATTGGTTTTGCTCTTGTCATCCGGACCTCTCTTCAGCTCATTACTGGTGCCATTGTCTTCTTCACCGCTTTTACTTTGGCTGTTTGTGTCGGTACCGTTGGGTAAATTAGGTTTGCTGTTCTCCCAATCTCTTTGAACTAACTTAGACCGCGCCATAGTGGGACTGGGGGGAATTTCTTCTTCTACAGGTGCTTTAGGACGAGTTGGGTGGCTAGTGCCTATAAACTTAGAGTTGGTTTTGTACGGTGTGCTGTCACCACTTTTGTCGTGCGTACCTTTAGCACCTGCAGGGCTGACTTTGTTTTTGTTTTTCATTTGACTAGCTTGAGCTTGGTTATTCGGCGGAGCTATGCTTTGATCGACTGTGCCCCCATAATCTGCATGCGATTTAGTATTGTTCGGAGTGGGTGGTTTTTTTTTGTTCCTTTCCTTAGCAGTTGTACTTGTGCTTGCAGAAGTGACATCTGTAGCAGAATTTGAAACTTCCGCAGTGTGAGCTGCAAGACTTTGGTTGCGGTCTTTGTTTTTGCGTCCCGCACCGCTGTCTCCACCATTGGCTTGTGTTTGATTTTTACCCGGTTTGAAAGGGCCTTTTCCATTATTTTTCTTTTCATCTACTGAAGCCTTTTTCGATTCATTAGGTAATTGTGTGTCAGCTTTGTTGTTACCACCATGCCCGCCTGACTGAGTTGGAGTTGAGCTATCCATGTTGTCTAATTTTCCATCATTTTTAAAATTTTGTTTTGCCGAAGTGAAATCTATTGTGGAATCTGAAGCTGATACTTGAGCTGCAGGGTTGCGAGCTGTGTCACCTTCTGTACTTCTTTCACCATCATTGGCATCCATTTTGTTTTTACCTCCTTTGGAGGAACCTTTCCCCTTTGTTTCATCAAATACAGCATTTCGAGATTTACGAGGGTTTAATTGATTTTCATCTTTATTGTTGTCATCTTTCCCGGCTGTGTTAGTTGAATTAGCCTTTTTGTTAGATTTTCCACCCGCGACGGCTGATTTGGATGCTAGTGTTTGCATAGAGTTAGTATCTGTAGCAGGACGGGAAGCCCCGCTTTTATTGTCTGCACTGGACCCTGCCGTACTTCCAGCATTTTTATAATCTCTCTTTGAGGAAGAGGGTTCTGACTTTCCTGTTTTGGATTTCCTTTTATTCAAATCATTTGTTTTTTGACCTGGTGCCCTGGTATTATCTAGATTAGCTTTAGTTCCACCAGGTGGGCTATTTGAGCCAGGTTTAATTCCACCGGGTGAGCTATTTGACCGAGATTTAGATCTGCTGGGAGCTATTTGATCGGCCGGGTCAATTTTAGTGTTACTTCGACGAGCCCTGACCGATTTATTATTTCTCTTGTTAGGTTTCCCTGCTGAATCCATAGTGTTATCTGGATTTTTAGAGTCGTCCAATTTATTTCCAGAGCTACTGTCTTTAACTAATCCAGTGGTACTGTCTCCCGCTTTTACTTGAAATTTTCCTTGTCCGCCTTTGAGGAAAGTTTTTGTTGTATTTGCGTCTTCGCCTGAGAAAGGAATATGTATTTCATTAAGGCTTACCTGGTGCCGTAGTTTTTGAGCTAGACTTATGTCGCTTAGCAGCTCTGTCTGAGCCAACGTCAGTACTGCCTTCCGCACTTGCTCTTTTAACTGTCGGTGTTTTTTTGCTGACACCTTTTTTTCCTCTTGCATCAGCTTTGGCCACTTTAATTTTAGCTCCTTCACTGCAATGACCTTTCCTATGTCTTACACGACCTTCCAAATAGTCAGCTAAGAATTCATAAATATCTTCATTTTCGGGCTGCTTTCTGAGGACCTAAATGTACGATCAAAAACCTAGTGGACCATGGATCATAAAAGACAACAGACAAGTGCATTTCACCATTGTTTTTACTGACCTCTCGTGTCATATCTTCGATAAGGTTTTCTAAACCTTTCGGAATGTGGTTTACTAAATTTCTCCGGTCTAGGGACATTTTTCAAGGTATGCGTTGCCATCCACTGATAGAATATTTGGCCTTTGCGCAGGTCCAGTTAGTTACAAAAATAATTAAGATTTAAAATTTGATAAGAACAGCCAAATTCGTTGAACAATGATTGCATGCAATTTTAATAGAATTCAAAAGATAAAATGTTTCTTGATGAATTGATTTTTAATGAACAAAGGCATAGCAACTGATAAACTATCACAAGTTGTAGGTAGCCTCAAATATTTTGCTTTGGTATGGCGTTTATTCACTTCAATGAAACATTCTATTATAACAAAAAGTATTTTTTGTCCCCCGAATTAAACTTACATTTATGTATACCTTGACTTATTCTTTTCCTGTTCAACTTTTTCCGCAATATAGGTTTTCCAGAAAAACCGAGTCATTTAACATGATTTGGAAGTTGTACGCCCTTAAATCACACAAAATATGGTCTAAAAGCTCTACAGCTGCTCTTAACTAAACTATAGTTTTTGGAATGACAGCATTTAAACATGGAATGATTTTATCATACTAATTATTTCTTTTAGCTTTTTTGGTTGTTTCGACAAAGTAGACGAACAGTTTTAAATATAGTACTTGAACTGTTCATGCACCCTTTTTAAAGTTTGCATGTATGCATAACATTAGCGTGCATTATAGGGTAATATTACTTAAATATTAGGTTACTAGATGCTAATAAATAGTATGATAAATCGGTAAATGAACGCAAAAAAATCGTATACATGATATTACTGAAGCGATATGCATGAAGCCTCTTCATTGATATAAACATTGTTTGAAGATCACGGAATCTTAGAATACTTATTGATGATTACAATAATATTATGACAATGACAACATGAAATTATTCCCTAATTTTACAGTTCCTAGTTGTATCCTACACACATCCAATCCAATTTAACATTTAAAGCTACATTTTAATCACACAACATCAATTCTTAATTCTTAAACTCACAAACTTGTACCGCAGTATGTAAAAACAAATCCACCAATCTAAAACTGTTTTCTCCTAATTGATTATACTATAAGCTTCACAATCTATTTTTGGTAACTTGAAAACATAAAATGCACTGCTACCTGCATGCAGCGTACTTATACAAACGATAAACAAAATTACAACATCCTACTTAATAATGAGATTTTGATATCATCCAGTTTGGGTTGAAATCACAGAAGTAATACATAAGGATAAAAAGTTTCCAGGTGTTTGATATATACATAAAATATATGGTACACAATTGTTACGCAAATCCACAATCCCTACGAACTTCACATCCCTAATTAATCATAATTTACAAGATTTGCACACAAAACAATACTTGAACCACTTAAAACGAATAAGTTAACATTCACTCTTTAATACAAAAACAAAATCCCTGATTTGATTGATAAACAATTGCATACGAAATCCAACACTTTTTAACGAGCTGCCCTAACCTATTTACTTGTATATTAAGAGCAAACTGCATTACTTGCTTAAGAAGCTGTGGAATACCAATTTGTATTCTTTAGTGGGTCACCATATGGTGAGGGTTTTCCCGGATGGTACAAATGAAAGCCAGTGTGAGGAGGTGGGTAAAATTGGCTTTGGGAAGGATCAGACAGAGGAGCTCCGTACTGATGATGAGATTCTAGTGAAGAATGTGGATGGTACCCGTACACTTGGGGTTTCAAGGGTAAAGGTTGAGCAGGTCCATCTAAATAGGACTGAGGTGGTCGAAAAGATGTACTACCTGGTTCCCCGTACACATTGGCTGACTCGGAACTATAATGAGGTTTGTCTCTGGGAGAAACTGATGCTGGTGGGGTCATTGCTGACTGGTACTCGTATGAGGACACTGAAGGATATGGTACAAGAGAAGGGAACTCTCCAGCAGAACTTGACGACTTTTGATGTGAACTAAGCATGAACTGAGATTCTCCAACATAGTTGTCCGAACCTGGCGGTGTGGGCAACGCATTTTGCACGGTTCCCATATCGGGATAGTAGGAACTTCCACCCCGGGCGGCTACTACTGCTGCGGCTGCTGCAGCCTGTTAAAAAATATAGCAAACTATGCAACAGGATTCATCAGCTATCAAAAGAATTAAAATAGTAAACCTTTTGTACCTGTACATTTGCCCGAATGACACTTTCTCTGGAAGCACAGAGTTGCCTCAACAGTGCAGACACTGGGAGCCCAGTATGACTTGGTTGGGATCCAGCTCCTACCCACTGCAAAGCAGACCCAGCCCTAGAGCCAGGCTGCTGCCTCAAAAGAGAGTCAGTGCTAAAGTCAATCCCAGAGTTGCCGGTAGATGGAGCTCCATGGTCATCTCTTCCCGGCAAATGCTTGGACATCACTTGTTCCAAGTCCTTCACTGAAGACGATGTGCTCCCATTCTACAAACATTCGGAAACAAAATTAGTCCTGACCTATTATCTAGACTTGTCTAGCAAACAAAATTTTGAAACTAAACTCACAGCATTTTCCCAAGAGGGTGGTTGATGTACACTTTTTCGCCATCGTGGATTATCGGTCACACCACTGTCACTATCGATTCCACCAGCATGAGGACTAGATCCATTTGATGTGCGACTTATGGCTTGTGATTGTAGGGAAAGATTCGTAGCTGACTCCATGGTCGTGGTACCTTCACTTTGCCCCAAACTCTGTCGTTTGGTACAAGGAGAAGCTGTTGCAGTTCGTAATGGGGATGATGAATGTGTGTGCGCCACCGTGTGATTGACATGAGGTGTGCTCAAAACACTGCCACTCTGATTGCTTAGTGCCGGCAAATTTTCAATTTTGCTTGCATTTCTATCCAACTTGCGTTTCCTTCCACTTTGTTTAGTGACCACAGGATGAATCAATGGCTCTGACTCCAATGAACGAATCGATTGCGGCGTTCGTGCATCAGCATGATCCGGAGTGCAAGAGGACACGGGCGTCAAAGGTTGTGACTCAGGGTGCACCTATGTAGGGAAAAGAAAAGAGTATTTTACTCAATGAACAACATTTAAATGGAATCCACGTAGTATTACTGCGGTACGTGTGTGCATCGTACAACTGCAAGTTTGTTGCAACTCATAATTCGTGACATGTAAGCAACTAAGGGCTCTATATAGTCTCATGTCCTATACTGGTATGCGGGTTAATGGAATTTCGGGTCACGGAGAAACCCCGTTTCCGTGTCTGTCGTGCCAAAACGATATATACTATACCAACACAATGATTGCACGTACCAGAGAATTTGAAATAATGAAATTCTCTGCACATATTATAAGTTACTTTTGTGACTCCAAGGCCTACTGGTAAATCGATGAGCTAGCTGACAACTGCCCTAGATACTAAAATCTATCAATCGACCCAATACAAAAGATGATTAAAACTGATTAGACTTACCGATGGCCCATCATCTGTTAATCTGCTGGTGCTTGCAGCCCCCCTAGGATGTTGCGAAATCGTACTACTACTGGAAGTAGATGTAGACGCGATAGCTGCAGTTCGTCGATCTCGACCCGAACAATTATCTCGGACATCCGGTGACCTTTCTCGACCAGAACTGGATCGTGCAACTGGTGATTTAGTGGTATCCAAATGTGAAGGTCCACTTTTAGTCTCCCTATTGGGTGCATTTGCATCTGAGAGAAGAAGAAAATAGAAAATTAGTGTAGCAAAGCTTACAAGTCTAACCATTCATTTTAAGTATTATATGCTGATGACAAGGAAAAAGTGGCATGCAAAATAAATATACTTATTATTTACTATGCTATAGCAATGAAAAAATAAGAGCAAAAGAAAAAGTTTTTTTCGTCGCCTATTCGGAATATGAATAAGAGTGAACGACCTCAGAGTTGAAACCCATTCAGAGTCATTGAAAAAAGTGTCATGTATTGTTGTTACATTGAACTTGAAAAGGGACACAAAAAACTTTAGTCACGTAGTATGCTCTGATTCTAAAATTGTGGTAAAAACGCCAACTTCTACCTAATATTGGTGGTACAAAAAAGAGTGTATAATGCTGCATGTCATCATTAACCTGCCTTCCGGATTACTTTTCTACTTTTACTGACGACGACTACAGAAATTATCTCTTGTGACTAACTAACTAAAAAACACAACTCGTCGCCATTTTTTGGTGAACTCTGGTCCATTTGTTGAAAACAACAAAAAAAATGGCCCAGTATACCTTGGTCACGTTCAAAGCACGCTCCTATCATTACATCCTACGGAATACTAATGCCCCAATGTACGACGTGAATTTCCACTTCTCACGTAGAACTCGTACCCCGTACAAAAGGCAACAAACTTGTAGTCATTCTTTTTTTCTCCCCACAGATCTATTTAAAAGTAGTTGCAAATTGTTGCATCACACTCAAAGTGAGCATCACGAAATAACAAAACCTGCATTTAATGGCAATAATATGTAAACTACTAACTATATACTCCCTAACCAAGGATAATAACACATTTGGAACTCCTCAGGCTGACCATTATTTTGGAAACAAAAGTGGATCGTCTAATTAACTAACTACTACATTTTCTGTCTAGAGTTATCCATCATAAAAAGGAGTATCGAAATAATCGCGGCTTCAAAAGGACAACAAACCCAGTTTCTCTCCTTGAATATTATAACGAACCTGATGAGTCCTGATCCGGTGACTTCCTATCACGATCATCAAGAATCACTTCTCTCTTGACAGGTGGTGGACACTCCTGTTCCAATTGGCAACAATCCATTACCACATTGGAAAACTCCTTCCCACTGTAATTTCAAAAAATAGGGATCAAAATCTATCTCATCACAGTCCACGAAAATGCATCAAGCATTCCACCCATGAATTTTGGTAACAAATTATCCCGTCAAACAATTCCCCTATAAATCAAAACATTAACCAACCTGACTACATAAAATTGTAATTACTTCATCCAAGTTCAAGCCCAATTAGTTAGGTACAAATAAGTAAGTAACAAGTAGCCAAAACTAATCATGGGCATTATGTGCAGCAAAAAGAATACTAATTTATACGAATAATAGATTATCACGTCTCTCACCTCATCACATAATTGACACAAATGATACTCTGCTCATCCGAGTTTTTCGTGCTACAAACCACAGTGGCACAAGTTTGAATCCAATTGTAGCCTCCATTTTTGTTCATGATCCGGTAATACTGGCCCATTACTTGACCTTTGTCTAGCACTGCAAATGTATAAAAGATATTTTAGTCTCATCATCATCTTCAGCGCACTGTGCAGGGTACAATTATGAATGATTTCAATTTCACACAGCGATCGTAATTGACAATGCAAAATGGAATTTCGCCAAGGCTTGTTAGCATATTCATCATCAGGATGGAAGATCAAAGATTTTAATCATGACGTATAGTCACAGAATTCATTCTTACAATCCACATGGCATTTTCTGAGTTTGTTCACGTCCTCTGCATGGCAAAGTGTGTACAAGTTCTTCCCCGTCAGCTCCTCACATGTATAGTCCAACATCTCAGACACCCTGTGGAAACAAATGAATTATCAATGCATTAAAGGGGTTAATTAAGAATACACTCTGCCTGCTCACACGGGCTCAAACCGTCTGTTGGAACAGCCATGATCATCAATTCCAATCATCACGATGAGTACAAGTAAGTATAACAAATTGCATAACATATGTGGTCTTTGTCTCTGTAATTTCAAGTTGTACTAGAGCCTCCTCTGCTAGTGAGGTGAAGAAGATGATGAGACTTTGATGATATGCATGAAGAAATGCACAACAAATCGACATTGTAAACTAATCAAAGGGAGAAGACGAACATTCCTTAATATGTGAGTGGAATACAAAATCAACTCTAACTTCAATACTGGTGGTAATTTTTGCATCCTAAATAGTCAAGTGCAGTCAGCCAAACCCACTGCATTCCGATAATAATTGTTCAATTCCTTAAGATTAAGTAATATCACGACAAGATAATTCAAAATACGTGTTCTAGTAAAAAAATAGTTTACATTTTCTGCACAAAACTACACACGAGTTAGTTAGTTCCCGACTATTGTTGCACAACAGTTTCGTCAGTCCACTTTCTCTAAATTCCCCATGCATTGAAAAACAGTGAATTCACATTATACAAGAGCGGCACTTACTATTTCTCTTTTGCCTGTCAAACATAACTAGAAAAAAGGAATCTGCAGGGAAATTGAAAACTAATAAATTCTACCTCACCTCATGTCATTGTCAAGTACGAAACTGTCTATTAGCATTATTAATCTGAATGATCTCTTTTATCAGTAAGATGAAAACAGGTTTTTTTTCCTTCTGCGGCATTCATAGTCACCCCATGAATGCTATCTCCTCACCTAACTCACTACTGCTCACTGTACAACCGCATATATGTACTTTCATTAGTGAAAACAAGCAGTCACACACAACAAGGGGAAAAAATAAGTCACGAAATAATGTACATGATATTGTTCCTCCACCAAAGGAATCCGCTTGCGTGCACACTTGCCTCTCTTATCTCGACAAATAAACGCATCTTAATTTATTATGGGCACTACTACGGATTGATGTCACAAACAAAGCGAAAAATACAAACACACACGAGAAACCAGTAAGTTTGTTTCGAAAAACAACATTGTTTTCCACTCCTCTCTTGTCTCTTGTGCCCGCAGAGAAATTGCTTACTTACAGATTGATACATTTGCAATTCTAAACTACCATAGCCTACCATGTAGCTAACTAACTACTGTCAAAATATAACCTCTTGACCGTGATTAATAACTTAGGTTATTGTGTGCAATTATGTTGAGTAACATATGTAGCCTATAGCGGCACTCACTATTTGACATCATAAATCAAAGCAAACAGATTACGTGCTTTCCAATATAGCATTTCACATGGTGCGCTCCAAAAAGAAAAGCTGTTGACATTCCATCAGTGTATTCAAGAAAATATGCCCATGAGTCTCACGATAACAAGGGAATGAAAAAAGACGTGAATTTGAAGCTAACTAACCAACTTTAAAATCATATCTTGTTAGCAACTAACAAACTAACTAACCACCACATTTTCCCTTCATGAATATAGTTAGTGAGTGAAATTTTTTCCACTCACTTGGCTACTGACTGACTCACTGACTGACTTTGTAATGAAAATTCTAACCAACTAATAAGTGAGTGAGTAGTAGAAGCCAGTAATAATAAACAGCCGTGCTAATTATTATTCATATGGAAAATATGATGATCATGATGGAGCTTAGGCATTTCGCTGCAAGCACAAGTTTTCAACTTTGCCAACTTAACTGGTTCATCCTCATCATTATGTCTTTCCTTGTTCTCACCTTGTGCTGTTAAACATGTAGATTGCGTCAAGTTTGGAAGCCACTTATCTCCAATGGATCCATTGTGTGCACAATCCTAACTCGTTTTTTTCAGACCATTTCAATCAGGACGTAAGCATAGTGGTAGCACCGCACTACTGAACCTTTACTTTTAGTTAGTTACTCACTACAGACTAATTCATGGCAAGCAATAATAGTAGTAGTTAGTAAGTTGAGCAACAGCGGTCATACACATGCATGCATGTGTGTGTTAAGTGTGTTCGTTTACAGATGCCGACTGATTTCCAGTTTTCTGCTAAACCTTACAACTACAACCATGTGAATTGGATGGGCACGCAAGATATTTTAAGTATGAAAAGCAGTTTCTCTTATTCCCTGTGGAAAACCATGCAGAACTCATACGAGACTTGATGTCTTCGACAATTTGATCCAATATGAACATGAATGGACACACAGATTCATTTTAAACCTGATTGGGAGACTGTCCATGCACATATAGTAAATGCAAACTCTTCAAAAAATGCCATTCCTTAAGTGCATGCTTACAGAATGTACAACTAATGAAGCAAAGCTAAGCCACCAATGAAGTGTTTAAAATTCGTTCCATAGTATACAATCATTTGGTAAGGTGAGTAAGCTGAGTAGCTATTGATTGCCAAATTGGCATTTGATAGAGATAGAGGAATTCAATCACTGTACGATCAACTTTATAGATATCTATGCAAATTCTCGCTTTATCCGAACGATTAAAACTTACGTACCACTGATCAATCTAATCGCCTTAGTGTATCAGTTTTGTCTTTAACAATGAATGCATTCTATATCTCAGATAGAATAAATTACAAAGGTATGTGGAAAGATAATAGGCTCTCAAAGGATGTTATGAAAGGATTTAACGTCAGTCAGTCCGCTTGTCCTCCACATGTATAGGAAGGAAGGAATGATTAAAAAATTGAATACCAACTAAACGTTGTTAGCCACTGCATTGTACATTGTGGAACAGGAGCAAAATATTTTAATAATAATATGACAAGGAAAATAACACATCCTTCACTAACTAACCACGGTGCGCATTATAAACACCAGGATTTCATATCCATCAACCACAACAGTCCATTATAATGGTCAAAAGGAAATGATGCGAGCAAGAATTTTTTTCATAGTTTAACTGGTCTATAACCCCTCATTTTTTCGCCAAGTAAATAATTCTTATGCTCAAGTAAGCCAGCTACTGAATAAAACGCCTGGGGATCTATAAAAGTGGGAATAATCCCAGCGTATGGAAAAAATGTGGACCGTTCAAACTAACCCATCCATATACATAATAACAGAGAAGCCCATGTAACAAATTAGAGCAGACCATCAGTCAAAGAAAATCTTCATGTTAAATTGACGGGCTATGGATGTATGCTCATCTCCAGAGGGAAAGTTAATTACAGGAGTACAGTCCACAAGGCTACTACTCACCAACTACACACATGTAATTTGCAGGCTAACATAATAATAGTACGGGGTAGTTTCCTTTCACAGGTCGTATATATTGTCTACCAATGTGATGAAAAGTGTATCATGAAAACAAGACAGTAAAAATTCCTTACCGTGGCTCGCAATGAACGATTTTGAAATCAAAGCTGAGACGTGTGACAAACATGTCACTTTCCAGACGAATTTCATGAACTGAGGGTGGAGGTAGGGCGATTGCTAGAGCTACCATCCCTAGCAATGGGACTTGTGACTTCTTAACGTGTGAGAATGAATACTGAGGTCGTAATTTGCACAGAACTAGAACCACCTGAAAAAAGTAATCAATAGTTTATTACAGTTGTAAGGCTACACAATGCCATCCGCATTATCTGTGTTCCCTTTTGAAACATACAATACTAACTAATGTAGCTGGTACACAAGGCATTCTGAGCGAGCTAACAAACTAAAGGCTACATTTTGTTTGCTTTGTAGCTTAGCCAAATGTAACTAGCAACGAATGGAACAATTACAATTTCCATTCATTATGATAGTGATCTGAAAACAGTAAACTAACCAGAAATGGTGTATTAGTCAAACTAATCCAATTTGTTTTGCAACCAAGAGGGCTCCGTTTCACTCTTTGTTCTAACTAGAAACTAACTAGGTCCACTATATGCAAATTGAGTGCCGGCTTCCTTTCATAAACATAATATTGTGTTCATTTCATCATACTCTGCTTTCTGCAGTCTATTTGCATACGAACAACTAACCAAGTAAGCTAGTTAGGGTAAGGGAATCACTGATTCACCCTTTCTCTTATCTATATCGTTTGGTAGTTTTGTTCACACACAGAGTAGCAAGTAATATCGCCTTTGATTCATTTCTCTAATTTAGTGCTATCTGCTTACTAACCTGCTCTCCTCTTGTACAGATTGTTGCACAGTTTCTTCAATTTATGAGCTAATGTCTAAGCAGTAAATAACTGTGCTTTTGGAAGGCAACTAACTAGGGAAATTATACGACTTCTTTTAGTTTGTTACATAGGAAATGCAAACCGTTTATCTTAATCGCAAAGTATATATTTCACCTCATTTTGTTTGCATTATGCTTAAACGGTCCCTAGAGAATAACACTTAAAGATACAAATACACTTTCCAATTCCATACAGCCATAAAGTATTCGCAATTGTAACAATTGTCACTAAAAGCTGCCTCTAGTTCAGTTATAACGAATTTTTCCGACTAACAAACTTACTAACTAAACTACCTAATCAACCATGCGACATTTTAATACAAATTTCAGTATTTGACTTACCCTGTACCCTGAAGATTTGAAATGACATCCCCGCTTGGTTAACGTTGACTTCATTCGAATGCAAAAGGCTCGGTCTAACCCTTTGTAGCCTGCATTACTAGTTAGAGACATCAAGGATGACACTGAAATTAGAAAAACATTAGTCTGTCATAAAAAATACATCAGAATTTTTTTCTCCTCTCCCTCATTTCACTATCTCATGTGATCTCATGTAAAGACTAAGAAAAGGATAAGAGAAGACAGATTTCATCTCGTCTTTACCGACATCCTCATCCATTTCTACTGCACACTCTCAATCCATTAATATTGATAGGACGTAGTAGTGTTACAACGTATGTACTATATGGTCGTGTTGTACTGAGGAAAATGGGAACAGGTAAAAAAAAGTTCAATATATAATACATCAAAGAGTAGGAGCACACTATCAATCAATCACCTCTCCATTCCCTCTATTATGTAGCTAGCTTCACAAGCATTATGCATAAAATTAGCATTTATTGCATTACCAAGTCAAAGCATGACCTCTTCTACTTTGTAACCCTCAAATCCAATCTCTTTTTAGGAACTACAGAGTTCTCGTATGAGTTTCCGACGCACCTTCAATCCTCAATTTAAACAGTTTTGTAGCCACCACAAACTCAAACTGACTGAAGGATTGGACAAATTGTTTTGTGCTCTATAGTAACTATGTAACTTATGCACCAATATATGTGAAGATCAGAACAATCCATCTTTTGTGATTCCACTAATAAAACCAACCATCAAACAAACAACGCTTTCCCTAATCTATCATGTATTCATTTCTATTTTGATGTCCATTAAATTCCACTTTACTTCGTGCAACGTTACCCTACCTTACCCATGGTTGGTTTCTTTTATCTTTTCAAGTGATTTCTTTCCACCATCTATGCTGGGGAACTAACTAACTAACTAATTACGCACAAAAAGTTGAACACTGTTTGAAAGATATCATTCCCTTGTATTCTCGGACTTTTCCCATGCTACAAAGCTATAGTAGTACTACTGTGCAGTAACATTGTCTAAGGAAGATTTCCTTGGAGACGTTTTAGGTGGAAAAGTCACGTATTAGGCTTCTCCATGAGATTCCCCATCAATTCCATGAACTGACACGGATCACCAATTTTCTTCTCGCTTTCATAGTCGTAGAAGCATTCCCTAATTCTTGGATATAGGTTGTGAAACCTAACAGTACTATGCTCCTCTGTCTTCAGTTATGTTCCCTACACATCTCCTATTGACTAAAACTGTGAATACTTTTTGGCTCACACAACTACACATACCTTGTCATACAATGCATGTTCCTTTTCTACAGGAAAGAACTATTCTGCAAGAAAACTACTACCTAGCATTCTTTCTCTCCTCCTGACGCTCACTTAGTTAGCATTGTTCACACGTAGGAAAACATGAGATATGGCCCGTCCTAAAAATAATTCAAATCACGAAAAATGACACTTCCGTTTTCTCTCCCCTCACTTTATGAAGACAGAGCTCCCGAAAACCTTAAGAGATACCCATTTCTTTCTATTTCCCTGTATCCAACGTTTTCACCACACTATAGCCTTTCATACTTACTTCATATTTCTTACTTTTACTGCCTTATCCTCAACTATTTATTACAGCCACTAGGATTTCATCCAAAGGGAAAGCTCTATATCATGATGATCATTTCTAGACCTATTTCTACACTATTATATACCCAGATAATACGCAAAGGAGATACTCTGATGATATTAACTATGACATGATCCTGTGAAGTAGTCATAGTTAGAAATCTTGGGAGCACCAAGAGACTTTCCCAAGAATATTCTACAGCATGTACATTACGTATATCGCACTCAAACCTGATTAGTTATTCTTGTCTCATGCCCAACTTAATTTGAGTTTTCCTCATCCCTGACTATGCAAATAAACACGAGTCTAGCTCTGAGAGCAAATACTACTACTACTATACTCCAGAACAAAGACATGCACAACTCTCATGAGGGGCCAACGCAATAAAGACAGAGAAAAGTGAAAGACGACTGGGAAGGAAGACAGAAAAAATTTTATTTAGATAGTTACCATCCGGATTGTTAGTAGTCGAACTGGAAGATCCATCTTCGGATCCAGAGGGAGAAGGAACATTAGCACCAGGACCGTGAGCAAGACCTAGGCCAAGTTGCTCAGCCAATTCCGCATGGTCTTGTTGGTGAATATAGTCGAATACACTACTACCCGTCATCTCCACCTAAATATTTAATTTTTTCATAAATAAAAGTTGAACCATCGCTGCTAGCTTAGCTACACATTTCTAACAACCCCGTTTAAAAAACGTAACTTTGAATATTACAGTGTTAACTACATTTGTAATATGGCAAAGGGAGCATTTATACTGTTATGAGCCGCCATAAAAATGAAAATAATGATGAGAAAAAGTGGGTGCAAATCTTTTCATGAGTGGAGTAAATAGTCTGAGATGGGGAACGAAACAATGTGTAATGAGAATGGAGAGGGGAAGCTGGAATGATGATGGAGAGATTAAAAGAGTAGAAACTCAAGGTTTTCTCGAGTAAATTAACTTTTTTGTCATACACACTATTAGATTCCTAATGTTTCTGTTTCTTTTAAACTGTGTTGGGGAAACGTGAAACAGATGGTAAACTGCCGTAGGAAAAATAACTAACTACTGTGGTGGGCGGTAAGTTGTCATTCCTGTTAAGTAAACAATTTAATTCCTTTCATGAGCTGAGCAAAAGGTTAAGCAAGTAGATAAAGGATTTGAATGAAAGAGAGTGATCCATTCCTCGAGCCCTGTCTACACTTTGTAACTTACTTACTTACTTACATACACACCACAAATTCTTAATTAGGTTGTCAAACTGCGATTGCACTCATACCTGTGATAGTCCAAGGTAAATAGAAACAGTCTCAGAAATGTACAGGAAACGGCCATCTGCTGCCAAAGCGAATGCAAATCCATCCAAGGATTGTAAAATATGAGTTCCTTGGTGCTGCTCAAAGAGATCTGCAGTCGTATTGCCGGACGGTCGAGTTCTCATATTTCCTGAAGATACAAAACAACATGAAAAATAAGTATAACGCAAAATGCAAGAAACATATGCGAAAAAGTTAGATATTAAACAAAATAAACTACAAGTTGTAGCTTCCAATTACAATTAACTCATTTAGCAAGTGTCACTACGATATTATTTTTATTGTTGGCAAGGGATGAAAACCCAAGGAGGGGGAAAATGTACAACTAACGCTCACTTTCATCAGTGCTAGAGAAAACCATCATAAATTAGCAAGACAGAAAAGCGTAATCAAGTTCATCAGTGTTTTATAAATGTGTTCATGTCGGACAATATATCAAAAGACTCTCTGTGCGACCATTATTTCACAGGAGCGGATATTAAGTTGTCAACTTGGGCACAGAAAAACACACGAGCCCAAGTCTTGGCTAATTTTTCCATCGTCCCTCTCCTTCTCCATACCTCCTTGTGGCTTTAATATAGTTTACAACAACCATGACTCGTCGTATATCATAAACAAACCTAATTCCTCCGCTATAGTTAGTTACAACAAACAGTGTTTTCAAGACCTTTAGCCCCCTTGCTGCCATGCACCAAAACTTGTACGAACTATAGGAGTAAGTTACAAAGCTAACTAACAAACCGATTCAGACACATTCTATGATAGGATGACAAAGTAGGGCCACAATTTTCTTTCCAACTGCCTTGGGATTCGGAATAACAACTGTACGCTTGATACCTTAATTAGCTTTGCTTTCAGTAAGTCTCAAACTTTGAGAGCACAACATTTATCATCTTTTTCTGTAACTTACCCCCTGAAAAAAACTTTGGTTTAACTTTTTGCTCTACCAAACTAACTAATGATACAAATCTAACATGTTAGTTGTTGATT